>Ga0306926_10002278_pt1 | contig 19533 bp, 16 predicted proteins | sample flu12Cox44000178_FD_203759 | JGI IMG/M metagenome (GOLD analysis project Ga0306926, IMG submission 203759) | Lab enrichment of tropical soil microbial communities from Luquillo Experimental Forest, Puerto Rico - flux8day.12C.oxic.44.000.178 (v2)... | ecosystem: Environmental > Terrestrial >... | reverse complement strand
TGCCCGAAGCCACGGCTGCCCCCGCAACTGTGAGCGGTGAGCTTCACTCGATCAGCCACTGGAGTCTGTGGATTCTCCGGGAAGGTGGAGGAAAAGCAGCGACCCGCGAGCCAGGAGACCTGTCGACGACGCCAACCGCAACCACGCCTTCGGGTGGAAGGCGCATGGGGGATGCTATGAGCCTACGTCTGATCTGCCGCACGTCCCTCGTCGCGGCGTTCTCTCTTTTCGCAACGTCCGCTTTCGCCCATCATGTCATGGGCGGCAAGACTCCCGCCACGTTCATTGAAGGTCTCTTGTCCGGCATCGGCCATCCGGTGATCGGTCCGGACCACTTGGCCTTTTTGCTGGCAGTCGGCATTGCGGTCGGCATTGGCGGCCTCAATCTGGCGTTACCGGCGCTGTTCGTGGTCGCTTCAGCGATCGGTGTCATGCTGCACGTCAATGGCATCAACTTGCCTGGCGCCGAGGTTATCGTTGCCTGTTCGGTTCTGCTGGCAGGGTTTTTGCTCGCACGCGGACGCACGTTATCGGTCGGGTGGTGGGCGGCGCTTTTTGCTGTTGGCGGCCTGTTCCACGGCTACGCATTCGGCGAGTCAATTTTCGGCGCGGAGCCGTCTCCGCTGTATGCGTATCTGCTGGGCCTCATTCTGATTCAGAGCGCTCTCACCATCGGCATCGCGCTGTTCGTGCGGTGGAGAGCCGGCGGCGTCTCCGAACTTGCACCGCGGCTTGCCGGAGCAGTCATCATTGGGGTCGGGCTGACAGTCCTGATCGGCCAGCTCGTCCCCGGCGCGTAGACGTCTTGGCGCTCCCCGCTGCATCCCGCAGCGCCCGGCTCACGCTTGTTCTCGGCGGCGCTCGCTCGGGCAAGAGCCGCTATGCCGAAAGCTTGATTACGGCCCTGCCACCGCCCTGGATCTATGTGGCAACAGCCGAAGCACGCGACGCCGAGATGGCCGAGCGCATTGCCGCCCATCAGGCGCGGCGTGGAGCAGGTTGGAGAACGCTCGAGACCCCGCGCGGCGATATCGTCGGGGCCCTCGCCGCTCGCGGAAAGACACCGCTACTCGTCGATTGTTTGACGCTGTGGCTCTCAAATGCGTTGCTTGCGGGGTCGGATATCGATGTGGAAATTGAGCGCCTTGACGACGCGTTAATGCAAGCCACAGCGCCGCTCGTGCTGGTCGCCAACGAAGTCGGCTTTGGCATCGTACCCGATAATCCTCTCGGCCGTCGTTTCCGTGACGCCCAGGGGCGGCTAAATCAGCGGATTGCCGCACGCGCAGATCGTGTTGTGCTCGTTGTCGCGGGATTACCGCTCACCATCAAGGGGGATGCATGACCCGGCCGGTCGACGAAAACGAGCTCGAACGCCATCGCAACAAAATGGCGAAGCGCAAAGCGGTGCAGGATGCCGAGGTTGCCGGCAAAACGGTCGAGAAAGGCCTCCTCATCGTCCACACGGGTACGGGCAAGGGCAAGTCTACCGCCGCTTTCGGCCTGGCACTGCGCATGCTCGGTCGCGGTCATCGCGTCGGCGTGGTGCAATTCATCAAAGGAGCTTGGCGCTCAGCAGAGCGCGACGCCCTCGCCCGCTTTGGGGATCAAGTCTCCTGGCACACCATGGGCGAAGGCTTCACCTGGGAAACGCAGGATCTCAAGCGCGACGTCGCCGCCGCGGAGCGGGCCTGGGCGAAGGCGCTCGAACTCATGGGCGACCCGGCATTTAGCCTCGTGATTCTTGACGAGCTCAATATCGCGCTGCGCTATGAGTATCTCGACGTCCACTCCGTCGTCGCCGCCTTGAGCGCGCGGCGGCCGTACCTCCACGTCGCCGTCACCGGCCGCAACGCCAAGCCCGAGCTGATCGCTGCGGCCGACCTGGTCACCGAGATGACCTTGGTCAAGCACCATTTCGCAGCCGGCGTGAAAGCCCAGCCCGGCATCGAGTTCTGAGCGTGCCTGCGCGCGCACTCATGTTCCAGGGTACCGGCTCTGACGTGGGCAAGTCGCTAATTGTCGCGGGCCTGGCGCGGGTTTTGGCGAACCGCGGTTTCAAGGTGCGGCCGTTTAAGCCACAGAACATGTCCAACAACGCGGCTGTGACGGCGGACGGCGGGGAGATTGGCCGCGCACAGGCGCTGCAGGCGCGCGCCGCGCGCACGCCCTCAAGCGTGCACATGAATCCCGTTCTGCTCAAGCCGCAGAGCGAGATCGGCGCACAGGTCGTGGTGCAGGGGCACGTTCACACGACGGCCAAGGCCGTGGTCTACCAACGTATGAAGCCGGACCTGACGCGCTTCGTGCTTGAGAGCTATGCCCGCCTCAAGCACGAGGCTGACATTGTGCTCGTGGAGGGCGCCGGCAGCGCATCGGAAGTCAATTTGCGCGCGAATGACCTGGCCAATATGGGATTTGCGCGCGCGGCCGATGTACCGGTCGTTCTGGTTGGCGATATCGATCGCGGCGGCGTGATTGCGAGTCTCGTCGGTACCAAAATGGTGATCGATGCCGACGACGCAGCGCAAATTCGCGGCTTTCTCGTCAACAAGTTTCGCGGCGACCCAACCCTATTCACGGACGGGATGGCCACGATCGCGCGTCTCACCGGGTGGGAGCCGCTCGGACTGGTACCCTTCTTTCCCGATGCTCGCCTGCTTCCGGCGGAAGATGCTCTGGCGCTCGATGCCCCGCGGTTTGTAAATCCCAAGCCACGGATCAGGATTGCTGTCCCGGTCCTGCCGCATGTCGCCAATTTCGACGACCTCGACCCGCTGGAGGCCGAGCCGGCGGTCGATCTGGTTCGGGTTCGGCCCGGTACCGCGCTTCCCGGCGATGCCGAGCTCGTCATCCTGCTCGGCGCAAAGGCAACCATCGCCGACTTGTCCGCGCTTCACCACGCCGGCTTCCATATCGACATCACCGCGCATGTGCGGCGCGGCGGCAGCGTTTTAGGACTGTGCGGCGGATATCAGATACTGGGACGGACGATACGGGATCCGCTTGGCGTCGAGGGGGCTGCTGGTGCTGCGGAGGGTCTTGGTCTACTCGATGTCGAAACGACCTTGACCGAAGAGAAGCGGCTCGAGCGCGTCGACGGCGTCACTGGAGATGGAACGCCCTTCTCCGGATACGAAATACATACGGGTCTCACCGAAGGACCTGACTGTGCGCGGCCGTTTGCCCGCCTTTCCGATGGAACCCCCGAAGGGGCGGTATCGCCTGACGGCCGCATTCTGGGCACCTACATCCACGGCCTGTTTGCGGACGATCGACAACGCTCTGCTTGGCTCCAGCGTTTTGCAGCAGGTCAGGCAGCGATCTCGTATGATGGCTTGGTCGATCAAACGCTGGATCGGCTTGCGGCACATCTCGCGGCCTACATCGATATCGATCGTCTGCTCAGCCTGTCGCGATAAGAGCAGCAGCCAATAGGACGATCAGCAAAATCAGGATTGTGTCGGCACAACGGTAGACCGCGAGTGCCGCTCGAATGTCAGTAGCTTTTGCCGCGCGGCGGCCATCCCCCATGAACGCATCCTCGACAAGAACACCGTCATAGGTGCGCGGACCTGCCAGCGCGAGGTCCAGCGCGCCCGCCATTGCCGCTTCAGGATAGCCGGCGTTCGGGGAGCGATGGTGACGAGCGTCACGGCGGACGGCGCGCCAGGCCGCTGGCGCCGAACTTTCCTTTGTTACAGCTGCTGCCGCAATGATAAGGAAAACCGAGAGCCGCGATGCCGGCAGGTTGATCAGATCGTCGAGACGGGCGGCGGCCCAGCCGAATGCTTGGTAACGCGGACTCTGATGTCCGATCAGGCTATCGGCCGTGTTGATCGCCTTGTAGATTGCCGCGCCAGGCAGGCCCGCAATGATCATCCAGATGACCGGCGCGACCACCCCATCGGAAAAATTCTCTGCCAGACTTTCGATAGCCGCTCGAGCGACGCCTGCTTCATCGAGTGTCTCGGTATCACGACCAACGATGTGCGACACCGCCTCCCGCGCGGCGCGGATACCGCCGCTCTCGAGCGCATCGGCAACACGGGAGACATGTTGATACAGGCTACGCTGGGCGACCAACGTGCTGGCGACGACCGCAGCACCGATGAGCCCAAATGGCAGAAGCAGCAGTCCACGCTCAATGATCAGCGCGACCATCCCGACGATGCCGACAAGGAGGAGGACCGCGACCGTTCCTAGCATTCGCCTTAAGTGGGGACGGAGAGTTTCGCGGTTCCATCGGCGCTCCAGCCCTGCGATCAAGCGCCCCATCCAGGTGACCGGGTGACCGATTGATCGCACCAGCCAATCCGGATAACCGGCTATGAGCTCGATCAACACGGCGAGAGCAGTGAGCACGACGGGCATAATTTCAGATCCGGATGCGACGCTCGAGCACGGCGGCGATCTTGCCGCGGCACGGCGGTTATTTCCCGAGGCCCCGCAACCTTTCATCGACCTGTCAACCGGAATCAATCCCGACCCTTATCCCCTGCCGCCGCTCGACGCGAAGGTGTTCGCGCGGTTGCCCGATTCTGCGGCGCAATTTCGGCTATCTACGATCGCGGCGCGAACCTATGGGGCGCCGTCCGCCGCGCACGTCGTATGCGCGCCCGGAACCCAGATTTTGTTGCCGCTCGTCGCCGCTCTCGTCCCTGCGGGTCGCGCCGTCATTCTCGGCCCGACCTATGCCGAGCACGCGCGGACCGCCGCGCGGGCTGGGCATGCGATCTTAGACGCACGCGACGTGGAAGAACTGCATGGAGCGGACTTGGCGATTGTGGTCAATCCGAACAACCCGGATGGCCGGATCGTTGCCAAAGAGAGACTGCTTGCCCTGTGTGACGCGTTGAGTGCCCGCGGTGGCCTCCTCCTTGTCGATGAAGCCTTCATGGATGTCGGTCCGCCGGGGGCAAGCTTGGCGGGCGACGTAGGCCGGGCAAACCTTGTCGTGCTCCGGTCCTTTGGCAAATTCTTCGGACTGGCAGGATTGAGGCTTGGTTTTGCGCTCGCGGCGCCGGACCTCGCAGCAAAACTTACCCGGGCGCTCGGGCCGTGGGCGGTATCCGGGCCTGCCGTTGCGATCGCGGAACGGGCCCTTGCAGACGTTATCTGGATTGAAGCCACTCGCGCCCGATTGCGCAGCGCCGCGGAGAGACTCGATCGGGTACTCATCGAGGCCGAGGTCGAGGTGATCGGCGGCACGTCCCTGTTCCGCCTGGTGCGCACGCGTCACGCAAACGAGATGTTTCAGCATCTTGGGGCCGCCGGAATAATCGTGCGGGCTTTCCGCGAACAGCCGACCTGGCTGCGGTTTGGGATACCGCACGAGTCCGGCTGGGATCGCCTACGCCTGGCGCTTGCGTGGCGCTCCCCAGTCGCCCTGGAAAACGCGAATTGAACCAGGAGGTTAGCAGCGGGTGCCACATCCGAGACGTCTTGCCAACAGTAGGCAGTTCGCGAAGAAAACGATAACATCTGATTCGGGTGATTCGTCGCTTCTGCGGCTGGGAAGCGGATGAGGGATGAGCACGATCATCACAGTCGCCACGATGAAGGGCGGCAGCGGCAAAAGCACGCTTGCAAGCTGCCTTGCCGTCCATTGGCACCTTGGTGGGCGCCGTCCGACAATCATCGACGCCGATCCCCAGCGCTCGATCGCGCGGCTCGCCGCGCGTGAACGAGCGCTGGGCGGTGTTCCCGTGGTCGAGGATGCGACCGAACGCGCCTGCGAACTGGCACGCCGGCATGCTGTCAGCGGCGGCTTGGTCATTATCGACACGCCAGGCTTTCGCTCGGAGACGACGACGAAATGTCTTGGCGCGAGCGACTTTGTACTCGTCCCAGTTAAAGCCTCGCCATTTGATGTCGATCGTATGCTCGACACTCTCAACATGCTCATTAATAGTGCGAACGACCGGCGGCCAATCTTCCGCTGTCTACTGACCCAAACTACGCGCGACTCTGTCGTCGCCAAGCATATTCGTACCGAACTCGTCGCAGCTGGCTTCCCACTGCTTGAAAGCGAGATGACGAACCGCGTGATCTATGCAGAAGCTGCTCTCTGGGGCGCTACTCCGAGCCTCATCGAGAATTCTGGGCCTGCTGCCCGAGACGTCGCGGCGATTGCTGCCGAGGTCGACAATATTCTCGCCATGAAGCAGGCGGCTTGAGCGTGAGCAGGAAAAAACTTCCCAACGCAATCAGCCTCACGATGGATGGCTTGCGCGAGGCCGCTTCCGGCAACGGCAAGGAATGGCCCCGCACGCCGGTGGGCGTGACCGCGTCGCATGAAATAACCGGCGAAACGAGCGCCGCGCCAGAGTCTGACCGCGTTCATAACGCTATCGAGACAAGGCCAGCGCCTCCAGCGTCCAGTACGGCAGCTCCGAGCGGGGCAACATCGATGCCCGCTGGAGTGGACGTGGCGAAACGACGCGCACAAGCACGTGCTATCGTAGAGCGACACGCCACCTATTCTGCGGTCGGCGGAATTCTCCCGTTGCCAGTCGCGAGTGTTGCCGGCATTTCGACGATCATCATTCGCATGGTGAAGATGCTGAGTACCCTCTATGGCGTCCCTTTCGAACGCGACCGAACTCGCGCCATCGTAGCGGGACTGGTGGGAGGTGCCACGCCGACGGGTTTCGCAATGGTCGCGACTTCGACCCTGTTCTATGTCGTTCCCTCGGGCCTCCTCCTAGGCACCGTGGTTTCCGCTATCTCTGCGGTCGCCTGCACGCGCAGTATCGGCCGAGTTTTCATCGAGCACTTCGAAAGCGGAGCGACGTTGAACGACTTTCGTGCGCCGAAAAAGAACTGACAATTCGATCTGATAAGTCTACAGACCGCTTAGCGGCCGGAATTTATAGGCTCGCACGAGCAACATTAAAACTTTGAGGCAGGCGTTGGCAGCCTGCCTCTTGCCCTTCTCCACGCAGCCCAAGGCAAGCTTTATTCGGACGGATCATCCTTTTGCGCGGCGCTAGCCTCCTCCATGCTTTTGATGAGGCTCTTCGGCCGCATATCGGTCCAATTTCGATCGATGTACTCGAGGCAAGCCGCGCGGCTATCCGACTTCCGAACTATGGTCCACCCTTGGGGGACGTCGACAAAGCTGGGCCACAGGGAATACTGCCCTTCGTCATTGATCAGAACGTGGAACGTGCCGCTTTCGTCTTCAAATGGATTGGTCATATTGGCCTCCTTCGAAATCGTATCCCATGCGTCGTTCGCCACGTGTCGAGCTCGGCCGTAAGTACGCGACCGATCGCCTCAGCTGGCCCAGGATCCATCATTGTCTCGTGGGCGCAGTCGATACGATGAACCTTGACCTCACCATCGACATATGGCGTCCAGATTTCATGTGACGGCTTAGGCTCGCCCTGGGTGGCTACGAAAAGCAAAATATCGCCGCGGAATCGCTGTGGCAAGAATGTCTGCATCAGCTGAACGCTATTCTTATAGCCATCCATGATGGCCTCGTAGTGATGTTCCTTGAGCACTGACACGAGGTGTCCGTCCTGACGCAGGGCGTCCACCATCGTCTGTATCGGGTCAGCCACTCCGGCGAAAAGAACCTCTTTATTGGGCTCTTCATCGGCGAGCCGCGGTGATTCCTGCCAATGGCTTGGATAGCTGTCCAGAAGGGCGAGCAGCGCGACCTCTTCCCCAAGGGACTGAAGGTGCGTGGCAATCGCGTGAGCGACCAGGCCGCCAAAAGACCAGCCGAGCAGATGGTAAGGTCCGACGGGCTGAACCTCGCGAATAAGGCTCAGATAATCTGCGACCACTTCCTCAACAGTACGAGGAAGGACTGTTGGCTGACTAAGGTTGCGCGCCTGGAGACCGTAGATCGGGTAGTCCGATGGAAGGTGAGTGATCAGCCTTGAGTACGGCCAACTGAACCCTCCTGCGTGATGGATGCAGAACAACGGGTGCATCCTTCCCTTCGGTCTGATCGGCAGCAAAGGCTCAAGATCAGACCGGATCGAGTGGCCGCTGCCGAGATGCTTGGCGAGCGCCCCAACCGTTGGCGCCTCGAACAGGCTGCGGATTGATAGCTCAACATCAAGGCTTGAGCGGATACGGCTGATCAGACGCGTCGCAAGCAGCGAGTGCCCACCCAACGCAAAGAAGTCATCCTCAATTCCAACTCCCTCAACCCCCAACACCTCCGCAAACAGCCCGCACAGAACTTCCTCTTGCGGCGTGCGCGGCAAACCGGCGCCCACACGACCCACAAAATCAGGCGCTGGCAGCGCCGCACGGTCCAACTTCCCATTCGCCGTCAGCGGAAGACGATCAAGCTCAACGATCGCTCCAGGCACCATGTACTCAGGCAGCCGCACACCAACATGCGCACGCAGCGATGCCGCATCAACCTCGCGCCCAGCCGCCGCTACGACATAGCCAATCAGCTGCTGCGCGCTCCCCGCACCATCCGAGCGCGCGATCACCGCAGCCTGCGATACGCTCTCGTGCGCAAGCAGCGCTGCCTCAATCTCCCCAGGCTCAATCCTGAACCCGCGGACCTTCACCTGCTGGTCCGCTCGACCCACAAACTCCAACACCCCATCAGACCGCCAGCGCGCCAAATCCCCGCTGCGGTACATCCGCCCTCCGCCAACTCCAAACCGATCCGCGACAAAACGCTCCGCCGTCAGCTCACCACGACCCAGATAGCCCCGCGCCAGCCCCGCGCCCGATATGTAAAGCTCCCCAACAACCCCAACCGGAACAGGCTCCAAATAACCGTCCAAAATATAAGCCCGCGTGTTCCATATCGGACGACCAATGGGCACCTCAATTGAATGATCGTCACGGCATGGCCAATAGGTCACATCGATCGCGGCTTCGGTTGGGCCATACAGGTTTTCTATGAACACGTCAGGCAACAATGCCTGAGCTTCGTTGCGAGTCTCGGCCGGAAGTGCCTCGCCGCTGCAGATAAGCCGCCGAATGCATGTGCAGTCCCTCACCCCGTCGTGTGCCAGGAAGACTTTCAGCATTGAAGGCACAAAGTGGAGTGTTGTGACATTTTGCCGGCGTATCGTGTCGATAAGCCGCGCCGGATCGCGGTGTGCACCGGGCGCGGCCATCACCAGCCGTGCGCCTGTGATCAGGGGCCAGAAGAACTCCCACACAGACACATCGAAGCTGAACGGAGTTTTCTGCAGCACCGCATCAGCTGATGTGAGATGATAAGCGTCCTGCATCCAGCTCAGACGGTTGTGCAGACCGTAATGTGTGTTCCCAGCGCCTTTTGGCTTTCCCGTCGATCCCGACGTAAAGATCGTGTAGACCAATTGTTCGGGATGCGGGGTAATGCCCGGAGCCGTCTTCGAGTTCTGACCCACATCTTCACGATCGAGGAGGATGCAGCGCAGTCCCTGGGGGATATTTAGGTCCGCGGCAACTGAGCTGTGCGTGAGCAGCACGCCAAGCCGCGCATTGGTCATCATGTAGTGCAAACGCTGCGCCGGGTAGCTGGGATCGAGCGGCAGATACGCGCCCCCCGCCTTGAGGATGCCCAGTAGCCCCACCACCATCTCCAGCGAGCGCTCAAGGCACAGCCCCACCACCGTCTCCGGCCCCACGCCCAGCGCCCGCAGGTGCTGCGCCAACTGGTTGGCGCGCGCCTCAAGCTCGCCGTAGCTCAGCCGTTCATCCTCGAATACAACCGCAACCGCATCCGGCGTCCTGCCCGCCTGCGCCGCAAACTGCTCCACAAGCGTCGAGGGCCCCAGCGCCCGACCCGTCGCGTTCCAATCCTCCAGCAGCAGCCGACGCTCCGCGCCCGAGAGAAGATCAAGCCGACCGATCGCGACATCGGGATCGGCAATAGCCGTCAGTAGCCTCAAAAATCTCTGCTGATGGCGAGCAAGATCGGCCGCGCTATACAGTATCGGGTTGGCGTCGAAATCGATCCGAAGCGGGAAACCATCCGAACGTTCGTAAATAGCGATCGATAGATCCTCGACCGGCCCCAGTGACAGGTTATGTGCGATGGCACTATGGCCCGCAAAACCAAATCCATAATTGAACCTCATGATATTGACGTTCAGCCTGAACAGCGTCTCGCCATTGAGGCCGCAATCCCGTCGCAGGTCTGTAATGTCGTAGCTTTGGTGCTTCAGCACTCGGCGCATTTGCCAGGACGTCTGACCGAGCACTTCCGACACAGTCATGTTCGGACGGACGGGCACGCGTAGCGGCAGCACGTTGGAAACCATGCCGGGCGTGCGTCGCCGCACCCCGTTGCGGGCCGCGACAGGCAGCCCGAAAATCACATCGTTTGCGCCAGTAAGGCGGTGCAGAAAGATCGCCGTCGCTGCATTTAGGATCTGAGGTAGGCTTGCGCCGGTGCGGGATGCTGCCGCGCGGAGGCAATCAAGATCGCAATGTGGAAGATATGCCGTATTGCGGAGGAACGCGCGACGGTCGACCGCGGACGATTGGCCCTCAAGGCGGGCGGGCTCAGGTCGATCAACTAAATAGTCAGCCCAAAATTCTCGGTCTAGCGCGAGTTGTTTGGAGGTGCGATAGGCAGCATCCTCTTGCAGCAGACCAGCCAGAGACCCGAATGAGTCATCATCCGTTGTACAAGCAATGCCGACAAGGTGCGCATAGACGCTCGCGACTCGGCGGGCGATCAGCCACATGCCGAACGCGTCCATAATAATATGGTGATAGCGTGCGTACCAAAAGAAGCGATTGGCCGACACTTTGAACAAGGCATATCCGAACAGCGGTCCATGAGTGGGGTCGATCGGCCGTGCCAGATCGGCCCGCATCCATGACTCCGCCTCCGCTCGCGCGTCGGGCTTCCCGCTGACATCGATAATCTGCAGTGACCAGGAGGGTGGAGGGCCAATGACCTGCTGCGGGCCATCCACGTAATCAACAATTTGCACACGCAGTACCTCCGCTTCGGTCACGACACGTTGGAGTGCTTGCTCAAACAATGCGGGGTCTACGGATCCGTAGATTTCGATGTACTCACCAATGTTGTATGCGGGGCTGGATGGATTGATCTGCTGAGCAAACCAAATCCCTAGCTGGGCAGCTGATAGGCGAAACATGTTATTGGTCTGAACGGGCGACCAGGCGATCTGCAGCCTATTCCCAAAACTGCGATTGAGATCAGACACCGAACCGATGGCCCTGTTCTAAAGTAATTGCATCGTGATGACGGGGGCGGTCGAGTTTATGGAGATGCCCATTTGTACAGGTAGAAATATGCATTGTCATGTGTGTAGAAGCCTGGGAAACATCGGGAAATACAATAGAAACGCCTAGTGCCCTTGGGGGCCATATGTTATTATTTGCCGGGTTGCTCATGCGCTGATCCATCCCTCAATTCTGGTTGACTCATGATGGCGTGTTACGACCCTGTGTACAGGTGACGAGAGAGGATCCAAATATGGCACAGGAAACGAGTTCGGCTCGCGCGACCGAAAGCAAGGATCCGGGGACGACCGGTTTCGATACCACCGCAATGACGGACCAGGAGCGTGACGAGGCGGCGTCGAGACTAGTCGATCGTTTCTCGCTATGGTCTGGAGCTGCCGGACTGATCCCGATTCCCATCGTTGACATGGCCGCAGTTGGCGGAGTTCAGCTCCAGATGTTGCGCCGCCTTTCAGAGATTTATGGAGTCCCGTTTTCTGAGAATCGGGGCAAATCGATCATAGCTAGCCTGGCGGGAGCGGTGATCCCTGCCAGTACCGCGACGACTACCGCCGTGGGTGTGGGAAGCATGGTAAAGAGCTTTCCGGGAGTGGGTACGGCCATTGGAGCCCTCACAATGCCGGTATTCTCCGCCGGCGCGACCTATGTGATTGGCAAGGTCTTTATCCAGCATTTTGCTTCGGGCGGAACGCTTCTTGACTTTAATCCTCCCGATTACCGCGAGTTCATCAAGGACCAAAAAGAAAAGCTAGGCATCCGCCCCGCCGCGTCTCCACCCTCTCCCGCCTCTGCCACTCGAGGCACATCGAGCAAGGGCGCGGGGGCCGCCGGTCCTTGATCGAGGCAAGCTCCGAATCCATGCCGGACCGGCATGGAGAGGTGTGGCATAAAGAAGAGATCGTGACAGAATGACGCTGGCGGTCGTCGTTATAATCTACGTCGTGTTTTGCATTCTCACAGGGTTTTGCGGGAGCCACCGCCGCATGGGGTTTTTCGGCACATTCTTAATGTCGCTTTTCCTCACTCCCATTGTGATGCTAATCGTGCTGAAGTTAACCGCGCCATCAGAACGCGTCGAATGGCGTCAGCGCTCGCAGAGCGATTAACTTCTGTTGCCTAGAGGCGGCACCTTCTCTGCGCTCGCGTTGACGCGCGACGAGTGCAAACAGGCTATATCGTACCGATGTCTTTTTTCAGGCTCGTTCGCCGTGAAATGTATGGATCCCTCGATCGGCTGATCGTTATATCGGCCTTAGGAGGGATTAGCACCGCCGCGATTCTGACTGCAATCAATTCCGGCGCACAAGCCGCTGACAGCGGTAAGGTCAGCCTTTGGTCAGCAGCGCTCTTCGTGATTGCGTTGTTTCTTTTCGTCAAAACACAAAATTACATTTTGATCACGGCGACCGCCGAGATCGAGGCCATTATCCACAAACTGCGGCTGCGCCTGATGGATCATGTGCGGCACTCCGAACTTCTTCCACTGGAGTCAATCGGCCGCGGAGAAATTGTGGCCGCCATCACTAAGGAGACCGCGACGCTAACGCAAATGAGCAACACGCTCGCTTTTGCAGCCCAAGGCGCGGTTCTCATCTTTTTCGTCGCAATGTATGTGGCCTACTTGTCGCTGTTAGCGTTCGCGCTAAGCGTCACAATCCTCGGTATCGCAGCAGTAGTCTTCCATGCAAGGAGCCGTCAACTCGCCAGGGCCTCTCAGGAAGCATCCAGTCTGGAACATCGTCTGTTCGACCGGCTGATGGATCTCCTGAACGGATTCAAGGAGGTGAGGCTTAACACTCAGCGGAGCGACGCCCTATTTAACGACGTTGTCGAGGTCTCGAGGAACGCCGCCAATATCAAGATCCGCGCGCAAAGCGAAACCTTTAAGCGAATGGTTTTCCTGCAAAGCGCGCTATACACCTTGCTTGGTACTATAGCGTTCGCGGTACCCGTTTTCAGCGGCGCAATGGAAGCTGAGACGGTCACGAAGACGATAACGGCCCTCGTATTTATTGTCGGTACGTGCTTCGGCCTCGTCCAAGCAATACCCCTCATCACCGCGGCAAACACAGCGGCGAACAACATCGAGCGATTGGAAGCGAGGCTACTGGCAACTATTCCCACGACAGAAGTGGCCGCCGTTGAGACGCGAAAGACTTTTCAACAGATCGAGATGCGCAATGTCGTATTCAGCTACGTGGACAAATGGTCGGACGCGGTTTTTCAGGTCGGCCCCATCAACTTCACTTTGCGGGCTGGAGAGTTGGTATTCATCACCGGCGGAAACGGTTCGGGCAAATCAACCTTCATGAAATTACTCGCGGGTCTGTACAAGCCCGATGCGGGCGAAATTATCTTCGACGGGATATTTCTCAATGATCGGACGCGTCAGACTTATCGCGAGCTCATCGCGGCCATCTTTCCTGATTATCATCTCTTCGAAAAACTTTATGGGGTCCCCGATCCAGCTCCGGGCGAGGTCGAGCGTCTGCTGACTCAATTTCGATTGCACGACAAGACGCACCTCACTGACCACCAGTTTAGCACTCTCGATCTATCCGCCGGTCAGCGCAAACGCCTCGCGCTCATCGTAAGCTTGCTGGAGAAGCGGCCGATTCTGCTGCTGGACGAATGGGCCGCCGATCAAGACCCAGAATTTCGGCGCAAGTTCTACTTTGATGTTTTGCCGGAATTGAAGCGATCGGGTAAGACCGTAGTCGCGATAACGCACGACGACCGCTATCTCGATGAAATGGACTTGCCTGCGCGAAGATTGCCGATGGAAGAGGGCCGCTTCGCTGCGGAGCAGACGACAGCGAGGCGATGAAACCCGCCAAGCGATCGGGGCAAATTATGAAAAAGTGCTTATGCAACTAGGAATCGGCGGTCTGACGCGAGGACGGAGCTGCAACGAGACAGCCATCCGAAAACCCGGTCGCAGAACAGGGCGGTAGCGTTGCCATCGAGCATCCTAACTGGCGCGAAGCGAACTGAAGCCTAGTTGAATCTTCAGTGATGGCCGGGCAAGAACGCCAGCGCTATCAGGTGCGCCGCGACGCAAAATCGCAATTGGACCACCCGACCGTTGCGCACAACCGCCTTGCTCTCAGCAAAACTGATTTGCACATCATGATGGTCCAGGAAGGTTTGATCGAGTGGATAGACCGCTTTGTACACGGCCTCCTTGGCGACGAAGAGCAGCCGTCCACTGTAAGGATCATCACTTATTCTCAGCCGCTCTTGCGGCGTTGCAATCAGTTCCAATAATTCAGACGGCAACGGATCGGCCGGCTCAACGTCGATGCCGATGGCATCAACGTCGCGACGCATTCCCACTGCCGCCACTGCAACCTGAGCATCGTGGGCAAGCGAACCGATAACACCTGCGGGAAAGGCCGGCGCCCCTCCGGAAGCTCTCGGTATCGCGCACTCCGCTTGTCCAAGTCTCTTCAACAGTTGGCGCGCGATGATACGAGCCGCGCCACTTGCACGCCTTACCTTGGCGACGCTCGAAGCGAAGGCAGGAGTTTCCTCCGACCATAATGCATCTTCATCACCAGGGCAGATCAGACGATGGCCGATCATGATGCCCGGAATCGAGAGGCCATCGATTGCCGACTGAAGTAGTGGATCAAAGGTCACAATCAATTCTCAGCAGGGGTTCTTCAGCTACTCCACCAAACTACCGCAGGGCATCATCAACTGTCCGCAGCCTCGATGGCTAGCCCAGCTCCGACGCTCGCATATCCTGCGCGTTAGCGCCTCTTCAATAACGTCGAATGATTTTGCCCATTGTCAATCTTGTCGTGAGGACGGGGCTGGTCCTATAGATCATCCAACGGAGGCGAAGCTCCGAAAGGGTGAGGCTAATCCTTTCCGAATGGAGCCGCGTCTTGCGGGAAACGGTCAGGACATGTCGAAGCGATGGGTAGGCGCGGCTACTCCGCGCAAAGAGGACCAAGCGCTCCTGACTGGTCAGGCACGTTTCATCGACGATCTCTCCCCAATTGCCGGAATACGGTTTGCAGCAATCTTACGTTCGCCCCATCCGCATGCGCGCATCCGGCGAATTGATTTCGCGCGGGCGCGGGAACTGCCGGGCGTTCGGAGCATCATCACTGGAACGGATGTCAGGGATCTGATCGGGCCGATGCCGAGCGTCGTCAAGGGCCCTTTGGCTTACTACCCAATCGCCATCGAGAAGACGCGATATGTCGGCGAGCCTGTTGCCGTGGTTGTTGCGGATACGCGCTATATCGCGGAGGACGCCTGCGATCTGATCGACGTTGAGTACGAAGTCCTTCCGGCAGTAACAGACCTGCGACGCGCGAGCATGCGCGATGCTCCACTCATTCATGAGAACGTCGGATCCAACGTCATAAGCCGGCGCAGCTTTAGTTACGGCAACCCGGATGCCGCCTTTGCTGCGGCCGATCGAATCTTCGAGTTCTCGTATTCGTTTCCGCGCTATGCCTCCACGCCCATGGAGACATTCGGCGTTATTGCGCACTTTGAACGCGCCCCCGACCGTTACACGGTATGGTCGAACTTCCAGGGACCCTTCGTCGTCCAGCCGCTCATGGCCAACGCATTGCGCGTGCCCGGACATCGCCTTCGTCTTATCACCGCCCCAAGCAGCGGCGGAAGTTTCGGCATCAAGCAGGCCGTCCTTTCCTGCATCGTGCTTCTGGCAGCGGTCAGCCGCAAGGCAGGCGCGCCAGTCAAATGGGTCGAAGACCGCGCCGAGCACCTTACGGCCGCGTCGGCCTCGAGCGACCGTTTGGGAACGATCATTGCGGCGTTCACAAAAGACGGCGAGCTGACCGGGTTGCGATTCAGGAACATCGCGAACATGGGCGCCCATGTCCGCCCCCCTGAACCGGCCTCACTCTATCGCATGCACGCCGCATCGAACGGCTGTTACAGGGTGAAGAATATTTCCATCGATAATGAGCTGGTCGTCACCAATTGCACGCCCGTTGGCCTCAATCGAGGGTACGGGGGGCCACAATTCTATTTTGCCCTCGAGCGGATCATGGAAATCGCGGCACGCGGGCTCGGAATAGACCCCGTGGAGCTGCGCCGTCGCAATTTCATTCCCGCCGGCGCCTTTCCTTACAGGGCGCCGGCAGGCGCCGTGTTCGATGCCGGCGATTACGACGCTGCGCTATCTGAACTGTTGCGAATCGTTGACTATGACGAACTCAGACGGCGGCGCGAGGAAGCACGTCGAGCGGGACGGCTCTTCGGGATCGGCCTGGCGGCCGGTGTAGAGCCATCTGGCTCGAATATGGCCTATGTTTCGCTCGCGCAGACCGCCGAAGACCGTCGCCAGGCGGACCGCAAATCGGGCGCAAATGCCAGCGCCATAATCGCCATCGATCCAAGCGGACAAGTTACGTTGCGCTTGTGCAGCTGTCCGAACGGCCAAGGCCACGCGACTGTTGCGGCACAGATTGTAGGCGACGCGCTCGGGCTTCACCCGGATGACATCGATGTGACAACCGACATCGACACGCTGACGAGCGCCTGGTCGATTGCTTCGGGAAACTATTCGAACCGTTTCTCGGCGATCGTCGTCGATGCCGTTGCGAAATGCGCAGAGCAAGTCGCACAAAAAATCAAATTACTCGCCGCCGACGCTCTCGATGCATCCGCTGAGGAGATCGAATTGCACGAAGGCTATGCCCGGGTGCGCGGTCAATCCAATAAGGGACTGCCGTTCCGGAAGGCGGCGGCGCGCGCACACTGGGATCCGGCTGGCCTGCCAGACGGTGTCAATCCCGGAATTCATGCGACGGCCGTGGTATCGCCTCCGGTCTTGGGCTCGCCCGATGACGACGATCGGATTGCCTCCGCCGTCACGTTCGGCTTCGTGATCGACTTGGCCGCGGTCGAAATCGATCCCAAGACCGGCGCCATACGTATTGATAAATATGCTTCGGTTCATGATGTCGGAACCCAGCTCAACCCCAAAGTCGTAGAAGGGCAGATTCACGGTGGCTTCGCTCACGGCCTGGGTGCGACCTTGTTCGAAGAGTTGGCATACGACGATCAGGGCAATTTCCTGTCCGGGACTCTTGCCGATTATCTTTGTCCGACGGCCGTTGAGGTTCCGCATATCGAGATCGGACATGTCGAAACGCCCTCCCCGGTCAATGTACTCGGCGCGAAGGGAATGGGCGACGGCAGCTCCATGCTGACTCCCGCGGCCATCACCAATGCCGTCGCGGATGCGCTCGGGCGTGACGATATTTCATTGCCGCTGAATCTGCGGCGCCTGTGGGCATTTGCAAACGGCCATGATCCGATTGCAAAAGCTCGTTCGACAGTCTCGCCGACGCGAACAGCAGGATCGGCGCGTAGCGACGCGCTGACTGGGAGAGGAGAGGTTACGCTCTCTGCACCGGTGGAAGAGGTATGGCGGCGTCTGCTGGATCCGCGGGAGCTTGCCGCCATTATCCCCGGATGCCGCAACCTCACCCAGGATGGTCCAGATCGCTACTCAGCCGAGGTCGTGATCGGCGTTGCGGGCATTCGCGGCACCTATCGCGTACAAATCAATCTGCGCGACAAGATGGAAAAAACCTCGCTTCGGCTCGTGGGGAAAGCCTTCGGACCATTAGGCTTCGGATCGGGATCTGGCTTCGTAATCCTGAGACCGGAGGCGGGCGGTCACACCCAGCTGGAGTACCGCTACGAAGCCGAGATCGGCGGTAAGGTCGCGGCCGTCGGCCAGCGCATGCTCGGCAGTGTGATCCGATACCTCATCGCTCAATTCTTTCACTCGCTCGAACGTCGGATTGGACCAGCAGATCGCCCTCGGTGGTGGAACTGGTGGTCGAGACTACGACGACATGGACAAAGCGGGGGCGAGGCGTGAAGCCCGTCGCGTTCGATTATTATCGGCCGCAAGGGATCGCAGAGGCGGTCGCTCTTCTGTCGGATAAAGGCGATGAAGCGGCCATCCTCGCAGGCGGCATGACGCTCGGGCCGATGTTGAACCTGCGAGTGGTTCGTCCGCGCGCGGTGATCGACATCTCACGCATCGCGGCCCTGAAAACCATTTCGGTACGCGCCAACGTGGTGGTGACTGGCGCCGGAGTGACACAGAGCGACGCACTGAACTCCGATATAATTGTGCGGGAGGTCCCGCTACTTGCAATGGCATTGCCGTGGGTGGGGCATTTTCAGACGCGCAATCGTGGAACACTTGGAGGCTCGGTCGCTCATGCAGATCCGAGCGCCGAAATACCACTTGCTCTCGTCGCATCCGGCGGAACCATCGTGCTGCAGTCGCGTCGAGGCCAGCGGCGCGTCGCTGCGCGGGAGTTCTTTGTTGGCGCGCTAGTAACCCAGCGCCAGCCGGACGAGATCCTAACGGCCCTCGAGTGGCCACGCTCGCCGCCCGATACCGGCCACGCTTTTACGGAAATCGCCCAGCGCCACGGAGATTTCGCGATTGCCGCCGCTGCGTGCGGCGTTCGCCTGGGAAAGGAGGATCAAGTCGAGGAGCTATTGCTCGCTATCGGGGGAGTGGAAGACCGCCCCGTCGCGATCGATGTGAACGGCTTTCTCGGTCGCCCGGCTGCAAAAATGGCGGTCGACCTGTCCGAGCATGCCGCCGCCATTGTGAACCCTCTGGAGGATCACTCCGCAAGTGCCGATTATCGGATAGCGCTGACGAAGGTGCTGGTGGAGCGCGCCGTCAATGCGGCGGTCGGGCTAGCCTGGCAACGAAGGAACCGCCTCCAATGACGACGCTATATCGTGCAGCCCACGAGCGTGTTTCGATCGAGTTGACCTTGAACGGGCAACGCCGATCCGGCGAGGCTGAGCCTCGCATGCTGCTGTGTGATTTTCTGCGTCATGAACTGCAGGCCTTCGGGGTTCATGTCGGTTGTGAGCACGGCGTGTGCGGAGCGTGTACAATTCTGGTCGATGGACGCGCGGTGCGCAGCTGCACCCAATATGTGGCCCAGGCAGACGGTGTGGACATCGTGACGGTGGAGGGACTCGCCGAACCCGATACCCTCAACGAGGTACAGCGCGCCTTCGCAAAGCATCATGCCCTGCAATGCGGATTCTGTACTCCCGGCATATTATGTTCCGTGACGCATTTTTTGAGGGACACTCCCAAGCCGGACGAGCAGCAGGTCCGCGATATGCTTTCCGGCCATATCTGCCGGTGCACGGGTTACGCGTCGATCGTGACCGCGATCCTTGTAGCCGCAGCCGTGCTTAGCCAAAAGTCGTGACGGCGGCGGTTGAAGAGCGCATTCGTCGCTCCCAAAAGCAACCGCCAAATAACCATCCCCCATCGATTGCGGATTG
>Ga0306926_10002273_pt1 | contig 19560 bp, 19 predicted proteins | sample flu12Cox44000178_FD_203759 | JGI IMG/M metagenome (GOLD analysis project Ga0306926, IMG submission 203759) | Lab enrichment of tropical soil microbial communities from Luquillo Experimental Forest, Puerto Rico - flux8day.12C.oxic.44.000.178 (v2)... | ecosystem: Environmental > Terrestrial >... | reverse complement strand
CCGGATAGAGGATCTCCTCGACCGCGGGGCTCAGCCGGTGGATCTCGTCGATGAACAGCACCCCGTGCGGCTCGAGGTTGGTGAGGATCGCCGCCAGGTCGCCCGCGCGCTCGATCACCGGCCCGGCGGTGACCCGCAGCGGCGCGCCCATCTCGCGCGCGATCACGTGCGCGAGCGCGGTCTTGCCCAGCCCGGGCGGGCCGTAGAAGAGCGCGTGGTCGAGCGGCTCGCCGCGGTCGCGCGCCGCGCGCACGAACACCCGCAGGTTCTCGCGCAGCGCGTCCTGGCCGACGAACTCGTCCAGCGAGCCCGGGCGGAGCTTCTCCTCGACGCCGCGCTCGAGCTCGCCCGAGTCCCCGCGCAGCTCGCTCTGGCGCTCATCCGCTCGCGGCACGCAGCGCCTCCTTGATTAAAGCTTCGAGCCCGGGCGCCTCGGGCAGGCTCTCGAGCGCGCGCCGCACCGCCTTCTCGGCGTGGGCCCGCGGGTAGCCCAGGTTCACCAGCGCGCTCTCCGCCGACGCCGTGATGTCGTCGCGAACGGGGCCCGCCGGCTCGGCCGCGAGCTCGAGCGCGCCCACGCGGTCGCGCAGCTCGACGATCATGCGCTCCGCCGTCTTCTTGCCGACGCCGGGAATGCCGACCAGCGCGGCGAGGTTCCCGGCGCGCAGCGCCGCCACCAGCCGCTCGACCGAGAGACCCGAGAGGATCGCGAGCGCGAGCTTCGGGCCGACGCCACTCGCGCCGAGCAGCAGCCGGAACAGCGTGCGCTCGAGGTCGGTCGCGAAGCCGAACAGCCAGAACGCGTCCTCGCGCACGTGCGTGTGCACGCGGAGCCGCACCACCTTGCCCTCGTCGGGAAGCGCGAAGAAGGTCGAGAGCGGCACGCGCAGCTCGTAGCCGACGCCGTGCACGTCGACGACGATCGCATCGGGCGCCTTCTCGACCAGCACGCCTTCGAGCTGCGCGATCACGGCCGCGGGCCCTCCGCCAGCGCGCGCAGCGCGAGACGCGCCGGGCTGCGCAGCGAGAGTCCGTGGCAGATGGCGACGGCCAGTGCATCGGCCTCGTCGCTCGGCGGCGCGTCGGCCAGCCCCAGCAGCCGCTGCACCATCTTCATCACCTGCGGCTTCTCGGCGCGGCCGTAGCCGGTCACCGCGACCTTGACCTGCTGGGGCGTGTACTCGCCCGTGCAAAGCCCCGCGCTCGCACACGCCGCGAGCGCGACGCCGCGCGCGTGCCCGAGCACGAGCGCGGAGCGCGCATTCCGCGCGCTGAACACCGCCTCGAGCGCCGCGACCTCGGGCCCGAGCGCCGCGATCGCGCGCGCGAGCTCGCGCTGCAGATGCGCCAACCGCTCGCCGAGCGTCTCACCCCGCGCGCGGATCGTTCCGCCGCCGACGCGGCGCAGCGAGCTGCCCTCGACCGCGACGACGCCGTAGCCCGTCGCATTGGAGCCCGGGTCTATCCCCAGTACCCGCACTCGACCCCCCAGTCAGAGCGACCGGGACGAGTGTACCGCAGACGAGCCCCAACGCAGCGACCGCAAGCCGGGCGCCTACGGCGCTGGCGCGCAGCGTGGCGGAGCCGAGCTATGCGGGGGTGGCGCGGCTTCGCCGCGCCGGGCCCCGCTAAGACATGGCGTTCATGTCCTCTTCGGAGATCTCGAAGTTCGCGAAGACCTCGGCGACGTCCTCGTGCTCGTCGAGGGCCTCGAAGAGCTTCAGCATCTGCTGGGCCTGCGGGCCGGCCAGCTTGACCGTCGAGCTCGGCACCAGCGCGAGCTTGGCGCTGGCGGGGGCGAAGGAGCGGCCTTCGAGCGCCTCCTTCACCGCGCCGAAGTCCTCGGGGGAGGTCTGCACGGTGATCGTCTCGGGCTCCTCGACCACGTCGCGGGCATTCGCCTCGATCGCCGCCTCCATCAGCGCGTCGGGGTCGACCGCGGAGCGGTCGAACTCGAGCACGCCCATGCGCTCGAACATGAACCCGACGCAGCCGGTCGCGCCGAGGTTCCCGGCGAAGCGGCTGAAGATGTGGCGGATCTCGCCGCCGGTGCGGTTGCGGTTGTCGGTGGTGGCCTCGACGATCACCGCGACGCCGCCCGGCCCGTAGCCCTCGTAGCGGACCTCCTCGAAGTTCTCGCCGCCGAGCTCGCCGGTGCCCTTCTTGATCGCGCGCTCGATGTTGTCCTTGGGCATGTTCACGGCGCGCGCCTTCTGGATCGCCAGGCGCAGGCGCGGGTTGGCGTTGGCGTCACCGCCGCCGATGCCCGCGGCGATCGAGATCTCGCGGATCAGCTGGGTGAAGATCTTGCCGCGCTTGGCGTCAGCAGCGCCTTTCTTGCGTTTGATGGTCGCCCATTTCGAGTGACCGGACATGGCGAAGGCCTCCTGGGGAAACGGCGGGGAGTCGGGATAACACCGTGCCGGGACGGGGTCAATCGCTTCAGTCGGCTCGGGACGCTTGCCGATGAAACGCACACCGACAAGTGGTCGCGTGGGCACCGGACCCACGCTCTGGGGCGCGTGAATGAGCAAGGATGTCACGATCGGCATCGACCTGGGCACGAGCAACTCGTGCGTCTGCGCGATGCTCGACGGCAAGCCCACGGTGCTCGCCAACAAGAAGGGCGAGCGCGTGATCGCGTCGGTCGTGGCGTTCCACGAGGACGGAAAGATCGAGGTCGGCAACAGCGCCAAGGCGCGCATCATCCTCGACCCCAAGCACACCGTCTCGTCCGCGAAGCGCCTGATCGGCCGCTACTTCTTCAGCGAGGAGGTCCGCAAGGCGCGCGCGGTTTGCAAGTACGAGATCGTGCCCGGCGAGAACCACGGCGTCCGCATCAAGATCCGCGACGAGGAGTTCTCGCTGCCCGAGATCTCCGCCTTCGTGCTGAAGGAGATGAAGGCGATCGCGGAGGGTGCGCTCGGCCAGCCCGTGTCCGGCGCGGTGATCACCGTGCCCGCGTACTTCAACGACAACCAGCGCCAGGCGACGAAGGACGCGGGCCGCATCGCCGGCCTCGACGTGCTGCGCATCCTGAACGAGCCGACGGCCGCGGCGCTCTCGTACGGCTACGGCAAGGAGCTGCGCCAGAAAGTCGCGATCTACGACCTCGGCGGCGGCACCTTCGACGTCTCGATCCTCGAGATCGGCAAGGACGTGTTCGAGGTGCTCGCGACCTCCGGTGACACCTACCTCGGCGGCGACGACTTCGACGACCGCGTGATCGACCTCCTGGCCGATCGCGTCCAGTCGGAGCACGGCGTGAACGTGCGCACCGATCCCTACGCCTTCGCCAAGCTGCGCATGGCGGCGGAGGCGGCGAAGATCGAGCTCGCCGAGCGCGAGGAGGCGAAGATCTCGATCCCCGACCTCGCCCAGCACGAGGGCAAGGCGATCGCGGTCGACTACACGCTGACGCGGAAGGAGTTCGACAAGCTCGTCCGCGACCTGATCCTGCGCACCTTCAAGGTCTGCGACGAGGCGCTGCAGCAGGCGAGCCTGACCACGCGCGACCTGAACGGCGTGATCCTGGTCGGCGGCCCGACGCGGCTCCCCTCGATCCGCAGCGCGGTGCGCGACTACTTCCAGCGCGAGCCCGAGACCGACATCAACCCCGACGAGGTGGTCGCGATCGGCGCGGCGATCCACGCAGCCTCGCTCGCATCGCCCGAGGCCGGCAGCTACCTGCTCGACGTCACGCCGCTCACCCTGCGCATGGGCATCGCCGGCGGTCTGTCCGAGCCGATCATCGAGCGCAACAGCCCGGTGCCGATCGACCACACGCGCGTGTTCACCACCGTGCGCGACCACCAGCAGGCGATCGCCGTGCGCATCTACCAGGGCGAGTCGCGCCAGGCCGAGGGCAACACGCTGCTCGGCGAGTTCGAGTTCTCGGGCTTCGCGCCCGGGCCGCGCGGCGAGGTGAAGATCGAGGTCACCTTCTCGATCAACACCGAGGGCATCGTGAAGGTGCAGGCGCGCGATCCCAAGACGGGCGCCGAGGCGTCGACCACGGTGTCGATGTCGAGCGGCCTGTCCGAGGAGCAGATCCAGTCGATCATCGCCAAGGACCGCGCCGCCGACGTGGCGCCGAACGCGGCGCCCGTTCCGACCCGCGCCAAAGCCAAGGGCAAGGCGAAGCCCGACAACGCGCCGGTCCCGGTGGCGGAGCTCGAAGAGGTCGAAGACGGCCTGCTCGACCTCCCCGCGCTCGAGGCCGACGTGCAGCCGGCGGAGAAGCCCGACGCGGAGCAGCCGCTGTTCGGCAAGGTCGAAGGCGACCTCGGGAACGAGGCGCAGGAGCCGATCCGGCCCGCGCGCGGCTTCGAGGGCGAGCAGGAGATCGAGCTGGAAGAGGCGGACGTCCAGCCCGACGGCGACGACGACCAGGTGCTGGGCGACGACTGAGAGCGCGGCGAACGGGAGCTCCCTGGTGACGGCGGCGGACAACAGCGTGCAGGAGATCAAGGCGCTCGCGCGCGTGATCGACCGGGTCGACTACTACCGGCTGCTGAAGCTCGACCCGCGCGCCGACGGCGACGCGCTGCGCACCGCGTATCACGACGCGCGCCGGCGCTTCCATCCCGACGCCTATCTCGCCCAGCCGGACGACGTGCGCGAGGCGGTCGACCGCATCGCGCGGCGCATCACCGAGGGCTACCTGGTGCTGCGCGACTGCACCCGCCGCGCCGCTTACGACTCGGCGCTGTCGAGCGGCCAGACCCGCTACAACCCCGAGCTCGAGCAGGAGAAACGCAGCGAGGCGGAGGCGCCGCGGGGCACCACACCCAACGGCAAGCGCTACTTCGGGCTCCACCTCGAGGCGGAGCGCGCGGGGGACGTAGTGAAGGCGCACGCGCACCTGAAGACGGCGCTCACCTTCGAGCCCAAGAACGCCTCGTTCAAGGCGAAGCTCGACGAGCTCGAGGCGCAGCTCAAGGCGCTGCGCAAGAAGGCGAAGAACCCGGGCGTTTGACCCGCCGGAGCGCGGTGGAGCAGAATCGGCGCGGGTTTTTCCTTCGTCGAGGTGCGCCATGTCCGAGGCTGCTGCCGCGGCTGCCAAGAAGCCGCTTCCCGTCGTTCCCTTCCTGAAGATCCCCGAGAGCGGCGATCCCTATCTGGAAGGGGTCCGCTGCACTGCGTGCAAGGCCGTGTTCCTCGGCTCGCGCGACGTCTGTTCGTCGTGCGGCGCGCGCCGCCAGCTCGAATCCACCCGGCTCGCCAACAAGGGCGAGCTCTACGTCTACTCGATCACCCACCGCTCGTTCCCGGGGATCGAGACGCCGTACGTGTCGGCGGTGGTCGATCTCGAGGGAGGCGGTACCGTGAAGGGCAACCTGATCGGCATCGACCCCGACCCCAAGAAGATCAAGATGGGGATGAAGGTCGAGGTCGTGTACAAGATCGCGCCGCGCAAGGACCGCGAAGGCAACGAGTACCTCACCTACTACTTCCAGCCCGCGAAGAGCTGAGAAGGGAGAACGCGATGAGCGACGTCTACATCCTCGGCACCGACATGATCAAGTTCGGCAAGCTGTCGGACCGCACGGTCCCGCAGCTCGGCGCGGAGGCTGCCCTGCTCGCGCTCGACGACGCCGGGCTCACCATCCAAGACATGGAGGCGCTGTACTGCGGCAACCTGATGCAGGCCAACGCCATGGTCGGCCAGCGCGTGCTGCAGCAGATCGGCCAGACGGGCATCCCGGTGGTGAACTGCGCCAACGCCTGCGCCACCGGCGCGACCGCGTTCCGCGAGGGCTGGACTGCGGTGAAGGCGGGCCTGTACGACCTCGTGCTCTGCGTCGGCGTGGAGCAGATGGCCGGCGCGGGCCTGCTCGGCGGCGGCGGCGGCGGCAAGGGCATCCCGACCGAGGGTCTGCTCGGCTCCGGCACGATGCCCGCGGTGTTCGCCGAGGCCGGCATGGAGCACTCGCGCAAGTACGGGACCACCTTCGAGCAGTTCGCCAAGATCTCGGTGAAGAACCACTGGCACAGCACCATGAACCCGAAGGCGCGCTACCAGATCGAGACGCCGCTCGAAGAGGTGATGAACGCCGAGATGATCTCGTACCCGAACACCAAGCTGATGTGCTCGGTGAACGTGGACGGCTCAGCTGCTGCGGTGCTCGCCTCGGAGCGCAAGGCGCGCGAGCTCGGCATGCGCCGCGCGGTGAAGGTCTCGGCGTCGGTGCTGACCAGCGACCGCTTCACCCAGCGCGACCTCACCATGCCCGACGTCAACACCTGCACGCGCGAGGCGGCGAAGAAGGCCTACGAGATGGCCGGCGTCGGTCCGCAGGACATCAACCTGATCGAGCTGCACGACTGCTTCGCCACCGCCGAGATCCTGCACTACGAGAACCTCGGCATCTGCAAGGACGGCGAGGCGGGCCGCATGATCGACGAGAAGCAGACCTACCTCGGCGGCCGCATCCCGGTGAACGTTTCGGGCGGGCTCCTGTCCAAGGGACATCCGCTCGGCGCGACCGGCATCGCGAACATCTACGAGGTGGCGACGCACCTGCGCGGCGAGGCGGGCAAGCGCCAGGTCCAGAACGCGAAGCTGGGGCTGACGCACGTGATCGGGCTGGGCTCCGCCTGCGCCGTGCACGTGCTGGAGAAGGTCGCCAGCTGAGATCCGACGACGGCAAGACGTGAGAGGAGAACGCGAATGAGCGACTACACGATGACGATCGACGGGAAGGCCGAGTCCGCCAAGGGGACGTTCGGCGTGATCAATCCGGCCACCGAGCAGGTGTTCGCGCAGCCGCCCGAGTGCACGCGCGAGCAGCTCGACGCCGCGATGCAGTCTGCGCAGTCGGCCTTCCGCGGCTGGAGCCGCGACGAGGCCAGGCGCCGCCAGACCCTGCTCGAGATCGGCGAAGCGATCAAGGCGCGCGGCGGCGAGATCGCGCCGCTGCTCACCCAGGAGCAGGGCAAGCCGGTCGACAAGGCGATGATGGAGGTGATCGGAGCCTCGATCTGGTTCCAGTACACCGCGTCGCTGCAGATCCCCGTCGAAGTCATCTCCGACACGCCGCAGAACCGCACCGAGGTGCGACGCCGGCCGCTCGGCGTCGTCGCGGCGATCACGCCCTGGAACTTCCCGCTGATGCTCGCGGTGTGGAAGATCGCACCGGCGCTGCTGGCCGGGAACACGGTGGTGATCAAGCCCTCGCCCTACACGCCGCTCACCACGCTGAAGCTCGGCGAGATCCTGCGCAGCGTGGTGCCGCCGGGAGTGGTGAACGTGGTCTCGGGCGGGAACGAGCTGGGCGGCTGGATGACCGGCCACCCCGTGCCGCGCAAGATCTCCTTCACCGGCTCGGTCGCGACCGGGAAGAAGGTCGCGATCGCGGCCGCGCCGGACCTGAAGCGCGTCACGCTCGAGCTCGGCGGCAACGACGCCGCGATCGTGCTCGGCGACGTCGACGTGAAGTCCACCGCGCAGAAGATCTTCTGGGGCGCGTTCGAGAACTCGGGCCAGATCTGCAGCGCGATCAAGCGCGTGTACGTGCCCGAGAACCTGTACCAGAACGTGGTGAACGAGCTGGTCGAGATCGCGAAGACCGTGAAGGTCGGCAACGGGCTCGAGGCCGGCACTCAGCTCGGCCCGCTCAACAACAAGATGCAGTACGACAAGGTCCGCGAGATGGTCGACGACGCGCGCAAGCACGGCGCGAAGGTCGCCACGGGCGGACAGCAGCTCTCGGCGAAGGGCTACTTCATCGCCCCGACGATCGTGTCCGAGATCAGCGACGGCACACGGCTCGTCGACGAGGAGCAGTTCGGTCCGGCGCTGCCGGTCATCTCGTACCGCAACGTCGAGGACGCGGTCGAGCGCGCGAACGCCACCCCCTACGGGCTGTCGGGCTCGGTGTGGTCCGCGAACCCGGAGAAGGCAGCCGAGGTGGCGCGCCAGCTCGATTGCGGCACCGCGTGGGTCAACCAGCACCTGGCGATCGCGCCGAACCTTCCGTTCGGCGGCGCCAAGTGGTCGGGGATCGGCGTCGAGAACGGCCCCTGGGGGCTGCTCGGCTTCACCGAGATCCAGGTGGTGAACGTCGCGAGGGCGTGAGCCGCAGCCGCATTCCCAGCAAGCAGGCCGGGCTCGCGAGCACGGCCGCGTAGATCAGGTAGATCCAGGGGAACTGCCCCAGGTAGAAGTCGTGCGCCGAGAGCGAGATCGGGCTCGGCAGCACCACGAAGCCGAGGTAGTCCACCGGTAGCGCCGCCGCGAGCCAGAGCGCGCCCAGCGCCCAGGCCTCTCGGCGCAGCTCCGGACCCGGCGCGCGGCCTCGGAAGTACAACGCAGCGAACGGCGTCCACACCGCCAGGTTCAACGCCGGGAGCAGCTTCTCCGCCAGCTGGTAGCCGGGGTCGTCGAGCGGCTCGACCGTGCGTCCTCCCCCGATCAGCGCCGAGACGCCCAGGCAGAAGGCGGTCGCCACGACCGTGATCGCGGCGTAGGCGGCGGCGAAGGTCCAGAGCGCGCGGCTCCAGCGGAATGAGGATCGGATAGCTCCAGTATCCATCATATGGATACTAGACATGTCCGCGTTCCGGGGTCAACCTCCCGCGATGCGGCTGGCGGAGCTCTCCCGGCGCGCGGGCGTCCCGCGCTCCACGATCAAGTTCTACATCCGCGAGGGTGTGCTCGCTCCCGGGGCCGCCTCCGCCCGCAACCAGGCGAGCTACGGCAGCCAGCACCTCGAGCGCCTGGCGTTGATCCGCGCGCTGCGCGAGGTCGCGGGGCTGCCGCTCGAGGCCGTGTCCCGGGTGACGCGCGAGCTCGAGCGCGGCTGGAAGGGCGATCCCTATCGCGAGGCGATGCAGGCGCTGCACGCCCTGCCCCAGCCCGCCGGCGCACCGAGCGCGGAGGAGTCCGCAGCGCTGCGGCGGCTGCGCGGGGAGGTGCGCGCATTCCTGCGCGGGCTGTCCTGGACCACCGACGACGAGCGCCATTTCTTCGCCGACGAGATCGCCGCCGCCCTGGGCCTGGTGCGCCGGCATCTCTTCCCGGACTTCGCGGTCGCCGACCTGCGGCCCTACGCCGACGTGGCCTGGCTGCTCTCCGAGACCGAGTTCGCGCTCGCGCCGGGCGGCGCGCGGGTGCCGCGCGAGTCCGAGGGCGACGACGTGTCCGAGCCGATCCGGCGCGCCATCCTGGGCACGGTGCTGTTCGAGCGCATCTTCTCGGCGCTGCGCCGCGCGGCCAACGCGATGCGCTCCACCCGCATCTCGACCGGCGCGCGCCTCCCGCCCGCGCGCCCGCCCCGCGTGCGCAGGCGCGCCGGAAGAGCGGACTAGGGCGCGCCCAGCGCCTCGGTCAGTGCCTCCCAGGCCAGCGTCGCGCAGCGCTGCCGCGAAGGCAGCTCGGCCACGCGGCCGAATGCGCGCAGCCGCGGGTCGAGCTCGCCGCGCGTCGGCTCTCCGCGCACGACCTGCGCGAGCGCCTCGGCCAGCGCGCGCGCCTCGGGCAGCGACGCGCCCAGCACGAGCTCTGTCATCACGCTGCCGGAGGCGACCGCGATCGAGCAGCCGCGCGCGCGCGCGGAGACGTCGGCGATCCGGCCGTCCGCGAGCTCGACCTCGACATGGACCTGGTCGCCGCAGATCGGGTTGGTGACCCGGGCGTCGGCGCTCGGGTGCGCCAGCGCCGAGCGGTGCCGCGGGTTGCGGTAGTGCTCGAGCACCACCTCGCGATACAGCGCCTCGAGCTCGTCGCGCTTGGCTGCGTTCCCGCTCAGGTCGGGCATTTCGGGGACTCGAGCGGGCCTTCCGGCACCTCGACCCCCGCCTCGGTGATGCGCACGCCCTTCACGTCCATCAGCGGCCGGCCGCTGGTGTGCGCGCCGCGCAGCCGCTGCACGATCTCGGACAGGATCGAAAGCGCGATCTCCTGCGGCGTCTCCGCGCCGACGTCGAGCCCGGCGGGCGAGGCCACCCTGCGCAAGAGCTCGAGCGGCGTGCCGTCCTCGTGCAAGCGCTCCAGCACCAGCGCGCTGCGCTTGCGGCTCGCGACCAGGCCCACGTACGCGGGCGCCTGGCCGAGGACGCGCTGGAGCGCCTCGTAGTCGCTGCGGTGCTGGGTCGCGATCACGACGTAGGTCTGCGCATCGCACTCGACCTTGGCGTAGTCGGGATCCTGCGTGATCCGCACGTCGGCGTCCGGGAACGCCTCTGCCGTCGCCAGCGCGTCGTTCACCGTCACGTGGAAGCCGAGCGCATGGCCGAAGCGCAGCAGCGTCTCGGCGATCGCACCGTGTCCGAGCACCAGGAGCCTGGGAGCCTGCATCATCGCCTCGACGTAGATCTCCATGTAGCCGCCGCACGGCATGCCGACGCCGAGCACCTCGTCGTCGAGATCGAGCCGCACCAGCCGGGAGCTGCGCAGAGCCATCACCTCGCGCGCGACGTCCCGCACGGTCGACTCGGCGCAGCCGCCGCCGATCCAGCCGAACACGGTCCGGCCCTGCGCGTCGATGATCGACTTGGCGCCCGGCTTGGCCGACGCGCTGCCCTCGATGCGCACCACCGTCGCCACCGCGACGCTCTCTCCGGCCGCGAGCCGAGACGCGAGCGCGTTCGCGAAATCGAGGGCCGATGCCGCTGCCATCCTGCGCCTCAGTCTAGACGGAACCCTCCCCTCGTGCGACCTTCGCCCGTCCCCGGAAACGCGAGGCGCGATGCGGACTCAGGCGAGGTTTGCCCAGCTCGCGGCGGGTGCCGCAGTGGCCGTCACGCTCGCCGCCGGCGCGCTCTGGCTCGGTCCCGCGAGGGCCCAGGACAGCGCCCGGCCGAAGGCGCTGCTGCCGCGCTTCGCGGGCCACACCTTCGACGGCGGCCACGCGGGCTCGGACGCGTTCGACAAGCGCCGCGGCATGGTGCTGGTGTTCTCGGACAAGGACCCCGACGCCGATCGCACGGCCGCGCTGGTCGCGAGCGTGCTGAAGGGCTCGGAGAAGGCGAACCTCGCGGTGCTCGGGGTGACCCGCGACACGGATCCGGTGCTGATCCGCCACTTCGTGAAGCTGCACGGCTTCGAGTTCCCGGTGATCGTCGATTCCGACGGTCAGGTCTCGTCGCTGCTGCATGCGCCGCCCGGGACCTCGACCTTGATCCTGGTCGACTCGCAGGGCGGGATCCAGGGGCAGATGTCGGGCCTCGCGACGCAGGACCCGTCGCTGGACTCGGCCTACGGCGTGCAGCTGCGGCGCATCCTCGACCTCGCGCCGGAGGACAACGCGGCCACGCCGATCTTCGGCGTGCTGCCGCCGGCGCCGCCGTTCGCGGTGACGACCACCGACGGGAAGAGCACGGTCCGGCTCGCGGACTATTCGGGCAAGGTGCTGGTGTTCATCTTCTTCCTGCCCACCTGTCCGCACTGCCACGCGATGCTGAAGTATCTGAACGGGCTCTCCGCGCAGCTCGCCAGCAAGGACCTCGCGATCGTGCCGGTCTCGATCTCGGACAAGAAGTACGTCGTCGACGAGATGGTGCACGACCTCCAGCTCTCGTTCCCCGCCTACCTCGACCTCGACCGCAAGGCGCAGAACGCGTACGGGTCGCTGGGCGAGGTGCCCGAGGTGTTCGTGATCGACCGCAAGGGCAAGGTCGTGCAGCGCACCGCCGGCGACTCGCCGCGGCTCGAGGCGCTGGTCACGATGGCCATCCGCCACGAGCTCGGCGGCCCCAACCCGATCCTGCTCGACAAGACCGGCTACAGCGGCGAGGAGTTCTGCTCGGTCTGCCACCAGAGCGAGCACGCGACCTGGCTGCTCACCGGCCACTCCAACGCCTGGGACACGCTGGTCGCCCACGGCTCCGACCGCGATCCCGCCTGCCTCAAGTGCCACACGGTGGGCTTCGGTCAGGCGGGCGGCTTCGACCCGCAGCAGCGCCAGGACTGGCTGCGCGGCGTCCAGTGCGAGACCTGCCACGGGCGCGGCGGCCCGCACCAGTCGCCGGACTTCGCCAAGGCCGGGCTCGAGCCCGTCTGCCTGGGCTGCCACGACGCCGAGCACTCGCTGCACTTCGTCTTCTCCGAGCGCCTGCCGCTGATCTCGCACGCGGCCAACGCACAGGCGCTCGCGAATCTCTCGGTCGAGGACCGGCGCAAGCTGGCCGAGAAGCGCTCCCGGCGCGACCGCCAGCTGTTCGAGAAGAGCGACTACGTCGGCTCGGCGGCCTGCCAGAGCTGCCACCAGAAGGAGCACAAGCTGTGGTCGGAGTCCGCGCACGCGCGGGCCTTCAGCACGCTCGAGCAGCGCCACGAGGCGCAGAACCCCGACTGCCAGCGCTGCCACACCACCGGCTTCAAGCAGCCGACCGGGTTCCCCGCGGGCGGCACGACACTGGTCGGTGTCGGCTGCGAGAGCTGTCACGGCCCGGGCAAGCGCCACGTCGAGGACCAGGGCAAGACCTCCGGGACGATCCTCGCGCTCACCGACAAGTGCGACACCTGCGCGATCCAGCTGATCTGCGGCACCTGCCACGACGACGCCAACGACAAGGGCTTCGAGTTCCAGATCGAGTCGAAGCTGGCCAAGATCAAGCACGGCTTCCGCGAGAAGAAGACGGCCGCGAAATGACGGGCGGCGATCCACGCAGAGAGGCCTGGAGCGCGATCCGCGAGAGCGTGCGCGAGCTCGTCGCCGACGGCGTCGACTTCGTGCCCGCGGTCGCCCGGGCGAACCGCGCGCCGGCGCGGGCGGCCGCACAGGCGCCCGCAGCGCCTGGCTTCCGCCCGCGCGTCGCGCCGCTGGCCGCGCCCGAAGAGCTCGGGGCTGCCGCAGGCGCCAAGGCGGCGCTGCTCGAGGCGGTGCGCGCCGAGCTCGGCGACTGCCGGCGCTGCGCGCTCTGCGAGAAGCGCACGCAGATCGTGTTCGGCGAGGGCAACCCGGACGCGCGCGTGGTGTTCGTCGGCGAGGGCCCCGGCGAGGAGGAGGACAAGAGCGGCCGGCCGTTCGTCGGGCGTGCGGGCGAGCTGCTCAGCAAGATGATCGAGGCAGTCGGCTGGCGACGCGAGGACGTCTACATCTGCAACATCGTGAAGTGCCGGCCGCCCGGGAACCGCGACCCGCAGCCGCTCGAGGTGGCGACCTGTGAGCCGTTCCTGCACCGCCAGCTCCACGCGATCGCCCCCGCCGCGGTCGTCACCCTGGGCAAGCCGGCGATCTCCGCGCTGCTCGGACGCACCGTCGCGATCACCAAGCTGCGCGGGCGCTGGCTCGAGTGGCAGGGCATCCCGGTCATGCCGACCTATCACCCGGCCTACCTGCTGCGGAACTACACGCGCGAGACCCGCCAGGCTGTCTGGGACGATCTGCGCGCCGTGCGCGAGCGTGTCGAGGGCACGCGCTAGCGCCTGCCTGGCGCTGTGGCTGCTCGCGGCCGCGGCGCCGGCGCGCGGGGACGCGCTGCGCGCGGGCTTCGGCACCGCCCCGCTGCCGGTGGACCCGGGCGAGCCGATGGGCGGCTACGGCGGCTTCACCACGCGTCGCGCCGAGGGCGTGCTCGATCCGCCCGAGGCGCGAGCGCTCGTGCTCGAGGGCAACGGGGTGCGGGCGGGCCTGGTGGCGCTGGACCTGGTGATCGCGCGCCCCGACGTGCGCGAGCTCGTGCTCGCGGCGACGCGCGAGCTCCACCTCGACTGGCTGGCGGTGGTCGCGACGCACACGCACTCGGGACCGGGTGGCTACCTGCCCGGCTGGGTGTCCGCGCGCATGACCGCGGGCGAGTTCGACCCGGCGATGCCGGCGAAGATCGCGCGCGCGGCGAGCGAGGCGCTCGCGCTCGCGACCGCCGAGCTCGCGCCCGCGCGCTTGGCCAGCAGCGACGTGCCGCTCCACCTCGCGCGCAACCGCCGCTTCTCCGACGGTGCCGACGAGACGCATCTCGCGCTGCTGCGCGCCGACTTCGCCGACGGGCGCCCTCCGGTGGTGTTGTTCGCGTACGGCGTGCACGCGACGATCCTGCCGCCCACCAACCACCTGCTCTCCGCCGACTGGCCGGGCAGCGCGCGCAGCGCGCTCGCGGCCTCCGGCTGGCGCGCGATCTTCGTTCCCGGCCCGCTGGGCGACCAGGAGCCCGCCGTCGACCTCGCCGTGCTCTCGAGCGCTGCGCAGGACCGCCAGGCGATGGCGGACTTCGGACGGCGGCTCGCGCAGGAGGTCGACGCCGCCGCGCGCGCGCTCGCGCCGCGCGACGCCGAGGCGCACCTGGTCGCGCTCGAGCGCTGGGTCGCGACGCCGCCGCCCGAGCTGCGCAGCTTCTGTGCGCTGTGGTGGCTGTCGCCGCTGGTGGGCTCCTCGCTCGACGCGTTCGTGTCCAAGAGCGTGCCGTTCCAGGCGCTGCGCGTCGGCGGCGCGGAGCTGGTGGCCGTGCCTGCCGAGCCGACCTCGGTGGTCGGGGCGCGGCTGCGCGCGAGCCTGCCCGCGGGCCTGACCCCGTTCGTGGTCGCGCACGCGAACGATTGGCTGGGCTACGTGGTCGACGCGCCGACCTACGCGCGCGGGGGCTACGAGTCGTGCCTGTGCTTCTTCGGCGCCGCGACCGCGGACTGGCTGGTCGGCGCGGCGGCGGAGACCGCTCACCAGCTCGACGCCGAGGCAGGCGGGCCGTGACGCGGGCGCGCTGCGGCATCGCGCTCCACCCCGCGGGGCACACGCTCTCGCCGGTGCTGCACCGCACCGCCTACGCGGCGCTGGGTCTGGACGCGGAGTTCGAGGTCTGGGACGTGCCGCCCGGCGGGCTCGCGGCGAAGCTGGCGGAGCTGCGCGATCTCACACAGATGTGTGTATCTCTGCCGCACAAGGAGTCGGCGCTGGCGCTGGCGCGCGAGGTCTCGGAGGCAGCGCGCGGGATCGGCGCCGCGAACACCCTCACCGCGCGTGCGGGGGGGCTCGCGGCCGACAACACCGACTGGATCGGCGTCGTCGCCGCGCTCGAGCCGCACGGGCCCTGGACCGGCAAGCGCGCGCTGGTGCTGGGCGCGGGCGGAGCGGCGCGCGCGGTCGTGTTCGCGCTGCGCCGGCTGGGCATGGAGGTGGCGCTCTCGAACCGCACGCGAGAGCGAGCGGAGCGCGTGGCGACCGAGCTCGGCGCGCGGGTCGGCAGCGCCGCCGATCCCTGGGAGCTGCTGGTGAACGCCACCTCGGTGGGCATGTCGCCCGCCGCGGACGCCACGCCGCTCGACGCAGGGCTGCTCCGCCCCGGCGGCCTCGTGTTCGACACCGTCTACCGTCCGCTCGAGACGCGGCTCCTGCGCGAGGCGCGCGCGCGTGGCCTCGCGGTCCAGGACGGGCTCGCGATGCTGGTGCACCAGGCGGTGGAGCAGCTCCGGATCTGGAGCGGCAAGCGGGCCGATCCGGAGCTGTTGCGCCGCGCCGCGCTCGAGGCGCTACGCTCCGCCGCACCATGACCGAACCCGCGCTCGAATGGGACAGCCCGATGTATCGCCTCGCGGTCGCGCAGCTCGACCAGACCGCGGCGCTGATGCGGCTCGACGAGAACATCTGGGAGCGGCTGCGGATGCCGCAGCGCTCGCTGATCGTGTCGTTCCCGTTCCGGCGCGACGACTACAAGACCGTCGACAGCGTGCACGGCTACCGCGTGCAGCACGTGCTCACCATGGGCCCGACCAAGGGCGGCGTGCGCTACGACGCCGACGTCCACCTGGGCGAGGTGACCGCGCTCGCGATGTGGATGACCTGGAAGTGCGCGCTGATCGGCCTGCCGTTCGGCGGGGCGAAGGGCGGCGTGCGGATCGATCCGAGCAAGCTCTCGCGCTCCGAGCTGCAGCGGATCACCCGCCGCTACACCATGGAGATCATCGAGATGATCGGGCCCGACCGGGACATCCCGGCGCCCGACATGGGCACCGACGAGCAGGTGATGGCCTGGATGATGGACACCTACTCGGGCCAGAAGGGCTACGCGGTGCCCGGCGTGGTCACGGGCAAGCCGGTCGAGATCGGCGGCTCGCTCGGCCGCAAGGAGGCCACCGGGCGCGGCGTGGTCACCTGCGTCGGCGAGGCCTGCAAACACCTCGGCATCGCGCTCGAAGGCGCGCGCGTGGTGGTCCAGGGCTACGGCAACGTGGGCTCGAACGCGGCCCGCATTGCCGCCGCGCAGGGCGCGCGCGTGATCGCGGTGTCGGACGTGAAGGGCGGGATCCACGACTCGCGCGGGCTGGACTTCGCGAAGGTCGACGCCTGGGTGCGCGAGCACCACTTCCTCGAGGGCTTCCCGGGCGCCGAGCCGGTCAGCAACGCCGAGCTGCTCGAGCTCGACTGCGAGGTGCTGGTCCCCGCAGCGCTGCAGAACCAGATCACCGGCAAGAACGCGGGCAGCGTGCGCGCGCGGCTGGTGGTCGAGGGCGCGAACGGGCCGACCACGATCGAGGCCGACGCGATCCTGCGCGACCGCGGCGTGTTCGTCGTGCCCGACGTGCTGGCGAACTCCGGCGGCGTGACGGTCTCGTACTTCGAATGGGTGCAGGACGCGCAGCAGCTGTTCTGGACCGAGGAAGAAGTGAACGAGCGGCTGCACAAGATCCAGTCGAACGCGTTCCGCGCCACGCTGGATTTCGCGCACGCGAAGAAGATCGACATGCGCACCGCGTCGCTCTGGCGGGGGATCGAGCGGGTCGCCGAAGCGAAGCGCCGCCGCGGCGTGTTCCCCTAGCGGAGCCGCCAGAGGTCGACGGGCTTGCGCGCGCTGCCCGGCCGGAACGGCAGCGCGACGGCGCGTCCGCCCTGCCCGGCCGAGGCGTAGGCGGCGAGCAGGATCTCGAGCACCGCGCGGCCGTCCTCGCCCGACTCCTCGAGCGGCGCGCCGCGCGCCGCTGCGAGGAAGTGCGCGATCTCGCCGGTGTAGCCGTGGTCGGAGAGCGCATCGACGGGCGGCCGGCTCTGCATGCCGTCGCGCTTGGTGAGGAGCAGCCCGGTCTCGCCGGTGAGATCCGCCAGCAGCCGGCCCTCGCTGCCGTGGATCTCGAGCGAGCTCTGCATTCCGCCCTGCACCGCCCAGGAGCTCTCCGATACGAGCACCGCTCCATCGGCGAGCTCGAGCCGCACCACCGCGTCGTCGTCGAGCTCGGTCTTCGCGCCGTGCAGCACGGTGCGCAGCTCGGCCGAGACCGCGCGCACGGCGGGCCGGTCGAGCGCGAAGCGCAGCGCCTCGATCCCGTGGCAGCCCATGTCCATCAGCGCCCCGCCGCCCGCCTCGGCGGCGTCGAAGAACCAGGGCGAGTACGGGCCCCCGTGCTTCTCCACCTGGCGCGCCCAGAGCACCCGGCCCAGCGCGCCCGAGCGCACCAGCTCGCGCGCGCGGCGGAACAGCGGCGCGAAGCACAGGTTCTCCGCGTAGCCCAACACGCGTTGGTGTCGGCTCGCGGCCGCGCAGAGCCGGTCGGCCTCGGCGAGCGTGAAGCAGAGCGGCTTCTCCACGACCACGTGCTTGCCGGCGTCCAGCGCGGCCTCCGCGTGCGCAGCGTGGAGCCGGTTGGGCGAGTTCACGAACACGAGGCCGATCCCCGGATCCGCCAACAGCCGCGGCAGCTCGTCGAACGAGAACGCCGCCGCGCCGCGCTCGCCGGCGAGCTTCTCGGCCGCTGCGCGCGTGCGCGACGCGACCGCGCACAGGCGCGCGCCGCCGACCCGGTCCAGCGCGGCGAGCTGCACGCGCGAGATCCAGCCCGCGCCCACGAGCGCAACGCCGAGCGGCTCGGCGGTCAGAGCTTCAGGAGCTGCGCGACCCGCTCGCGGTGCTCGGCCGGATCGCCGTAGGTGACCTCGATCGCTTTCGCGCGCTTGAAGTACAGGTGGCAGTCGTACTCCCAGGTGAAGCCGACGCCGCCGTGGATCTGGAAGTTCTCTGCCGAGGTCGCGCGGTACGCGTCGCTGGTGTACGCCTTGGCCATCGATGCCGCGAGCTCCGCCTCCGGAGTGTTCTCGGCGACCGCCCAGGCCGCGTAGTAGCTGATCGACTTCGACGACTCGACCTGGATCAGCATGTCGGCGCACTTGTGCTTGATCGCCTGGTTCACCCCGATCGGTTTGCCGAACTGCACCCGCTCCTTGGCGTACTTGACCGAGTCCTCGAGCACCTTGCCGGCCCCGCCCAGCGCCTCGGCCGCCAGGTGCACCAGCGCGTGCGAGCGCACCGTCTTCCAGGTGCCCCAGCCGGAGCCGGGCGCACCGAGCAGCTGCGCGGGCGTCTCGGCGAAGCGGACCTCGGCGATGCGGCGCGTCTGGTCCATCGACTTGAGCGGCGTGATCGCCATTCCCGGCGCGCCCTTCTCGACCAGGAACAGGTCGACCCCCGCCTCGCCGGGCGCGCCGCTGCGCGCGGCCACGACCAGCACGTCGGCGTTCTGCGCGTCCGGCACGAACAGCTTGGTGCCCGTGAGCGAGTACCCGGCGCCCTTGCGCTCGGCCAGGGTGGTGAGCTCGTCGGGGTTCTCGTTCCCCGATTCCTCGCTGATCGCGAAGGTCAGGATCTTCCGCCCCGCGGCGACGTCGGGCAGCAGCTCCTTTTTCTGCGTCTCGCTGCCGCCGTGCAGCACGGCCAGCGCGCCCTGGAACGTGGCGAAGAAGGGGGACGGCGTGAGCGCCCGGCCGAGCTCCTCGGCCACCACGATCTCGTCCACCAGCGTGAGGCCGGCGCCGCCGTATTCCTCGGGCAAGAGCAGTCCGAGCCAGCCGAGCTCCGCCATCTTGGCCCACACGCCGGGCTTGTACCCGCGTGGATCGTCCATCAGCTCGCGCACCGCCGCCATGGGCAGCTCGCGGGCGAGAAACTCGCGCGCGGTGCTGCGCAAGAGCTCCTGTTCCTCGGAGAAGCCGAAGTTCACGGCGGCGATTCTATGGCCGCGCCGTTTCGAGGGTCAAACGTGCCGATTGCGGGTTTCGAAGGCCGTGGCGTAGGGTGGCGTCCCAGATGACCGTGACGGCAGCCGGAGCGCTCTCATGAGCGCGAAGATCGAGGCGCAGCGCGTGGGCAAGCGCTTCGGCTCCGTGGTCGCGCTCGATTCGCTCTCGCTGGAGATCTCCGCGGGCGAGGTGTTCGGGCTGATCGGGCCCAACGGCGCCGGCAAGACCACCTTCATCCGCATCCTCACCGGCTACTGGCTCGCGTCCGAGGGCGACGTGCGGGTGGACGGCGTGTCCGTCACGCGCCAGCGCTTCCGGGTGCAGGCGCGGCTGGGCTATGCCTGCGAGCAGCCCAAGCTCTACGCCGACCACCGGGTCGACACCTTCCTGCACTTCATGGCCGAGCTGCGCGGGCTCTCCGGCGCGCGATTGCGCGGCGCGGTCGATCTGGCAGTGCAGCGGCTGGGGCTCGAGCCGGTGGTCCGCCGACACATCGGCGTGTTGTCCAAGGGCTTCCGCCAGCGCGTCGCGCTGGCCCAGGCGATCCTGCACGAGCCCGCGGTACTGGTGGTCGACGAGCCGACGGTCGGCCTCGACCCTGCGCAACAGATCGAGCTGCGGCGCATCCTGGCCGGCTTCAAGGGCCAGCACACCGTGATCCTGTGCACGCATCAGCTGC
>Ga0306926_10002272_pt1 | contig 19565 bp, 12 predicted proteins | sample flu12Cox44000178_FD_203759 | JGI IMG/M metagenome (GOLD analysis project Ga0306926, IMG submission 203759) | Lab enrichment of tropical soil microbial communities from Luquillo Experimental Forest, Puerto Rico - flux8day.12C.oxic.44.000.178 (v2)... | ecosystem: Environmental > Terrestrial >... | reverse complement strand
CGGGGCCGCCGCTTCGAGCTCCTCGCGCTTGTTGTTATTAGACTCGATGATCATCTCCAGCCAGTTGGAAGGAACCTGCCTACGAAGGATTTCAATATTCGGCAGGACGCAATGTCCGCCGATGTGTCCAGGGAAGACATGGCCGGGAAGAAAATCAATCTCCTCAATGAAGTGGTTGACCTCCTGGTAGGTCGCACCATAGTGTGCGGCCATTCTCTGCACTTCTTGCGCCCAAGCGACCAGCACACCGAGCCAAGTTGTCTCGATCAGCTTGCTGAATTCCGCGATCTCGGGGCTGCGGAAAACGTCGGTCGAAAAACCTGCCTTCGAAAAATGATTTGCCGCTTTGTGTACGGCGTCGGTGGTAAACCCCGCGACGAACTTCTTGTAACGGAGAAGGTCCGTTTCCATTCTCACGTGCTTGCCCCGTACCGGGCTATAAACGACCGGCTGACTGACCAGCGCCTGAATTTGGCGGGCGGTGCCAGGCTCGATGGTGGAATTGATAATGGCGAGCTCGGGTTGATATTTCGATATGTAGCCGGCCGTTACATCGACGAATCGGCAGATTTGAAACGGGTAGCATACGTGAAGCACCGAACACGGTTTGCGGATTTCGACCGGAGAAAGATCAACTGCAATACACGGGTAGGCTCGGCTAAGAATCTCAAAAAGCGGTCGACCCACTTCGCCCATTCCAATAACGACCACTCGAGGGGTTTCCGAGCGAGCTCTCTGCTTGAGTCCGTTTTCTCTAGTCATGATTCGCCTATCCGCTGCTGACGGCGCCCGCCTGTGCCAAGGTTGTTGAACATTCGCTGTGAGCCAACGCCGCCACCGCACTCAATCGGCTCTAGCTCACGCCAAATACGCGCGACCACAACTCCAAACTCAAGACGCGAAAGGCCTCCAGTTCGTCAAGGGCACCCGGGCCACCGGAGAGGAACAGAGCCAGCTGCTTGTGCACCCTATTGAGCGAGAGAATGCGTTCCGCCCTAAAAGCGGATTGCTCGGTCAACGAGCGGATCGTTCGACCGACGTCTTCCCGCAACCACTGCCCCTGCGGGGTTTCAAAACCAAGCTTGCTTTTGCGTTGGCGGATCGCTTCCGGCAGGGTGCCTTTCAGTGCTTCGCGCAAGATCCACTTGGTCCAGCCGCCACGCAACTTGAGTTCTGGCGCACAGTTCACCGAAAACGCCGCCAGCTCGTGATCGAGCAGGGGGACGCGTGACTCCACGGAATGGGCCATCGAGTTTCGGTCCTCGTAATGCAAAAGCGCTGGGAGGCTGTAGAACATCAGATCGTCCTTTTGCCGTTGGCGAAGGCTTTTGCCGGGGCCGATCGAGGCGTGGCTGAAGGCTTTCGACCGCTCACAAAAATCGGGATCGCACACTCGGGTGACGAGCGACCATCGCTTGCGGCTAGTGGAGTTAGAGAGATAGCGCTTCGCGTGATTCCAGCTCCAGCCGTGCCGGCCGGGGCCGATCAGCCAAGACAGTGCTTCTGAAATCACCCGAGGTCGACCTTTTTTCATCAGGTGCAACAGATAGAAGACGTAAAACTTGCGATACCCGCATAGGATCTCGTCACCGCCCTGTCCATCGAGCAAAACGGGAATTTTGGCGAGACGCGCGGCTTGCATAACACACCATTGTGCGTAGACGCTCGTTCCGCCAACCGGTTCGTCCTGGTGCCATATCAAGCAGCTCAGGTCTTTCCAAAAACCCTGCTCGTTGGGAAAGACCAGGTGAGAACGTAATCCTGCCGAAGAAACCATGGTCTGAATGAACGGCCTCTCATCGAGAGCCTCTTTGTCGAAACACGATGAGAAGGCGTGGATCGACTGATTTTCGATTTCCGACGCGGCGACTGCGACGATCGAAGAAGAATCGAGGCCGCCACTGAGGCACGACCCAACCGGCACGTCACTGCGCAGATGCCGGCGGACGGATCGTTTGAGGAGCTCGGAGAATTGCTCGATCGACCGGCGGGGTGAGACGCCGTTCGAGTCGGCAAGGGGCAATTCCCAGTATTTTTCGATGCGCATCGAAAAGCTTTCAGCTGACAGAGAGACATGAAGGGAATGGCCGGGCAAGAGTTGGCGAATATTGACAAAAAACGTGTCCTCTGTGTGATCTTGAACACCTTGTTCGAGGTATTGAAACGCGACGGCGTCATTGATTTGGCGAGCGATGCCCGGGTAGTCGAGAATCTGCTTAATTTCAGAGGCGAACAGGAGCACAGACGCGCTGGCAAAATAGTAGAAGGGTTTGATTCCAAAGCGGTCGCGCGAGCAAAACAAACGGCTGCGTTCGCGGTCATAGATCGCAAAGCTCCACATACCGCTCAAACGATCAACACACGGCGGTCCCCATTGTTGATAAGCGCGCAGAATCACCTCCGTGTCGGTCCGCGTTCTGAACGGGTGGCCGAGGGCTTCAAGCTCGGCGCGAATCTCCAGGTAGTTGTAAATTTCTCCGTTAAAAGTGATCCAGAGCTCACCGTTCTCGACCTGCATGGGCATATTGCCAAAGGTCGATAAGTCGAGAATGGCCAGCCTTCGAGAGCCGAGTCCGAGAGTAGGCTTGGGGAAGCTCGGATATCTGTCCTCATTGTGAAAACATTGGGGACGATTTTGCCGGTCGAGATCGAAATAGACGAATCCAAAGCCGTCCGGTCCCCGATGCTTGGCCAAATGAGTCATGGAGACGAGGACTTGCGGATCAAATCCTGACGGAGCAACGATTCCAGCAATGCCGCACATGCGCGCCCGACTCAGTAGGACTTGTACAGGGATTCCCTAGGTGGCCAAGGTAGAGGCCATCTGTCGATGTGTTTGCCGCTGGCAGACTTTTGCAAAGGCGACCTTACAGTAAAACCCATCAGGCCAGTAACCTCGAGGCCAGGAGTCGGCCGCTGCTAGAAGCACCAGAGCCATCCTGGTCAATCCACCCGCAGAGGGCCTTGGTGATTTGACTCGCCGATGTTCCATCGCCGAAGGGGTTCAGACAGGAAGGCGGAGTCCAATCAAGAGCCGAGCGGACTGCGCGAGCGATGTGGCGGCTGCTGGCCGGGGGCACCAGCTGGTTCCATCCCAGTTCGACCAGTTCGGTCCATTCGGTCTGACTGCGAACCGTGATACAGGGCACTTGATAGAAAAACGCTTCTTTTTGAACGCCGCCCGAATCGGTTACGACGAGCCGCGCATTCTTTTCGAGCATCATCATGTCCAAATATCCGAGAGGTGGAATGACCCGGATCGATTTCGCGACCCGAGTGAAAATCCCCCGGCTGGTGAGGGCCGCCTCCGTTCGCGGATGAAGGGGCAAAACAACGGGAGCGTCTTTGGCTGCGCTGGCGAGCCCCAGGAAGACCGATTCGAGCCGCCGACTGTCATCCGTGTTCTCAGCGCGATGAATCGTGGCCAGCACAAATTGTCTAGGCTGAAGTTCGAGGTCGGCCAAAATGCTGCTCTCCCTCTCCGCCTTGGCGCCGTAGTACAGGGCCGCGTCGTACATTACATCGCCTACGCAAAAAACCTTCCCTTCGGCGATTCCTTCGGCTCGAAGATTGGCTACGGCCGTGTTGGTCGGAGCAAACAGCCAGTCCGAGGCGTGGTCAGTGAGAATACGATTAATTTCTTCAGGCATGCGCCGGTCGAAAGACCGCAGGCCCGCTTCGACATGTGCCACGGGTATGTGGAGTTTCACGGCAGCCAAGGCACCTGCTAACGTGGAGTTGGTGTCCCCATAAACGATCACCATCTTCGGGCGACTCTCGATGAGAGCGCCCTCAATGGCCAGAAGCATGCGGCCTGTCTGCTCACCGTGCGTTCCCGACCCGATGCCCAGATTGATCTGCGGGGAGGGAATCTCCAGATTACGAAAAAAGACATCGGACATGTTTTCGTCGTAGTGCTGGCCAGTATGAATCATCACTTCGTGAACACCGCAACTGCAAAGAGCGCGAGACACCATGGCGGCCTTCACAAACTGTGGGCGCGCGCCGACGATGGTTGTAATAGTCATTGGGGATCGTAAGACTTGATTTCGAGCAAGCGATCGGTCGATGGCGGTGTCTCAATCGGTTCGGTCTCGGCCGCTGCGGGTGAGCACGAACTAAGCAGTTCGTCATAGAGCTGCAGCAACTTGCGCTCTTCGGTTGTCCAACTGAAACAAGCCCTGACCGCCTCGCGTCCGCGCAGACCCATTTGCTCGGCCTCCTGAGGATGGCTGAGGATGTAGGCGATCGCATGGGCGATTTCTTGTCGATCGCAAGGATTGACGAGCAGGCCGCACGAGGTGCCCTTCACAATTTCGCGAAAACCAGGAAAATCCGAGGCGATCACTGGAAGGGCAGCTTGCATGTATTCGAAAATCTTGTTGGGGACAGCCTCCAGGCTGTTCGGATCGGGACGATAGACGCACAGTCCCACACGGGCGTCGTTCAACAGATGCGCGACGCTAGAGGGTGGAATCGTGCCGAGGAAGTTAACACGCTTCCAGCCCTCACTCTCAGCAACCGTCCGCTGGTAGGTGGGAGGAGAGAAAGGTCCAGCCAAATGGAGGGTTGCCTGGATATTTTCTGGGAGCAGAGCCACTGCATCGACAAGTTGCCGGATACTGCGGTCTGGCGAAAGGAGCCCGGTGTAAACAGCCGAGCTACTGCGAGTCTCCCAGGGCTTGGCTGCCAGCTGCACTCCGTCCGGCGAAGGGTAGTTACGTACGACGATACAACGCGGATGGCGAGAGAGGAAGCGGCGGCTGATCGCGGGTGTCGCCGCAACGACAGCCGAAAAATGGCGCACCGAAGCCCTTTCAAACGCACCCACCACGCGAGCCAGGGGATAACGAAGAAGGCGAGGAATGTAATGCTTGAACGCGATGTCCGCACTGACATCCTCGTGGGCGTCGTAGACGACCCGTTTGCCTGCCAGCCGCAAAAGCAGGCCGACTGGGATCAGCTCGGGATCGTGGAAGTGGAACAGATCAGCCTCTTGACGCAGGGACTCGCGATAGATGCTCCAAGGGGCGCACAAAATCCGAGCGAGCCGGATGGCGGGACGAAAGATCGGCCTTAGGTGGATGCCGTCGACGGTTTCGTCGCGGTCATGAGCGGCAAGCAAAGTAACGTCGTATCCGGCTCGGCCGATCGACTTGCACTCTTTGTGGAAGATGCGCACGTCAAAAGGCGCATGGACGGATGTGAGATGCACTATTTTGGGGGTTTTTTGTCGATGAGTACTCATGTCAGAGGTTGGAAGAACTGGGAACATGGCTCAATGTGTCACAAGGCAATGCACGGCGAGGGCGCGCGCTCGGCTCCGCTCGATGGCTCCAGGGATTTCCGAGCGTCCGCAACCCCAGAATGCCAAAACCCATGTTGCCGAGCGAAGGAATGGTGGTTTCAACCGCCTCCGGAAAGCCAGCTTCGCAGAACCAGGCAATGACTTCGGAGCGAGTGTGCTGGTGGTTGTAGCGCGGTGTGAACGTGTCGTAGAGGTTGAGCGCTTTTAGCCAGACAGGCACGATGCGGCGCTTTCCGATTCCCAGAGCTCGAAGTATCCGAAGGCGCGTTTCGAGGATAGTGGCACCGGCATAGCAGAGCGCTTTGACGACCCAGGACGGGAAAACGCGCATCAAGGAGCGAAGCAACCTGATGATGATGCTCTTGAGGCGATAAACCGAGCGGAGATCAGAACGATACAACCAGACGAACATGCGGCCTTTGGGCTTCACCAGGCTGGCCACAGACTGAAAGGAGCAATAGGTGTCGGGGGTGTGATGAAGGACACCGTCACAGTAGACGGCGTCGAACGATTCTGGGGCGAACGGCGGATGCTGTAGGTCGCCTTGGACATAATCGAGCCGATGCCCACCTGCTCCGGCGAAGCGCCTTTTTTCAGCCTCGGCGCGTTCGACCGAAGCGCTGTAGTCCATAGCGACGATGCGCAGTCCGCTCGCGGCGAGTGCCGCCGAGAGCGTCCCGTTTCCACAACCCGCATCAAGAACGATTTTACCCTCCATCATCTCCTCGGATATTTGCAGGTATTGGTAGGCGTATTTCACACGGGTGGCCAGGTCCAATTCCCACGTAAGTTGCCCGTATCGGTACATGGACCACTCCACGTCAAACGAATAGCCGCGCACCGCACCCTGTAAGGCCCCGGATTGAACAGCTTCCGGTGCATCTTTTTCCAGAAAATCCCGGAACTTGTGCACGAATTCCGAAGGCCAGGAGCCGCGTTCGGACAAGAGCAGTCTCGGTACTCCCCTCCATATTGGAAATTGCGCATTGCATGGGCACTGAAATAGACCCGACGAAACTTGTTGTTCCGTATCGCCGAATTCGTATATCGAAAGCCTGAGCTGTTGCCGACATCGCGGACAGCGCAAAAGTTGATGTAGATCTCGGTTCATGCCCTCAATTCCTCAGGCTCGGATTGTGGTTGCGCCAGACGGTCTAGCGCCCACTCCGATTGGCACCGATTCTTCGTCGATCTGGATTGGTGACATACAGGTGCGCGCCCAGGTTTCTAGAGAAAGCCAACGCCAGATGATCCCCTGCAAGGTGCTATCGCCATTCTTAAATCGCCGCCACAGCCGCTCGAGCACCACGGTGTCTGCCCAACCCCGCTGCTTGAATTGCCTGGATGCGAAGACGTCCTCCACCCACGGGCGCAGGGGACCGCGAAGCCAGACACCTTCCGGGGGAGCAAAGCCCACCTTGTCCTTACGGTTTCGAATTTCCTCTGGGATGACGCCTCGTGTCGCATTGCGCAACACTTGCTTTGTCGAGCTGCCGGCGATCTTCTGCTGGGCAGGAATCGAAAACAAATACTCGACCAATCTGTGGTCCAGAAAAGGCAGCCGGACCTCGCGCGAAAAGGCCATCGAATTGCGGTCGGCATAGCGCAAGAGCTGGGGCAAGCTCGTCTCTGTAAGAGTTTCATACAGCGACTGGTGTAACGGATCGAGGAATCTCGTCGGCGGATTCCGCCTTACCAACGCACCGTCGCGCGGGAGATCGATTTGAAGGGCCAGCGGCCTCCGGTGGTTCTTGGCCCAAAGACGTAGGCCGGGCGGTAAAAGGCCGACCACGATCAAGGGCAATTGCCCTGAGCCATGTGCAGCTACGTAGTGACGCACATCTCGGGAGAGCCTGAGGAAACGAAATCGTTTTAGCAGAGATACCAAGTGGGCGCTGAAGTAAGCATGGTAACCCGCCAGGACTTCATCGGCACCTTGCCCGTCGAGCAGCACCGTCACGTCGTGGTCGCGCGCGAGACGCATTACACACCACTGGGCATAGATGCTGGAGCTTGCGAAAGGAGCATCTTGGTGCCAAGTGAGCTTGTCAATTTCTTGCGGCAGATCGTTGGGCTCAGGATAAACGGAGCGGTTCTTGACTCCCGCCCACGAGGTTATGCGCTGAATGTGCGTTCCCTCATCGAATCCGGGGTCAGGAAAGCGCGCCGAGAACGTTTCCTGCCCAGCCTGGGGCTTCTGTTTTGCGACGAGGCTGACGATGGTAGAGGAGTCTAGTCCGCCGGACAGGCTGGAGCCCACCGCGACATCGGAGCGCAGGCGAAGCCTAACCGAGTCCGAGAGGAGATCGAGTAGTCGCTCGGCGTAGGCAAGGTCATTCGGTAGGCGCATTTCTTGTTGCGGATTCAGATCCCAGTAGCGGCCGATTTTGAGCCATCGGCTGTGCGCCGAAAACTTCAACCAGTACGCCGCGGGCAAGGAAAAGATACCCTCATAAAATGTGGCGCTGCCCGCGTCGATTCCGCCGTTGGCGAGAAACTTACCGACGTGCCGGAGATTTGCGCGAGCGGCAAAAAGCTTTGCTTGGATCAGCGTTTTAATTTCCGAGCCGAAGACAAGGAGTTCCCGGTTCGCGTCATGATAGAAATAGAAGGGTTTCTCACCGAAGCGGTCGCGGGCCGCAAAAAGTTGCTGGCTGGTCTCGTCCCAAATGGCAAAGGCAAACATGCCGTTCAGGCGTTCCAGGCAACTTTCGCCCCAATGCAAGTAGCTTTTCAATAGAACCTCGGTGTCGCTTCGCGAACGGAAGCGAAAACCCGCGGAGGCTAGTTCGCCGGCAATTTCGACATAGTTGTAAATTTCGCCGTTAAAGACGATGGTCAAACCGCTGGCCTCGTCATGCATGGGCTGGTGACCGGAGGAGGACAAATCCAATATGGCCAGCCGGCGGCTGCCCAGCAAGACGTTGCCGCTCATCGACTGCCAGAACCCGGCCTGATCCGGACCACGATGCGAGAGCGTGTCGCGCATCTCTAGAAGCTGCGTCTTTGAGACACGTCCCGACGCCCCGATGACTCCCACGATTCCGCACATGTCCTTGCTCTCCGCAGTGATAGAGCGTGCCTGCCCGACCCGCCCGTACTAGGCAGCAGTTCGCGGATTAAATGATTGATCCGAACGGAATAAGTCGCCGAGGAATTGAAGCCAGGGCGATCGAAGGCGCCACAGGGCCGCGAAGTAAACAACGAGCAATGTGGTTTGGTAGAAAATCAAAGCCGCTAGGCCTGGCTGAAAACGAAGCACGTTGTGCAGTAGGAAACTGCCTCCGCCCAAGGTGAGTGCCAAGCTGATACCCGGCAGCACGCGAGCCCCAGGAAGGTGGATTTGGAAGAGTCGGCGAACCGTTCGCCAGGTCAGCCAGGCGAGAAAACCCATCGCGGCTACCACGGAAGCAGCGAGACCCTCGAGCAGATAACGTGGCGCGGAGTATATGGTGAGGGGCACCACGGCGATCAAGAATAAGACCAGAGAAATCAGAATGTTTCTGGTGTTGTAGGCCTTAAGTGCTGCTGCATCCACGATGCTGCGGAGACCTCCATACACAAAATAGAATGGAATCGCCACAATAAGGAGCCGAACGATCCGCACGGCTTCACTGAACCCGCTCCCCAGCCAAATCGCCAGAATCGAGTCGGTAAATACGAGCATTTGAAGGCAACCGAACAGCGAACACTCGATCAGGCCATCGACAAAATGAGGCAGGTTTTTTTTGAGCTGGGCCGTACGCCCTTGCGCGAGCGAGCGTGATACCTGAGAGAGAAGAATCATGCCGATCGGCAAGGTAGCCGCCGCCACTACGGCCAGAAGGCTTCCTCCCAAGAGCAAATACCCGACCGACTGCAGCGATACATAGTGTGCGGCGATTACAGCCGGAAGGCTCAGCAGGGCCTGCAAACCAAAGTCGCCCCAGGCCCGGCTCAAGCCAAAGGAGAGAAGCTCGGTGACGCGTTTGCGCGCGTGCCGGAGTGCTTCGGAGAATCGCACCCGGTACATCACCGGAACCGCGAAGAGGACCGAGATCCACATCATGGCAACGCCCGTTGAATAGACGATCATGGGTATCGACTGTTTGCGAGCCAACCAAATCACAACGACCACTGGCACAACCGCCAGATTACAGAACTGCAGCATGCACGCACGACCCATTGACAGCTTTCCCTGGTAAAAGCCGAAAACCGCTCCATGAAGGGCGAGACCTAACAAGAGTATCCCTAGCGGGAGAGCGAGAGTGGAAAGACGTTCGCTGCCGAACAACAACTTGCTGGAGGGGCCCTTCCAGGCAAGAAACCCGGCAATGAGCAATAGCGCCAAGCCCGAACTGCCAACCATGGCTGCGAAAAAATACCCGCGGCTGGTCGCCGGCGGTTCGTCGACACTGGCCGCGACATACCGCGGAAGAGCGACGCCCGAGGGCAGGGCCACGACAGCCTGAAGCCAGGAGGCCATCCGGCGCACGAGAAGATATTCGCCCAGTAGCACCGGCCCCAGAACCCTGCCGATCAGAGAAATCACCGCTATCGCGGCTATGGAAGTGAGTAAGGTGGTAATACCAGTAAGCCCCACGTTTCGCAGCAGGGGATGCACTGGCACCCAGAACACGCGCTGCGAGGGCCTCTGAGCGCCCATGGCCACGGACGCAGAACCGGGGTCGAATTTGATGGGGTCCTGAAGTGGCGATCTCACGAACACGCTCACCGGACTTGGACCGCCGCGTCTGGTAACCGCATGGCTCGATCTGTCATCGGCACTTCTGAGCATTTGTCATCGCGAATTTGGAATTTCTTTGCGCAGGAAGTGCAAACGGGCTCGTCGCTATCGGGCAGCCGCACACCACAGACACAGATCCAACCGATGCGACGGGCGGGGACGCCGGCTACCAGGGCGTAGGCAGGGACATCGGAAGTGACAATCGCGCCTGCCGCTACGAAGGCGAACTCTCCGATCGTATGGCCGCAAATCACCGTGCAATTCGCGCCAAGCGTGGCCCCCCTTCTCACCAGCGTCTTCTTGTATTCATTCTTGCGGACAATGAAACTGCGCGGGTTAAGCACGTTTGTGAAAACCATCGATGGACCGCAGAAAACGTCGTCTTCTAGCTCAACGCCGGCATATACCGAGACATTGTTCTGAATTTTTACGTTGTTGCCGATCTTGGCGCCAGTGGCGACCAGAACGTTCTGGCCGAGATTACAGTTCCGGCCCAATTGAGAGCCCGACATAAGGTGGGAAAAGTGCCATATTTTCGTCTGGGGGCCGATTTCGCACGGTTGGTCTATGACCGCGGTTGGGTGAACATAGTAGTCCTCCAAGGCATAATCGACGGGCACGGGCGTTCCTCTCGCGCCAAGCGAACGCTCACACGCATCGAGAACCTGCAGGACTTTCAAAGCGCTTTCTCCGTCTGTCCGTGCTCGTCGTCGAGTTTTCACACAGTCAAGAAAGTGCAGGCATTCAAGGCGCAGGGGCTCGCTCGACGGAATGGGAACCACGCGACCCTCTTCCTTATGAGCCACAGGCACCCGGTCCACCCAGTCGATCCGATGCGGGTAAAGCACCAGTTTCCTGATAGGTTCGAGATCGTCGAACACGGCCATCGTCTTATCGGCCACGATCGTGAGCTTCTGTTCCTTAAAAGGGTGCAACCAGCTGACGAAGATGTGGGCTTTCACGCCGGACTTGAAATCGCAGGAGGTCAACGTCGTGTCCACCAGGGGCGGGTTCAAATAGCTTCCCCCGTGCGTTGCCACGTGCGTCGGGGCTTCGTCGAGCAAGAACAGCGTCGTGGCTATATCGTGCGGCGCGAAGCTCCACAAGATGTTTTCCTCCGTGCGCAGTTTCCCCAGGTTCAAGCGAGAAGAGTAGACGTATTGAATCTTGCCGAGCTCGCCGCTGGCGACCAGCCGTTTAAGTTCCGTGATAGCGGGATGAAATTCCAAAATGTGGCCGACCATGAGAATCCGGCTGCGACGGCGAGCCAGTTCGACCAGTTCCCTTCCCTCCGCTACACCGAGAGCAAGGGGCTTTTCGACAAATACGTCCTTGCCGTGTTGGAGGGCTTTGCGTGTGAGGTCAGAATGCAGCGCGGCAGGGGCGGCAATGACCAAAGCGCTGATCGAAGGATCCGCCAGGAGTTCGTCGCAACGGAAGGTTGTAGGAACGCCGTACTTCTGGCGTACCTCTTCGAGAGTTTCCGATTGGGTGTCGCAAACGGCTCGAAGGCAGCCCAACTCGTAGAAAGTGCGGACGAGATTCTTACCCCAATATCCCGAACCAATCACGGCGACGCCAGGTTCCGGCGGGCGATACTCCTCAATCGTTGGCATAAAGACTCCTCGATGTGTGATCGGCTGCACGGATGAATTCCGCGATGGTGTCAACGATGAGACGCTGTTGTGCTTCGGTGAGTTCTGGATATATGGGTAGTGCTAGAACTTCGGAGCAGGCTTGCTCAGCCGCGGGAAAATCCCCTTCACAATATGCAAGCGAACGGAAAGCAGGCTGCAGGTGAAGGGGTACGGGATAGTAGATCTCCGTCGGGATGCCGCGTTGGCGAAGATAGAAGCGCAACTCCTCTCGGTGCGCCATACGAACGACGAACTGGTTATACACGTGGAGACAACCGTCACTGACCCTGGGAACGACGATCGTGTCGCCCAACCCGTGGTCGGCGAGCAGAGAGCGGTAACGGTCGGCATTGCGCTGGCGCGAAGCGGTCCACTCGGGCAGATGTTTCAGCTTGACCCGCAGAATGCTCGCCTGCAGGGCGTCCAGGCGGCTATTCACCCCTAGCACTTCATAGCGATATTTTTCACGGCTTCCGTGTTGGCGGAGAAGCCGCAGTCGATCCGCAACCTGCGCGTCGTTGGTGGCAAGCATTCCGCCGTCACCAGCCCCTCCAAGATTCTTTGACGGAAAGAAGCTGAAGCAGCCGACTTGCCCCCAGGTTCCGACATGCCTGCCGCGATAGGTAGCGCCGATGGCCTGCGCGGCATCTTCGATAACGGGCAGGTCTCGGCGCTGGGCGATTTCCAGAATGGAAGCCATTTCCGCCGGCAACCCGAAAAGATGCACGGGGAGGATGGCGCGCGTGCGCGGAGTGATGGCAGCTTCGAGTCGCCCAGGGTCCAGGTTGTACGTGAGGGGATGAATGTCGACGAAAACAGGGCGCGCACCCAAACGGGCGATGCAGCCGGCAGTCGCGAAGAATGTGAACGGCGTGGTGATGACTTCGTCACCTGGTCCAATGCCGTACACCATGAGTGCTAACAACAGAGCGTCGGAGCCGGATGCGCAGCTCACCGCAAATTTGCAAGCCAGAAGGTCGGCAATCTCGTTTTCGAATGCGGTCACTTCGGGACCCAGAATTAACTGTTGGCTCTCGAGGACTCGTGTCACAGCGAGGAATATGTCTTCGCGAATTGATTCGAACTGAGCTCTCAAGTCGAGAAAGGGAAAAGAAGCGTGCTTCCGAGTGGGCAGGTACGAACCGGACGCAGAAGCAGCGGGAGTGCTCGATGACATCATTCTCTCCGTTCGCTTGGGAATGGATTAGTGAAAAATTTCAGTCGGCAAACACAGGCCGAGACTCTCTTCCGCGGTGATCGTCTCTCTGCGCAGGGCTTCGGAAAATCCACGACAGCAGCAGCGCGAAGGCCACTCCGCCGGAGAGAAGGGTGGTCGGCAGGGCAGTGGTGACCAGCAGGCCGAAAGCCCACATGCATATGGTGTGAGCACTCAGCGTAGCGGCGGTCTTCGGTCTCGAACAGAAGTAGATACTGGCCGCCTGCATCAGGAAACCGGCGAGAACTGCGCCGAGCACGACGCCGACCAAACCGAAATCAGCGTTTAGGTTCCCGATGAAACAGGAATTGGCCGTGATCGTGTTCAGATCGGCGCCCGCCGTCATATACATGCCCACTGCATTGGGAATGTCCAGAGATTTCCAGCCGAAAAGGCTGGCTAATTTGACGATGCTTGCGCCGTGTTGAAAGGGGATTACCGCAGGAAATACTTCAAAATAGGCATAAACGATCTGCGCGGGACTATAAAAAAGGCGAATACCAATCGCGCGCATCGCTCCCCAAAGTGTGCCGCCCTCCGATCCGTTATAAGCAAGAAGAATGACCGCGAGCGGAAAACAGAGGAACAGCATCACGGCGGCCACCGACACTAAGCGACCGACCCGCCCTCCCCGAAGAAGATAATAAAGCAGGAATAACATGCCGAAAATTGCGGCGACCGGAGACTTTTCAATGGTCAGGGAGCCGTAAAAAACTCCCCCCAGAAGAGAGAGCAAAAAAAGGCTGCGCCAGGGCCGTTTCTTGCCGCCCCGATAACGGGCGAATGCAAACAGGATCAAAAAAGGGAAGATAGTTCCGCGGAGAACCGCATAGAGATAAGTAAGATGAGACTTGAGGAGTTTCAGCGAGTCTTCGCGCAACATGGCGGCTACGATGGTCTCGCCTGGATGACGGATAAGGTAGAACAGGGGGATGGTCCGGGCTTCTCCTATATAAATCAGCACGACGACGATCGCGCCTGTGAAGAAGAGAAAAAACAACCTAACCGCGCGGTCATCAAAGTCCTCACGCTCAACGGGACGAGCGAAATAGGCCCGGATGCTTCGCCTTCGGAAGCTGAAGAAAACGTTCGCCATTGCAATTCCGAGTGGCACGGTCAGGAGCACGCTCTCGATGCCGAACAAGAATCTTCCACGGGAGGGCGTGATTTCGCCGGCATAGATAAACCAGCCGGGAATGAGAATCACTGCGAAATACAGAAAGTAAAAGAATGCCGGTATGGTGAGCTGTCGGAGATCAAAAACCGACACCAGCCGGTGCATCATCCAGATCGAAACGACCACGACGCCCAAAGAAAGCAGAGCGAGGCCGGGCAGAAATACCGTGACCGCAGGTACCAGGAGGAAGATCATCGTCAGCCAAGCAAACCAGCGCAGTGCTTCGCCCGTGAGGGATCGCGAAACCGACAGATGCGTCACTGAGTTTAAACTGTCAGGCAAAGGCACCTCCCGAAGGGGGCGATGACTTCCTCAGCTGAAGAGTGACGCTCGGTTGGTGCGCTCTGGGACGGCGTTCCATTGCCGAGAAGTCATCTGTTCGACATCTTCGAGCGAAACATCGCAGATGATGGATCGGCTGATCAGATCGACTGCGATCACGATTCGGAAGTTCTCCTTTTTTCGCACGAGCTTGCCCGTCAATCCGCACAAAGGTCCGGACTTGATTCGCACCGGTCGGCCAACGGCAAGATGCGGATAGGGTTCGGCGCGAACGCCGGATCTAAGTCCTTGCCGAAGTGTGGAAATTTCGCTGTCAGCAAGCGGTATGGGCTTTCCGTTAAAACTGATCAGACGAACCACACCGGGTGTTTGAAGAACCTTCAGCTGGTCGAGCAGGGAAATCCGCACGAAGATGTAGCCCGGAAACAAGGGCAAGTGAAGGCGTACCCGGCGGTCTTTCCAGCGGTGAACGGTTTCATAGAGCGGCAGAAACTGCTCGATCGAACTGCGTGCGAATTGATCCGAGATTTTCTTCTCGTGGCGAGCACAGGTCGAAACCGCATACCAGCGCACGTCGAGCCGAGGCGTTTCGAGCGCGCATTCGGGAACCGCGGCCGTTTGCACAATTGAATCGGTCATAGCCTCGATCCGCTTCGCGATACAGCTTCGCCCCGTCGCTTACAGGGCCAATGCGACCTACCCCATTGAACAGCACTCAATTAGAAGCCAAAGGCGCTACGAAGACGATTACTCGTGGTCCTCTCGCGGCCGATCTCCATTCGCTGACATACTGCTAGATCGACCGTTAAAGGACATCCATGGGTAGCGTGCCTCTAGCTTCTGAACCACTTCCGCGGCAAAGGCTCTGCGGGGATCACGCGGATCGACTTCGCTCCAAGATGCAGAGCCCACCAGCCAAACCACTCCCAAAATCACGGCGAAAACTGTACCGAATACAATCAATAGGAGTCGTGGCGGAAAAGACTTTCTCTCAGGAACGTTGGGCGGATCGAGGACCTTTACGGTTGGGATTTCCTTTGCTTCCTGAACCTTAGCGAGCTCATATTCCTTGGTTAGTGTCTCAAAGACAGCCTCATCTACTTTCACCCGGCGCAGGCGATCCGCATAACCGACACCCAGGAGGGGCAGCTGGCGAACGGAGGGGAAGGGACTTTCTCCCGAGGAACTCTCTGGTGGATCGGCAGAGTTACCGGCCGGCGTGGGCTGCGGAGCACCCGCAAACTTCTGCAGCTGCTGACGAAGGGATGCGATTTGCGCTTCGGTGCTGCGCACGCGGACGTTGTTCTCGGTGAAGATCTGTCTGAGACCCTCGAGTTCGGACTGGGCAGCGACAAGCTGCCCCTGAAGCAGGGCGGATGACTCGAGATTGGCGCGCGCCTGAGCGCCAACGTCAATGGCGGTGTTCTTGCTCGAAAATTGACTGAAATCTTGCTCGGCCGTCTCCATTTCTTTGGAAACATCATTCAAGCGGCTTTCCAAGAACACACGTTCGCGGTGTGCCGACGAGGTGTTGAGACTGGCCATGAGCTCATTGAGCTCGTCGATGTAGCCTCCGGCAATTTGAGCGGCACGTTTGGGGTTGTGGTCGGTCACGGTCAAGGTGATGATTCCACTCTTGCGGTCTTCGCTAACCTCCGTGTTGTCGGCTAGTTTCCTCTCCGCTTGGGCCAACAATCTGGCGTGGTACACGCGCCGCAAATTGAGTCGGTCGACAAGATGGTCCTCGACCGTGCGACTCTCTATCACGCCGATGAACAGGGCACCTGTGCTCTTTATCCCCAGCAGATCACTGGCCAGCCCACCGAGTGTGCTGCCACCGGACAAGGAGCCTCCCCCTGCTCCACCGCCAAAGCCAGCCAGCAGAGCGAGGAGGCCCTCAGACCCTGAGTCCGGTGGCATGAGCTGCACGGTCGACTGATATCTCGCCGGGATCAAAAAGACGAAAGCGGTTGCCACGACAAACCCGACGGCGGCTACCCGTAGCAGAAACCTTCGTCGATTCCAGATCAGACGGACTCGGCAGAGAATTCGTTCCCAGGAAGCGTGGCCTTCCGTCCGGCTATCGCGCGAGCCTGGGAATGATGGCTGCTCGAAAGCTATGGGTTCCGGGTTGGAGATCGTCTCGCGCAAGGGCGTTGACCTATTGGGTGTTCGTTTCTTTTCTTTTCCGGAACTCCGGCATGAATCCCGCCTCTACAACGGCAGCGATGTTTCTCTGCGGGCCGTTGAAGAGGATCGGGAAATGAGAGATGTTCTCGTACTGTAATTCCGTCTTTAGATAGAAGCCGCTCGGTGTATCCAATTCGCTTCGCACGATGTAGTCCTGATAGGCCCCGCCGCCGGGGACAAAAGCTGAATCCACATGACTGTCTTTGAAGGAAAATTGCAGGTTATGGCGAGGTGAAATCCAATAAGTGAGCCAGGCCTGGTAGGCTTCGCCCATGCGGCCCACGGTGTTGCCAATGATGTTTCCGTATTGCGTATACCCATCCCGGTACTGAGAATTCCAATAGTTCAGGTTTCCGTGATTGCCGGGCGCAAATCCAGGTGGATTGAATCCTGGGGATTCCGTCGAGGTTGCTTCCACGTGTAAATCGAGCTTCGGAAGCCCCGGAAAACGCGTGATGTAGATTCCGGGATGAAAAGGGTTCTTCGCAGGATTGATGATGGGGAGAAAATCGTCGGCAGCGTACAAATCACCGTAAAAGACGATGTAATTGTGGACATGAGGGATGTAGTAGGTCCAATCCATCTCGCTGTAGCTAACTCCGGGCACAGAGGTTTCCCCGTTTGGGATCTGTCCGAAGAACTGATACATAAAGTTTCTGGGTGTGAACGGAGTGGGTTGGCAGTTGACGCCAATCGGGGGGACGCCGTTGCATGCCTCTGTGGCCTCCCCTCCGATCCAACTCACTCGCCCAAATCCCAACTCCAAGCTGGGTATGGGCTTGAAGTCGATCTTTTGGCCGTAGACGAATGGCTGGCGAATGAAGTTGTGGCCACCCAGCTGGCCGAAGAACTGATCGAGCCGGGCCGGACCAAGGAAACGCAAAATGCTGGGCAGGCGGAAGGGTTCCGGATTGACGAAACGGACCATGCCGATTGGAACGATGTTGTCGCTCAAGAGCAGGGAACCGCCCAAACCCGGTGCCCAGGACAGACTCTGCCGGCCGATTTCAATTTCGAAGTTACCCACATTTACGCCGACGTAAGCGTCCAGCAGCTGCACGCGATTGATCGCAGCGACGGGTGTGTCAGGAGGCGTGGGAACGACATCGACTGTCCCTATGAAATCACGGGCCGCGACAGGAAGCGGAGGAGCAGACGGAGAGTGCTGAAATTCCGATCGGACGTAGATCGTTACGGCTCCCGCGTTGACGTAAGCCGAGCCGCCTTCTTGCAGGTTCGTGCCACCCTGGAACGGCCGTCCGAAGTCGTAGGCAACGGTTTGCCCGAAGTGGTAGCCGTCTGTCAGAGAGGGACCGCTGATCGAAACGACGCGTGTGTAGGCTGATTCAAGGTTCGCGGTCAAGTTTCTGCCGCCGCTAAGCAGGTTCATCTCATAAGCGAAGTCGTTTTGAAGTCGGCTAATAAGGCCCGTCGCTTCCTTATCGGCCACACCGCCTGGTGATAGCGAATCAAACGCCTCTTCGATTAAACGCGCACATTCGAGTCTCGTCCAAGGTTTCACGCCCGCGATCGAAGTCCGGATGTAGCCGAGGGCGGCCAGCCGGTCCAATGCCGAGTACACCCAGCTATCCAGGGGCACAAACGGCGATCCCATGTGTTGTCGGCCGCGGTTTTGTTCTCTTTCAGCGCCGCCGGAAAGGTCTTCCCAACCTCCCCCACCGAGTTCCGGATCGTGGCGTTTGCGATAGATCTGCTGACCAATCAACCATCCAATCGAAGCACCGACGAAAACATCCGAGTTGAAGTGCTCTTTGCCCACTACACGAGAAGCGCTGATAGCCGCAGCGCCTCCATAGGCGAGCAGTGCGGTGAGCGGTCCTGGATATTCATGGGCGATCACGCTTGCTGCGGACCAGGCAATGACTGAATGATCCGACGGAAATGAACTGCCCCCAGAAAAGAAGGAGCCCTTTCCGTCATCCTGATACGGTCGCTCACGCGCGAAGGAATACTTGAGGACTGAGTTGACCGCTAGACTGTCTATGACGGCCTCGGCGGCTAATACTCCGGTTTCCCTCTTGCGATCATCATGGGTAATTCTTCCCAAAAGATAGAGACCGCCGGCGGCCGCGGCAAACCCCGCCACACCCGCGTTCGAAAAACTTCGGGCATGGCTAAGAGTCGTAGGATTGTTCGACAGCGCTTTCGAGGCGGCTCGATCAGTGGCGATGAATCCAGCGGTAACCTCGGCCATGGGAAGCAACCAGTCGGCATCTCCCCAATGAAGGCGAGATGGGCTCGTCCAGATGGTTTTTTGGTCGTTCATTAAGTTTTTCAAGAACTGCAACCCCAACCGGTTATCAGGAACCTGGTCTTGGTCGTGTCCTTCCCATCTTGGCTCTTTGCGGATCTCGCCGCCTCCGGGCGAACGGGGGGCCTCCGGCAGCGCCGCTGCGGATTCAGGCGCCTCTAGCTGCTGTGCTGCAGCTCCCCACGGCTGACTCAACGTGACCACGGTCATCAGCAGAGAACAGCACACGCCGAGCCTCATCTGCCGCCGCCTCACGTTTCACCCTCGCTAATAGTGCGCCGCTATGACCGCGGTGCTCACGATCGAAGAAGCCATGGCCGCGGTGCTGAACACGTTTTGCCATTGCACGCCGCCGCCCAGTGCTCGTTCCGGAACAACCACGGTATCTCCCGGCCGCAGCTCGGAACTCAGAGAGTCGCCATCCCACAGACCGCCTTTCTTTCCTCCGATCACCGAGCCGTCGGCGCGAATCACAAAAATCCCTTTTTTGTCCGCGATGTTTGTGGGGCCACCTCCCTGGCTCAAATACCATTTGGCACTCTTGCCCGGGCGATAGGAAACAGCCGTCGGATTAAAAACCTGTCCAGTCACCATCACGTAGCTCGGCCTTTTCGGAATGGTAAGAACATCACCCCCCTGCACCTCAATGTCGGCGGCCGTGTTGCGCCAACGCTCGATGTCAGGAGAAATCTGAATGGTCATGCGCCCAATCGGGGTCGTGGAACTGAGCTGGCTAAGCGTCGTGCGGTATTGCGCG
>Ga0306926_10002270_pt1 | contig 19580 bp, 18 predicted proteins | sample flu12Cox44000178_FD_203759 | JGI IMG/M metagenome (GOLD analysis project Ga0306926, IMG submission 203759) | Lab enrichment of tropical soil microbial communities from Luquillo Experimental Forest, Puerto Rico - flux8day.12C.oxic.44.000.178 (v2)... | ecosystem: Environmental > Terrestrial >... | reverse complement strand
CCTCCACGATCGGAACGCATTTGTGCCACCCTAAGTTCCGATCTGCTCCAACCATATATCAATCGGCTTTTGAACGAATGGTTACCCGTGGAAGCGGCTCGTTTCCCGATTGGCGGCGGCATTCCAGCTCTGGCGATTGGAAGAGCGCTCGAAGCTCTGGTGGTTCGGGAGCGCCTTTCGCCGCGGGCTCTGGAGATGCTGCTTCAGCCCGAGCTTTTTTCTCCCCATGACGTTTATCCCGCAGATGCGGAGATCTTGCAAGACGTAGTCCTTTCGCTGCTCGGCCGGACATGGGCACCCCCGCAGTCCGTGATGCCCGCCGCACTGTTGTGTGTCGCACCGGACTCAAAGTTGCCGGCGAATTACGGGGAAGCGGTTCGCCACGCCTCCCTCGCAGCGCAACCGGAGGGTGAGGAGCTTCACGTTCCAATCGCGCCGGACGAGGCACTCGAAATCGGGAAGGACGATCCGGTGCGGATCGGTTCCGTGATTGTGACCATGGATGGACGGTGGTGGGAGGCGGTAAGTCACCAGGACGGGGAACCGTATTCCGTCGTATACCGGCCGGTGGGGCATCTTCGAATCGACTATTCCGAAGGCCACGTGAGACTTCGAGTGCCGGGGCCGGAGACCCGGTTGAGCTGGTCTGGCAGCATTCCGCTTCCGGACACTTTCGAGATTTTCGGCCGGGAATGGCACTTGTCCCAATGGGAGCAGGATGCCGAACGCACTTGGCTCGATTTGATGTTCTCTCGTATTTTACCAATGACCGAGATGGTGCCTGCTGGGGATGCGAGATGGTGGCGGTTGCGGCCGGCATCCGTTGATCTGGCGTGGTCCGCCTTAGAGAACGCTCTGACGAGTTCACTTGTCCAGGGGAGCAGCGAGCCCGTCGAGCGGCTTCGACACCCTGATTTGATTCCGCTCGGACGCGCCATATCCGGACTTGCGGCATCGCTTATGAGCGGGCGGCTGCGACCACAGGAGGCGATCGAAACCCAGCTTCGAAGCATCCATTTTCTGGAGGCCCAGGTCTCCTCGAAGTACGGCCGAGTGCCCTGGAGAATCCTTCCTGCAAAGGCTCGTGCGAGCTTCTCGAGGTTCCGACCTTCCCCGCAATTGCTGGAGCTCTTAAATCAAGTGTTTGATTCACTTCCCGAACGACTCTGCGCGGCGACAAGCGCGGTTCCCCGCCCTAATATAAGCTTCCGCGCTCGAGATCACCGCCGTAAGCGGCCTGACCTCCATATTTGGTCGGGAACCGCAGTTCCTGAATCAGTCCGAAGGAAAAATTGAAGAGATTTGGCCGAGCAGATCGGATTGTGACCGACAGAAGCCAACGCTGCAATCAAACTGCCGCAAAAAGCTCATCACGAGCTGGGTCCGGTATCGGGACTGCGGCCGCAAACATTTCACCGATGCTTTCGGTCTGCAAGAGGCCCGAAGCTGTACGCAGTTGCGTCACCAGTTGGCTTGCACGAGCAACTTGCTCGCCGAACAACTTGAAAGCCACCTGCTCTATTGGATCGCCGTCCTCTACCGTGGCCGCTTGTGTTGCCTGATAATTCCACCGAAGGTATTCGTGGAGGTGCCCAAGAACATCTCCAACCGACCCCCGGTCCTTGTCAACTTGCTCTACCACGCCGGCCAGGATCTCCAAAAACTTCCGGCGGATCGCCCTGCCAACCTCGGTGACCGCGGATCTGTTTTCAGGGGATCGGCCGACGGCAAAGATACACCACCCACTCGGGGCCCTCCCCTCCACCAAAACAGCGAAGTTCTCCGTCTTCGAGTCCAACGAATGCTGATGGCGAAGGGTTACATATTTGTATCGCGTGGTCATCTCAAAAATTCCTCTTAACGAAGTCTAGTAGCCCAGGCTTTCTGCCAATCAAACCGGCAAGGACGATCTCCCTATGAGCCATGGTCATGTAATCGTCAGGAATTCGGCTTACGATGTCCGATATCGTTTCGTCCGGCAACTCGGCGACACGCACGGCGCCTTCGCGAAGCCGAGGTTTTGAGATTGCGTCCCGAAAAATCTGCGGAAGCGGCACCATCTCTATGCGATCTCGTTCGGCACCTGCCCACCGGTTGCCGTGGTTAAGCGCAAGTACATGATCGTGGAACAGGAACGCCGCATCGGTTTGGTTGGCAGGATCGACCCCCAATATTACACTATTGGCATTGTTCCGGTCGGTCTGCCCTATCCACAAATCCAAGGCAAGTGTCTCCGAATACCGAGTCATCGAGGTTCTTATAATCTGAGGGATTGGTGGAGGCATGCCTGTAATCCCGAAAATCAGACCCCACTCATATTGCTCTGGATACATGACCAGCGAAAGGCAGCATCGCGTTTCCTCGGCGCGCAGAACACCGGCTCTACGATGCAGAAGCACAGGCGGCACAGAAAAGCCGAGTTCATGCGCTAAATCTGCTACGATTTTTTCATTCGCAGCGCGGGGAGTGTTCTCTTCGCAGGGTCGAGTCGGTATGAGGTAGGCTCCAAAAGGTGTTTCCCCTCCGTTTACACGATAGCCACCTGCCTCGCCTGGCCTACTGGCGGCCGCCGGGTCCATTGTCCAAGCATCTCTCGAAAACAATTCGGCTCGCCAGAGTGCTCGTAACCCTTCTATCACCAGACACGGCATATCTGCTGAGGGGCGCCAGCTCCCGCCCTTTTGGATGGCCTAAATCTACCTGCAATACGTCTATTTCGATCAACGTTACCATACCGTGCGGCTGCTGTGGGCTGCCTGTTAGGGTCGTAGACGCGCGTAGTTCGTACGGGCATTTTTGTCCGGGCTCATCAAAGGCACCTCGATGTCGCGCCATGTCCACAGACCAGGAAGACTGGCGAGTCCCCGGCCAAACGACGAAACCGCCTTCAAACGCGCAGATCGCGGCACGTCGACGGTGTTCCGCGCTCCAGCTACGCCTGGAGGGCGGCATTAACTCATATCACTAGCAGTCCGTCGTGCAGTAGATCGATCGAGTTTAGCCAGGCTGCTAAAGCGTACGCAGGCCCTCTAGCAGCACCCGTTGGGCTTTGGGCTACGTTGGCCAACGCAGAGGTGGCCAGCATTGCAAGAGAGCAACCGCGATTCACACTTGATATCATGATCACATCCATCGGAAAGGGGTTTCCGTCTGTCATGCCGAGTTCCACGCCACAGCTATCTTTTAGCGAGGCCCTGCACATTCGAGCTGTCCGCCGCCTGTGGTTTGCGCAGATCATCAGCGTCTTCGGGGATTTTCTGGCAGTCTTCGCCGTGTTCAGCGTGGTGACCTTTGAGCTGCACGGCACGCCAGTGCAAGTGTCCTTGATCCTGGTCGCGTTCCTGACGCCCTTCGCGTTTGTCAGCCCGCTGGCCGGTGTTTATGTAGACAAATGGAACGTCAAGGCGACTATGATCGCGAGCGACCTAATCCGCGGCATTCTCGTCCTCTCCCTGTTGTTTGTTCGGGATCTCTATGCTTTTTACATCATATTCTTCGCTCTCAGCACGGTGTCAAGCTTCTTTGTGCCCGCGCAGTCAGTAGCAGTGCGCGCGCTGACGCCAGTGGAAGGCTTGATGGCGGTGAATGCGCTCATGCAGCAAGCGGTTCAGGCTTCGCAAATTATTGCTCCAGCCATCGCCGGTCTACTGGTGCAATTCGTGGGTGCCAACCCGTGCTTCCTCTTCGATAGCCTAAGCTTTTTCTTCTCGGCGGGCATGGTAGCGACCCTGGCGATTTACCGTGCGCCGGCTGCGTCGTCCGGCGCTGCGAGAACGGTGCTCGCCTCGCTGCGGGAGGGCTTTCAGTTCATCTTCTCGCACTCTGCGATCTCGTTCGTGATGCTTTCGATGGCCTCCGGGATGTTCGCTGTGCGCTGTTTCGGATCACTACTCTCGATTTACGTGCGGGATATTCTGAACTCCACTGCCGATGTGTTCGGCTACTTAAACTCGTTGATCGGAATCGGCATGATAGTCGGTTCGCAATTTCTGCCGCGGCTCGCACGCAAGATTTCCAAGCCGCACCTAGTGATCTACGGGCTAAGCGGTATGGGCTTCGCGGTCCTGGTGACGGCGCTGTTTGGCCGCGTGAGCACCACCGCGATCAGCATGCTGACGCTCGGCTTTTCTGCCGCGTTTATTATGATTGCCGCGTCGACCCTCTTGCAGCAAGAGACACCGCCCGACCTGCTGGGGCGCGTTTCAGCCAGCATGATGTGCATCATGGCGGTCGCACAGGTACTGGCCATGTTTGTCGCTGGGCCCGTGGCGGAGCGCGCCGGTATCCGCAACCTGTATTTCGGCAGCGCTGCAATGCTGGTGACCATTGCAACCGTAGGTCTTACGACGCTGCGCGGGCAGTCAGGTGCCTCGGGCCAGGCGGCAGCGACCGCGGCAGATTAACAACGGTTACGCCCGGGCTCAGGCCCCTGGGAAAGGCGACAGCACGCAGCCAAGAACTCCCCATCATACCGACACCAATCCTGAACCGATCTGCCGCAATATGGGACCGGATCGAGGGCGAAGACGCCCGCGGCATTTCCTGGTCCGCGCTCGGGAAACGACTTCTGCAATCCGCGCGTCGGGCGTTACAAGGTCAAGGGCGTAAAAACTCCATCCGGCATGACCGACCGCTGGGCTCGTATGCTGGTGGAGCTTCGGGACCTGGTATATCAGAGGGTTGCGGAACGTCGGCAACGCGAGACCTCTTCGCTCGATCGTGCCCGTGAAGCACTTTCCGGACGCTAATTTCTTGAGCCGCTCGGTTCGCCAGCGCATCTGCAATGGGGCGAGACAGCCTGCTTTCAAGTGAGGCTCGGTACTTTTTCCATGCTAGCCGGAGGAAACCCGGGCCACTTTGGAGATGGCTGTGCTCTACGAAACACCAAGGGGAGGTAAATGACAGTGCCGGATCAGCCAACAACAGGGAAGCAAGAGTTTAAATGCATGCAGTGTGGCAAGATTCTGCGGTCGCAATATGAACTGCAGGAACACCAGAAAACGCACAAAAGTCAGCAGAAAGGTAGTGGGGGCGGATCCACCAGCCAAGCTGGCGGCGGGCAATCGAGCGATTATTGATAGTTCTCCTTGGCTCGTGAACGGTTGCAAATGGCTGTTATGTCACTTGCAGCGCCGGGGAGCGATGCCTGTGCCATGAATCTGGTTCATTCATGGGGCGAGGATCCAGCTCGCCATGGGAGAAAAGATGCACTGACCGTTTGAACTGAGCCGAGATCTGTGGGACGAGTCGGTTTCCTGACCCGCATGGCCCCGAGGGAGTTGGAGTCGTCGACGGGGGCGGCGCAGCATGCGTCGGTCCTGAGTGAGGCTTTTGGGGTGTGCGGGATGATGGAAACGCCGGTCTCTCCAGTTCGCGGGAGCCCGCGGTCCCGGGATCGATCATGACGCGACTCTTTGACAGAGCGCCCCATTTGGGGACCCCGAAAATCTTGTCCTAAAAACAGAAAGCCGCGACAACTCCGCAGGCTGATTTTCGGGAGTCACCCAAACGGTAAGAAAAAAGATATCGACAAACCGCCGTCGGACAAGAGGCGACACAATCATTTCGGAGCCCAATTAAATTTGGGCTTCACCCGATACAATTCCGAGGCGGTTTGCCGGTGGTCACCGTGTTGGAGGGGGCTGGGTTCCGTCAAAATATCGGAAAGCTGCTGACGGTAAAGCCGCTACACACGGGGCGCGAGGTGCACTCTCGGTCAACTCTCGTCGGCCTGGTCACCGGAACAGTTTGCTCGAGTAGCAAAAATCGTGAAGTGTCACTAGTCGTGCCGCATGAGGTCGATGGGTCCATAGCGGCGCGAAATGACTGGCGGACAAAACTGATTTTGGAGAGGAGCGACGACCGCAACAACGTGCGCGACAGTTCGTACCGCCCCGCGCATTCTCCACCTCGGAAATGATTTATCAGCAGAGAAGTCAAACTCCACGAGTGCGACTAGAGAAACGGCAGAAGCCGTCGGGTTTTACAAAGGATCTGCGTGGCTGATTCTCGCGCGGGGTAGGGCAGTGCACATCCGGGTCTCCATCGCGCCACACCACCGCTGGCGAGAGGGCGACTATAAGGGCGGCAGTATATGGTCCATGCCAACTTTGCTGGGAACAAGGGCCTGACAGCCGAAACCTGGGGCCGAGAGTTCAGTCCCGAGTTTGGCCCCGCGATGTCATCCCGCTATGTTAAGTGATGGGCGCGAAGCGGCTTCGCGAACTGAGACCTCGATGCTCAACTCACACGACGATGGACTGAGAAAATCATTCTTGTCGGTTTCCCATCGAATACTTGCGTTCAAGGCGCCGCCCGCTTTGTTTTGGAGCTGCTACCACACCGCGTTAGTTAAGGATGCAACTGCAGCCTTCGAACCGGAGGGTTGCATGCAGCGCACGAAGTCCATGGACGCGCTTCGCGCACGCCGTTGCGACCGCGAACGATTTGCTCAGGCTACTGCCGCCCTGATTCAGGCGCCACAATATTTTTGTAAAGGAGAAAGTTATGCCGCTCCCATCTGATGAAAAGATCGTCCAACTCGCCAACGATTTGCTAGCACAACTTGATGCCATCTTTGGTCTTCACCCTGGCTTTCGCCCGGCCCACGCCAAAGGAATCATGCTGAGTGGGACCTTTACTCCCTCACCCGAGGCGGTCTCTCTTGCTCGCGCGCCGCACCTAAGGCGCTCCTCTACTCCCGTATCCGTGAGATTTTCCAACGGGACCGGCCTGCCGTCGATTCCAGACAACGCTCCCGATTCGAATCCCCGCGGACTCGCGATCCGATTCCATCTCGCTGATCACGTCCACACGGACATCGTAAGTCATTCGACAGACGGTTTTCCAACTCGAACAGGCCAGCAGTTCCTCGAGTTCTTGCGAGCTGTGGCGGCCGGCGATCCATCGGCCTTTCTGGCTACACACCCTGCCGCGCTTGCTTTCGTGCAGACGCCGAAGCCAAATCCCACGAGCTTCGCCAGGGAAGCTTACTTTGGCGTTACCGCCTTCCGCTTTATCAACCAGAATGGACTTGCGCGGTACGGCCGGTATCGCATTTTGCCTGAGGCAGGCGTAGAGCATCTCGATGACGCGACCACGAAATCCAAAGGTGAAAACTACCTCTTTGACGAATTAACGCAACGCATTGCGATAGGCCCGATTCGATTCAACACCCAAGTACAGATCGCAGATGACGGCGACGTCGTGGATGATGCGACGATTCACTGGCCTGGCGATCGGCTGGTTGTTCCTTTCGGCACCGTCGAGCTCACGGCGAAAGCCCCCGATGACGAAGCGCATCGTCGGATCATCTTCGACCCCATTCCTCGCGTCGACGGCATCGAACCGTCCGATGACCCTTTGCTGGAACTTCGCGCTGCCGTTTATTTGCTAAGCGGCCGCCGGCGTCGGCAGGCTGCGGAATCCAAGGCGCGGACTTCGCGACCAACCTGATCTTGTCCGATCGGAGAGGAAGACATGCCACTATTTAGCGGCCGTCACTCTTCAAAAATCGACTCTCTGCCGACCGCCCGTGGCGGCATATTTCTGGAATCAAGTTGATCAGCCGGCACCCATGGAGCGCATTGGCAAGATGGATGCAGACTGGGTGCCTTTCTCGAGGTTCATCTACGTGCGAGCCGTAAGGATGGGCGAGATCCTGGACGCTCCCGTCTCGTTTGGACATAGCTTCTGCAGGCAGGCGGGATCGGCAGAACCTCCTGGCATTCTGCGGTCGCCCTGTGATCTTCGATGATATTGTCCTCGGGATTTCGAGGATAGGACGGCCGAGACTTTCAAATCCCATCTATCCGCACTTGCTGACTCATGATGAAATCTGTGCGGCCGAAAGGGCCGGCTGCCGGCGGGGAGCATCACTTCGAAAATGCCATGAAAACGGGCGTCTGAACGTAGTACCACTCCTGGGTTTTAGGGCCAGAGCAATTCTGTAAAGCGCCAGATTGGGCCTCTAAATCGGCTCGAAGTGCGAGAACATTTTCTGGAATTCCGGCAGGTTGGCCGGCGTCTCGTATGAGCACACGGCCTCGAAACGCTTCCACAGCGCTAGAACGGCCGGGTTGTGGTGAGCGCGAGCGATTGACTCCTGGGATACCCACTCAAAGACCTCCACGATGGTTCCATCTGCAGTCCGCATCACAATGGAGGGGCGTTCTGTAACCAGCCGCTCCGAACGGAGCGGGGGAAGGTGATTGCGAACCAGCTCGAGCAGAGCTTCCTCGCAACCAGCCCGTGGCCTATAACAAGCAATTGAGATTGAACCCACGCTGCCACCTCCATCTCCGCGTCAGTATATCAGCCTCGAGACAGCCGCCATTTGCTGCAAAGTGGATTGGCTCTCGCAACTCAGATTGGCCTAACGGAGGCTGTTGACATAACACTCTCCGACGGTGAAACGATTGAAGGCCGGACATTTTTCAAAGTATTCATCAGTCCCTAGCGACGTGCTGTTTGCACATGCCAAACGGCGGGTTTGGCGCCGTGGCAGAAGCCGATCCCGATTTGGTCGAGTGGAACACCGCAAATATGAAGGCCTGAGCACGGCTGAGATTCTCGCTTCGCGACCCGATCGGAGCTGTCTCGCGACGGCTGCCTTGGCGATCATCATCGCGAGACGTGGCTGCGCGTGCAGGTCGCGTCTTGAGTCGCGTGCGCCGAGAAGCGAGACGTTACTGCTGTTTTTCAGCGGACAGTTTATTGCGCGCACGGGCCCGCGCGCTGGCTTGCGCCAGGGAGGCTGTTACCGAGGTCGTTTCCGTTAGGCATCGCTGGATTGGCCGCTTCCGGGATCTCACCACGCTCTTTCGCGGCCTGTGATCGGGTTATGGAACGAGGCGAAGTATCTGACTTCGAAGGCTTGTGGATGCCAAGGGACTGGGCGAATCCTATGCAAATACCAGAACTGCCCCGAGCCACAAGACGGTTGTCGGCAACGCGAAGGATATGGCGGCGTCTCGTGACCGCTTTGAGCCTCTCTCCGGGTCTGTGGACCAACGTGCTCGCGCAACGTTGGGTATTGAAAAGATACGTACGAGCGCCCAGTCCTCCAGTTGATTGGTGACGCTAATGTTTTTTGGGGGTGAACTTCGTGGATCGCTGCGGCCGCCTTCCCTGCTGAAGTTGATCCCGCCGCCCCGTGATCTGTTTCCGACAAATTCAAGGTTGACCACAAAGGGCTATTTGTCACCATCGACCTTGCCGTTCGGAGATAGCCTGGTCGAGCCACGGCCTCCCTTGATGGAATCAACTTGTTGCCATCCTGCTTCAGGTTAATTGTTATTTCATGGGTGCGTTGCGCCTCGGGATTTGAGCCGCCCACGTTCGGGTGCCCTCAGCGGCGCAGGCTGCCCTGGGAAATTGCTCAGAGAGCGGAGAGGACGAGTGTTTTCACGAAACCAAGGTGTGTCTTCAAGGGACGGGACGTTCCGATCGATTCTGGAGTTTCACGGCAACGATTAAAGCCCTTTGGCGCCAGAAACGACATAGGGTGCAGTGGTCTGTTTAAAGCCAAACCGTACAGTACACTTGTACTTGACATTCCAGTTGTCGATGTCTTAGCGTGTACGCTTGAAGGTTGAAATCGAAATCAAGCTGCGCCTTTCGGGCCCACTTGCAGAGACTCGGAAGAAGCTGAAGGATATAGGCTTCCGAATCCGGAAGCGTCGCGTCTTTGAGTCGAACATCCTCTTCGACAATGTCAAGCGCACTCTCCGTAAACATGGAAGGCTGCTCCGCGTGCGTCGAGTCGACCATCACGATCTCCTTACCTTTAAAGGGCCCTCAGAGCAGGGTCGATACAAAAAGCGATGGGAAATCGAAACTCATCTGCATGACGGGAACGCCCTGGAAGCCATCCTCGCACACATCGGGTATCATCCGGTCTTTCGATATGAAAAGTTCAGGACCGAGTACGCAGCACGCCTCGGCGGCGGCAAAGTGCTCCTAGACGAGACACCGATTGGAAACTTTCTGGAGCTGGAGGGAAGCCCTACCTGGATTGATCGCACCACGCGGTTGCTGGGCTTTTCCCCTTCCGACTATATATCCCGCAGCTACGGCTATCTATACCTAGCTCACTGCCGCGAGCGCAGAATTCGCCCGAAAAACATGATTTTTAGGACCAATCGCTGATGTCCCTCAGGATTCGGGCACATGGTTTGCAAGGGTGAGGACGAACCTTCAGGACGTGCCAAAGCTTGCGAGGCTGAGATCGCTTGGTCTTGAATTGTTAACGCCATCAATAACGCGGACCTGGCGATTGTCGCGGTCGAGTCTGGCCGCCGGATCCAACGAGTTGCGGGTCTCGCGCCGAGACTGCAATCTGATACGGGTGATGAGCCCGGATGGAGAGCGGCTCGATGATGGAACCGCTCGATCTCAAGTCCGATAATTCCGTCAATTTAAGGCCAGGCTCTGTAAACAAAGATTGGTCTTGCTTACCTCGACGAGCCTTCCCAAAGCCCACGCCAGCGCGGCGCGTGAGGCCGTCCGGCTGGATGGATCCAGCAGCGGAGATGCGACGACTGGTGGAGCGAGTGAGTCGGCAAAGCAGCAAAGCTCGCTGCTCAAAGAGGCGCGTGACTCTCCCGGCCGTCGATTGGAGCGGGGTCTTCGGAGGTCTCTTCGGCGATCGCCAAAAGCGCCTGAACGTCGGAAATCGTCACCGCTTCCCGGCGAGGCTTGACCAATCCGCGCGTCTCCCAAACCGAGAACAGCCGGCTGACGGTGAACAGCGTCGTGCCGGTCATTTGCGCCAGCTCTTCGCGTGAAAGGCTCACTTCGATGGCCCCATTGACCGGCCGGCCGATCTGCGGCAGCAGTCGCACCAGCTGACGAGCCACCCGCGGACCGACTCTTTCGGTGGCCAGTTCGCGGAAGCGCTCTTCCAGGTCCGCCAAATACCGCACCACCATACGGAGCAGGTTCTGGTCCAGGACCGGATAGCGGCCCGCCAGAGCCTTGAACGAGGTCGCGTCCCAGACCAGCGCCCGGGTCAGGCGAAAGGCTTGCGCCGTGGAAGAGTGCCGGCCCCCGGCCAACAGGTCCGCCGGACCCAACACGTCGCCCGGTACCCAGAGCCGGAGAATGACCTCCACACCGCTCAGTCCCAGCCGGGTGGTTTTCACCGAACCGGAAGTGAGCAGTAAGATCTGCTCGACGGCGTCACCTTCGAGGTAGAGCACCTCACCGCGGGTGAACTCCTTCGTCCGGGCGGCGGCGGAAATCGCCGCATAGTCGTCTGCGGAAATGCCGGAAAACAACGGAGGACGCCCCGCCACTGCCTCCCGATGGAGGTCCGGCGGTTTGGAAGAAGCAACCCCGGGTCGAGCGCCGCCATCCGACCGGCTGCTCGACGGATTCGGATTGCTCCCTTTTTCCAACATCACCATAATCCTTGGTCCTACGGTCCGTGATACCAATCCGGCAGATCTTCGAACAACCAAGGAGAATCCATCCCACGCAGACCAGGACCAGGACCAGCACCATATACCCTCCTGGTTTCAAGGGATTCGCCTTTAACAGATGCGCTCATGCCGGGTGAAAGACAGACGAAGGGATTATGGATGTTCCAGATGAACCTGAAATGAAGCTGGCGTGAAGGTCTGATGACACCGAAGAGATGACCGTCCCGAGGACAGTTGCGAGGCGGGGACTCTTGAGGCGGGGACTCTTCACGGTCGGCTTCTTGGCGCCAAGTCGCTCTGGGGCTGATCGTTGGACGAGCGACATCTCGGAGGGCTTGGCTAATTGGGGACCGAGTCGGAAAGCCGATCAGATCGCCCTGTCGTTCCCGTTCATCCATGCAGCCTCGAACTGGTGGGAACTCTTCGATTCGGAACTTCCAGAGACCTTGCATCGCCGTTTTCGCGCCGTCTTGGGGATAACGAACGAATCCAGATGCCTTTTTGCCGATCGGATCTGCGGCACTTTGCGAACACTCATCACCTTTGGTATCCGGGTGTTAACGTCAGAAGCCAGCGGTCCCTCGATTTTTCCGTGGCCGACCCGATAATGTTCCTGGGGCCTCAAATCGCCTGCGGTGCATTTGTGAACGTCGGGATTTGAGAATGCCGGGACCTATCTAACCTGGTGACGGCCAGGACACGTCAAAATCGCTCGATCCTGACACCCGCAGCTGTAACCGAAGTGTTATTCGTTCCTCACGAGTCTGCCACAATCCCCCGCTAGCATAGCCGGAGGAGTCTCGAGTGAACAACTACTGTGGGACCAAAGAACACACTCACCTACCATCGAAACTGGCAGTATTGGCTCCCTGGTGTAAATCCAGCCGACAGCTGCTGGCGCTGCTTACAACGGCCCTGATCGGCTTGGGGGGGATCGTACCTCCGGTCAACAGCGCGCCGAACGCTGGGACGGCGACTCCGATCCAACACCTTGTGATTGTGTTTCAGGAGAACGTTTCGTTCGATCACTATTTTGGGACGTATCCCAATGCAACCAACCCGCCCGGCGAGCCCGTATTCCTTGCCAAAGCCGGCACGCCTACGGTGAACGGTTTCACTGCTGCGTTGCTCAGCCACAATCCGAATCTAAATCCGCTGAATGGCGATGGAGCCACGAATCCCTTCCGCCTCGACCGGTCGCAGGCAGTCACCGCCGATCAAGATCACGACTACAGCGCGGAACAGCAGGCTTTCGACATGGGCGCGATGGATCTGTTTCCTCTAAGGGTCGGGACGGCTGGACCACCTCCTACTGGAGGTGGTATCACCAGCACGACTGGTCTGAATATGGGCTACTACGACGGCAACACAGTAACGGCGTTGTGGAATTACGCGCAGTACTTCGCCATGAGTGACAACTCGTACAGCACTACCTTCGGTCCGTCCACACCAGGCATGCTGAACCTAATCTCGGGCCAGACTAACGGCATCACGCAGACATTGAACGGGACCGGAGATGAAGTTGATGGCGGCGCCGGATCTCTTACGGTCGTCGGCGACCCCGATCCGATCGGGGACATCTGCTCGAACCCGAAACGCAACCAGGTGCAGATGGCCGGGCGCAACATCGGCGACCTGCTCACAGCGGCGGGAGTGACGTGGGGATCGTTCATGGGTGGCTTCGATACTACCGCCGTTAACGCAAACACGACTACCGGCTGCAATCGAAGCTCGACAGGTCTAGCTGGAACCACCAAAGATTACATCCCGCACCATGCGTGGTTCCAGTACTACTCCTCTACGGCCAATCCTATGCACATACGGCCTGCATCGATTGCTGAAATCGGCCACGACGGACCGGCTAATCATGGGTACGACTTACAGGATTTCTACAGGGCCGTCAAGGCCGGCAACTTCCCGGCGGTAAGTTTTATTAAGGCACAGGCTTTTCAAGACGGTCATGCCGGCTATTCCGACCCACTGGATGAGCAGACTTTCCTGGTTACACTCATCAACTTCCTGCAGCAACAGCCCACCTGGAGGAACACGGCTGTCTTGGTTCTTTACGACGATTCTGACGGCTGGTACGACCATCAGATGGGGCCGGTCGTAAACGCCTCTTCCGGGCCGGCCGACGCTCTTACGGGGACGGGAATGTGTGGAAATCCAAGCACCGCGCTGCCGGGGGTCGATCCGAATAATCCTCACGCTCTCGGTCGTTGCGGGTACGGCCCGCGGCAACCGCTGCTGGCTATATCACCGTTTGCGAAGCGGAATTTCGTTGACCACACCGTGACCGATCAGTCTTCGGCGCTGAAATTCATCGAAGACAACTGGCTTGACGGCCAGCGCATCGGCCAGGGAAGCTTTGACAGTATCGCCAGTCCAATCAATCAGATGTTTAACTTCAGCGACGAGGCGCGCGAAGACGGGACACTCTTTCTGGATCCGATTACGGGAGAGCCGACTCACAACACGGGAGATGAGTAGGACTTAAATCTGGCGACCAATTGGGCCGGCCGAATATTTAGGTCACGAATAGAATCGGCGACTTCGGCGGCTTCGGGTCTTGATGGCTGCCGAGCCCGGCAGGCCGATGATATTCAAATTAAGGGGCTCTTCTGGCAGCCCGCTCTGAGCCCGGCGGGTGTGGAAATAAACCCGCCGAGCTCAGGCTTTAATTGCCGCTTTGGAAAGCGCCCTACAAGATGCTACTAACGATGGGAGCCTTATGCGCCGCGAGCATCCGGACCTAAATCCATGAGTGTGCCTTGAAGATATGGAGGATTGATTCGATGAGTTCCCAGAACAGACTTCGAAATGCCATCTTGAACGCCTGGACGGCGGTGGCCTCACTGTGGCTCCTGACCGCCAGTCTTTGCGGCCAGCAGGTTACCTTTCAACCCTATATTCAGCCCGGGGATGCGTCCGGTTTCGGTCCGAACGATCAGATGGTGATTGCCTGGCAGACGGACGAAAGCAGCCCCAATTCGTCCGCTTATGCGATCGAATGGGCGACCGATCCGGATTTCAGACACTCCTGGACCGTGCATCCCTACGGTCGCGCCGTAGACAACTACCTGTCCGCCGATCCAACGCTGGCTGGCATCTTCGTTCCCACGGCCTACGGGCCTCATACCGACTATTACGCTCTGCTGCCAGGCCTAAGATATGACACAGAGTATTTCTACCGGGTGTCCGGGCCGGGCATTATGCCGGGCGGTTTCAACGCCTCCTTCCGCACACGCACTCGGTCGGATCATTTTTCATTCCAGGTCCAAGGAGACGAGGGCTACTATCCGGGTATTCCGAAGGTAAATCCCGCCGACCCCAGCCTCGTCACCAACTATGAGGCTCGCATCATTCACACCATGTACAACGTAGGCACATTGTCCTTTCCCGGCCAGCCGAATTTGCAGAGACCCGCTTTCGTGCTCAATACCGGCGACAACGTGTACATCACGGGCGGCGACAGCAACTATCGCGATTTCTGGTTTGCCAACTGGAACAACAATCTGGATACCAATGAGACCGGCGCGCCCTTCATTCGCAGCATTCCGCTGTACATCGTCGCCGGAAACCACGATGTCGGCAGCACCGGCGCGACGGCCAACCTGCTGGCGGATAGCGGTACGACTACGCCCGGTGGCAGCGGACCGGGGCCATTTGGCGGCGGCCTGAGCGGCGGCGACGCGATGGCGTATTTCAACAATTATTACTTCCCCCTCAACGGGCCTGTGGGCGTCGATATCCAGAATCGCTTCGCAGGGGATACGCCAGCACCAACCAACTTCTTCTTCCAATACTCGGGTTTTAATGGCGGCGTTCCGTACAACTCACCATCCGCTATCGAGGCTCTGCGCACAAGCACAAGCGTCAACACGGGCGGAGGGCCAAAGCGCCAGATCGATCATATGAGTAACTATTCATTCGATTACGGCAACGCGCACTTCGTCTTCCTGGACGCCAATCCGCACTTGTTCGACAACCTTCTGCTCGGCGATGCTCCGTACCAGAGCGCACCCGTCTTTCCGTTTTCGCCATACCCCTCGAGCCTTCGCGACTGGCTCATTCACGACCTAGACTCGAGCAACCAGACCTGGAAAATCGTCGTGTATCATCAGCCTGCGTTTTCTTCGGGCAATGCGACAATTAAGAACGATCAGATGCGAAGGGTCGCCAAGTTTCTGGAGGACCATGGGGTGAACCTGGTGTTCAACGGGCACGAGCATAACTATCAACGCACCCTGCCGTTGCGAGCGCTTGCCGGCGCGACACAGGCGCCGAATGCCGCGGGCCCGGATGCAGTGGCAATCGATCCTGGATTCGATGGAGTTCATAACACCGTCCCGGATGGGGTCATTTATGTGGTGGAGGGGGCCGGCGGCAACCGCGACTTCGACGACGCACTTCCCAATCCCCGCGGCAGCAACGCGGCCACCATCGACCAGGACGATTCCGCGACCGGTCAATCGCTCGTCCTGGCGGGACATACATACCCGAATGGCCCGGCATCGTGGCTCGATACGCGCCTCACCAATGCCGCCATGACGGCGTTTCAGCCGGTTGCCGGGAGCGGCCCGAAGATCACTGCCCGCTTCAAAGCTAAAGTGTTCTCCTTTGCCAACATTACGGTGTACGCCAACCGGTTAACATTGCGCCAGATTTCTGAGCCGCTCTCCGGCTCTTCCTCGGCAACCGCGGCCGATCCGTACCCTTTCGGGACTGATCTCAACGGCAAGCGGCTGAACGATCCGATACCCGATACCGTATTCGACCCGGCGACGCAGAGCGTGATCTCTCCGCCGGAGATTGGCACACCCGCCTTGCTGGACGCCTTCACTGTCACCAAGCCGGACGTGGAAGACAGCATTGAGGCCAGTCTTTTCGCGTCCGGTCCAGTCCCCGTCGGCGACAACTTCGAATATACGATGAAGGTGTCTAACCATGGCCGCTACGCGCTGAACGGAACGCAAGCGTTTTTGACCCTACCAGACGGCGTTCAATACGTGAGCGCAAGCGGAGACGGTACGACGCTTGCCGGCCCAAATGTCATCGTCACGCTGGGAAGGCTCGCTCCGAACGACACCTTCACAGTCACCGTGACTGTGAAGGTGATAAGCAAGGGACACCTTCATGCCAGGGCCGAAATTCGCTCCGGGACCGCCCTGCCCGTAGGCGTCGAATCGAACGACACCGGTGCAGGAAATGACAATTGAATGATCAGGCGTTGCGACAACTAGAGCGTCCTAGAAAGAATGCCGCAGGACCGTAGCGAGTCCAAAAGTGTTGCGACGCGGATCCAATATACCGAATGAGACCACCTGACACCGGCGACCCAACGCCCAGGTAGCAGGCCCCATGCGCGTTGTGAACATCAACCTCGCAGTGAATCGTGCTCGTCGGTACCCGCTGGCCTGAGCGAATCCGAGCTTCGTCGACCCGTGTTCACATCGTTTGACGGAACAACCAATACAGCAACGCAGCCAGGGCCACGGAGGAAGGTAGCGTGAGAACCCACGCCATTAGCAACGAACGCACTGTGTTCCATTGCAGGCCCGAGTGATTGGCCGCCATCGTACCGCCGACGCCAGAGGAGAGAACGTGCGTCGTGCTCACTGGTAGGCCCAGGTAGTCCGCAGCCCAGATCGTCGCCATGGCGGTGATCTCCGCCGCTGCACCTTGCGCGTAGGTCAGATGTTGCTTGCCGATCTTCTCTCCGACGGTTACGACGATACGTTTCCAGCCGACCATCGTGCCGAGTCCGAGGGCCATCGCCACCGCAACCTTGACCCACGTGGGAATGAACTTGGTCGCGACGTCGATATGCTTCCTGTAATTGTCGAGAATCACCCAATCCGCTCGGGCGAGCTTAGGGCCGCCGGAATTCTTCATCAGACGCAACGCTTCGCTTGCCAGGTACATCTCATTCCGCAGGTTTGGCGCGACCTTTTCAGGCACGCTCTTCATCTGCTCGTACAAGCCCGCCTCGTTGCCGAGAGCTTCGACCAGCTGTTGCAATGCGAGCATGGTGCTGGGTGTGAACGTACGAGTTGAGACGTACGACCGGATCTCGTCATGAGGATCTCCAATGGCGGCGGCGCTCGAAACGTATTGGTGAAGAGTGTCGGCGGTCTGCCGTGAAATGGTGACGAAATCGGTGGTTTGTTGCCGAGTGATCGCGTGGTTGAGGGCATAGGCTGTGGGCACGGTTCCGATGAGGATAAGCATGATCAGCCCCATTCCCTTCTGACCATCATTGGAGCCATGGGCGAAGCTGACACCGGTGCACGTACCGATCAGAAGCAGTCGGATCCACCACGGTGGAGGCTCGGCGGTTTTCGGACTCTCATAAAGCTTGGGATAGGGCAGAATGCGCTTGGAGAGCAGCAGCAGCAAGGCGGCGCACAGGAAGCCGACGATGGGAGAGACCAGCAGCGTCTCGGCGACATTGACGGCTTGGCTCCAATCCACACCGCTGGTGCCGCGGTGGACCGACATCAATTGATTGGTGATGCCTACCCCTATGATCGATCCCACCAACGTGTGCGAACTGGACGAAGGCAAACCAAAGTACCACGTGCCGAGGTTCCACAGGATGGCCGAGGTCAGTAGCGCGAAAACCATGGCGAACCCGGGGCCGCTACCAACCTGCAGGATCAACTCCACAGGCAGCAGCGTAATGATACCGAACGCAACCGCACCTGTTGAGCTGAGTACGCCAAGAAAATTCCACATGCCCGACCAAACCACCGCCGTGTGAGGCTCCAACGAGTGCGTGTAGATCACGGTGGCGACAGCGTTAGCAGTGTCGTGAAAGCCGTTGACAAATTCAAAGCTCAGTGCGATCAGAAGCGCCACGCCCAGCAGGACAAAAGGATAGACCGAAGTCGGATGGAAAGTGCTAAGGTCGGACAGCAGATTTGCTGCCGCGTAGACGAACCCCACGATCAGGGCCAATCCAAAAATCGCTATTCCGAGCTTGCCGGGTTTCCGAGCGAGTTTCGATTCCAAAACCGGAACTGCTGCGGGAGCGACTGTTCCCATAACTTACCTCGGCGAAAGAATTCTACTGGGTGAGTGTTTCAGGGTTGTGAACGGTGCTGCGGGGCTCGTGAGCATCACCGGAAATCGCCGCGAGCTTCGCCAGTCCGGTCAGAGCGGTTTTGACGGCCCTAGGTGAATCTTGATTATACGCGGGCTGAGGGCATCAGTGCCACCGAATCCAGAAACCTAACGACAACTCCCGTGATGGCAACGAGTTGCATGTTAAGTGTAGCGCGCCTGCTTGGCGACCCATTGCGGCTGCCGCCGGTATTTGGCTTCGTAGTATTCCATTCCCTTGTCCACCTATCCGTGACCGATCTTGAGCATGCGGCAAGTCACACGGGCAAGCAGATGGGTCATGGCCGTAACCGGTTTGGGCGGCGAGGGCGAACGCAGTCGGCGAAATTTGGGCCCAGCTCCATGACCGGGAGAGTCGCCGATCAGCAGGAAGCAGGACCAGTGGCGCGGACACATCGGTCGGTAGTTTCTGCGCTGCTCCGCAAACCGAAACAGCTGCAACGCGATCATGACGTCTACGGCCCGTAACAGCCTCATTTTTTCGTCTCCCCGTGAATCGACCGTTCTTGGAGAATCGGGTGGCCTCATTCCTGAACTGTATAGGCCCACACCGCCGCTTCTTTGCCGGGTGTGGCAGGCACCGCGAGGAAGACGCGGTCCTGCCCCTTCTTTCCAAGCCTTGGCGTAAAACCCGCTGTACGCGCCCCTATAACCGTTGGGATTCTGGCGATGCGCTCGTAGTGGTCGGCATCCTTCTGCTGAAAGACATCGAGAAAACCCTGTCCCCCTGCCATGTAGACTCGCTTGTGGTTGGCATCGTAATACAAATCGTCCACGTCGGCGACGCACGGCTGCATGGCTACCACTTGACCGGAATTCGTATCATAGGCGACCAATCGAGGCGGGGTCCTGGTGACAATGAGCAACCGATGATCCAGCTCATCCAATGCCATCGGAAAGTTCTCCTCGAACTTGTTCGGCAGGTCCCATTTCGTGAGCTTCTTTGTAGTGCGGTTGATGACACCAATCTGCTTCAGATCCTCCAGATTGACGTAGATGTTCGGTCCCGACTTTTCGAGCTGGTACGATTCC
>Ga0306926_10002267_pt1 | contig 19589 bp, 10 predicted proteins | sample flu12Cox44000178_FD_203759 | JGI IMG/M metagenome (GOLD analysis project Ga0306926, IMG submission 203759) | Lab enrichment of tropical soil microbial communities from Luquillo Experimental Forest, Puerto Rico - flux8day.12C.oxic.44.000.178 (v2)... | ecosystem: Environmental > Terrestrial >... | reverse complement strand
CGGACTTGAGTAGAATCTCATCATGGTCTCCTTATGGGTTGGGGGCCTGATCCCGGATCGTGGTGGGAGGTACTCTCTCCCTGAAACTTCCACGTCGGGACAAGGCACCGCCTTGATCCCTCATTCTAATTGGGACAGGCTCCCGCCCATCCCAACGAGGCCATGATGATTATCCAGCCGTTGCAGCAGACAGGGCCGGCATTACGGCTTTCCGAGGTTCGTCATCTTCCCAGCCGGCCCTGCTGCTGAACGGTGTCGTTATGCCCCTAAGCGCGACCGATCGTCATTATGGCTAACCGTTTCTCGAAGATCTTTGCCAGCCTTCTTGCCGGCCTCGTGGGGTGTACAAGTTCCATCTCGCCTGAGAAATCGACCGATGCGCTGAAGAGTGATTCCGTTCCCCGACAGAAGTTCGGCGCCTTTGAATTCGTCCTGCCCAACGGTTGGACGAAAGAGAACGCGAGTGGCGGCCTCCTTCTGATGGCGCCGGAAATCGAGAATAACTGGCAGGCCAACCTCTTCTTGGAATGTCGCGACGATCCAGAGGGACGGCCCATGGAGCAGGCCCTCGCCGACGTGGTTCCAAACTTGAAGGACCGGAAGAAGCAGTTCCGTGAGGTCAGCCGAAAAGTCGAGAAGCACTTGGGCGGCTTCCAAACCGCCATCCTCGAATACACATGCGCGGATCAGGGAACAGCGTTGACGGAATGGGAGATAGTCATCGACGCTGGTGACAAGAAGCGGCTCTTTGTCTTGGCGTCGTCGGCGACTGCCTCCTGGGCCAAGTATCAGCCCGTGTTCCAGAGGTTCGTTGAGTCGCTGAAAAAGAGCGGGGCATAACAGGGATTATGGTCTCGAAAGTCAAGAGGCCGCACCCCGGATTGTGATCCCCAAGCCGACAAAGGTCGGATTTTTCTTGACTGCGCCGGAGAAGACGTTCATACTGGCCGTTTGGTGCCCGGTCTCGGAAGAGTTGTCCGCCCGGGGGTTTCGGCAGGTGGTTCACCCGTTTAATGGAGGACTTCATCCATGAAACGACTTCTCCTCGGCTTCGCGGCTTTTGGCCTGCTCGTGCGCCTTACGGGGCCGGCGCAGGCCCAGTACGATTTCACCACGTTCGACGTTCCCGGCGCGAGCAGTACCCAGGCCAATGGGATCAACGACGCCGGCCAGATCGTGGGGTGGTACACGGGCGCTGGCGGCAACCGCGGCTTCTTGCTGGATATTGATGGCAGCTACACCACGTTCGACGTGCCGGATGCGACCCAAACCAGTGCCAATGGCATTAACAATTCCGGACAGATCGTGGGGGTTTACCGTGACGCTGGCTCAGCTGACCACGGCTTCTTGCTGGATATTGATGGCAGCTATACCACGCTCGATGTGCCCGGCGCGACCCGCGGGACGTATGCCGAGGGGATCAACAACGCCGGCCAGATTGTGGGAGTGTACCAGAGCGACACCTACCATAGCTTTCTCTTGAGCGATGGGCAATACACTTTGCTCGATGACGTTGGGGACTGGACCTCTGCGTTTGGCATTAACAACGCCGGTCAAATTGCGGGGACGGCATGGATTAAGATAGGCGGCATCTATGCGCACGGCTTTCTGCGAGACACGGACGGCAGTTACATCACATTCCGCGTCGCGCTCGAGACCCATGCCTCTGGGATCAACGACGCCGACAACATCGTCGGATCCGCCCAGTCGGCCGTCGCAACGTTCGGTTTCCTGCGGAGCAGTGACGGCAGTTATACGAGGCTCGATGTGCCCGGTGCCACAGCCACATATGCCGCCGGGATCAACAATGCCAGCCAAATAGTGGGATTTTACCGGGATGCTGCCGGCACACACCACGGCTTCCTCGCCACTCCCGGGGGCTAAGACCTAGTTTGGTACAGTTTCGAGCAGCGCCAGGATTGCCCGACGGATAGCCTCGGGGATCTCCGGCCAGCGGGGGGGACTATTTTTCGGCCCCCTGTAGTCCAGCCGACCAGTATACCACGGGCTCTTCCGGGGGTTGTGTCACCGGGGACTATTTTTACCCATCTTAACCGAAGCGACCGGCCGCCTAATCCGCTACTAACTCGGAAAATGGCAGTCTCTCAATCCCGTTCTCGGCTAATTATGTAGAGCAACCCCCAGCAACGGGCTGGGAATTGTCGGATTGCGCTTTGGCGTCTCTCGGTTGGCTTGGCCCCCCCAAACACTTCCGATGATGGACAATCTTATGCCATTCAACGACGATCATGGCACGTTGCCGGTGTCCCTGGCCCGGCATGTTGACCAGGCATGCGCCAGCTTTGAGGCAGCCTGGACTGCCGGTCAGCGACCACGCCTGGAAGATTTCCTGGACACCGTGTCCGAGTCGGCGCGCCCTTCCGCCATCCGCGAGCTGATTCTCCTGGATGTCCATTATCGGCGGCTAGCGGGCGAGGAGCCGCAGGCGGCTGATTACCAGGCACGATTTCCGGATATCGATCCGGAGTGGTTGGCCGAGGTCGTGGCGGCGCGGTTCGACGCGCAGCCCAAGTCCTCGCAGATCGGGGCTTCCAAGCTCGTGGAATCAATCGGCGAGGGGGGCTTCATCGGACCACACCCCCAGCTGACGGACGAAATCCAAGCCCTGCTTCACCAGCGGCTGCGCTTCCTTGGCCTGATTAACTTGATCGGTTGGGGACTGACCTGGACGCACAAATTCTTCCGCTTGCAGCAGACTCCGGACACCATCGCTTTCATCACGGTGCCGGGAGCTGTTTTTCTGGCTTTCTTGATGGTGCTGACCATGATAGTCTGGGGCCGACGAAGTTTGTCCCTTCGTCGCCTGCGCGGGTACGAGGTGCTGGCTATGCTGGTCGCGACGCTCTTTCTTCTCTGGGAGAACTACTTCACCATCTACCGCTCCGGGGACATGGGTGGTTGGATGCGGCGCTATGTCGAGCGGGACCTTCCCGAAATGGCCACGCTGGCCCGGCATACGAGTATCGTTTGGTTCATGGTGATCGCAGGCTACGGTATTTTTATTCCCAACACCTGGCGGCGCTGCGCCGTGGCGACGGGAAGCATGGCGGGCACGGTTCTGGTCATGAACTTGATCTTCGGCCTGTGCGATGAGACGATCCCTCGCCCCTACCTCTTCAGCTATCTCGCCGAGATGGCGACCTGGCTGTTCATGGCTGTGGGATATTCGATCTACGGCTCCCACAAGATCAGCGTACTCAGGCAGGAGGCCGTCGAAGCGCGCAAGCTGGGCCAGTATCAGCTCAAACACCTTCTGGGTGCCGGCGGCATGGGCGAGGTCTATCTCGCCGAGCATGTGCTGCTCAAACAGCCCTGTGCGGTCAAGCTCATCCGGCCGGAGCGGGTCCGCGACTGGAGCAGCGTCCTGCGCTTCGAACGCGAGGTGCAAGCCACCGCCCGCCTCAAGCACCCGAACACGGTGCAAATCTACGACTACGGTCACGCGGCCGATGGCACTTTTTACTACGCCATGGAATACCTGCCGGGCCTGCATCCCCATGAGCTCGTCAAGCGAACCGGCCCGCTCCCTCCCGGTCGCGCCGTGCACCTGCTGAGGCAGGTTTGCGCAGCCCTGCGGGAAGCCCACGGTGTCGGCCTCATCCACCGCGACATCAAACCCAGCAACATCATCGTCTGTGAACGTGGTGGGATTCCGGATGTCGCCAAGCTGCTCGATTTCGGACTGGTGCAAGCCATCGACTCCGACAGCCAAACGCAGAAGCTCACCCAGGAAGGGACTTTGGCGGGGACACCCGACTACATGTCACCAGAGCAGGCGTCTGGCAGGCATCCATTGGACGCCCGCAGCGACATCTACAGTTTGGGTGCCGTGGCCTACTTTCTGCTGACGGGCCGCCCACCGTTTCAACGTAACAACGCCATTCAGGTGATCCTGGACCACCTCCACGAACCGGTTCGGCGGCTGACCGAGTTGCGACCCGAGTTGCCCGCCGACCTGGAAGCAGTCGTTTTGCAGTGCCTGGAAAAAGACCCCGCCCGCCGCTTTGCGGATGCCCAGAGCCTGGACCGAGCCCTGGCGCACTGTGCTGCCGACGGTCAGTGGACGGAAGGAGACGCACGCCAATGGTGGCTCCTTCATGGAGGCAAAGAGCCTGGGCGTGCTGCGATATAACCCTCTGACCGGAACGCCGTCTCTGACCCCGCAACTCTTCCCCCATGAAATCCCAAAATCCGTTGGGGAATCCGGCGTCGGTTTTCGCACTGCTTTACAGCAGCGGTTTTCCTCGCTGACGGTTCGGGTTGGTTTGCCATGCTAACCTGATCCTGCCGCGAAAGCCCGCCGAGGTATGACATGGGCGCACCGATCCTTGATGAAGCGGCCATATTCAATGTCGCACGCCAGATGCAGGAGCCGGAAGCTCGCCGGCACTATCTGGACGCTGTCTGCACAAATGATCAGCAGCTGCTCGCACGCATTGAAGCGTTGCTCCGCGTCGATGATCTGGAGCAAAGTTTTCTCGAAACGCCGGTCGTGCCGATGCCGGCCCGGACGGCTACCATCGTCCGCGAAGGCCCCGGCACCCAGATCGGTCTTTATAAACTGGTGGAGCAAATCGGCGAGGGTGGCTTCGGCGTGGTCTTCTTGGCCGAGCAGCAGCAGCCCATCCGGCGCACCGTGGCCCTCAAAATCCTCAAGCCGGGCATGGATGACCGCGACGTTGTAGCCCGCTTCCAGGCCGAGCGCCAGGCCCTCGCGCTCATGGACCATGTCAATATCGCCCGCATGGTCGATGGCGGCGAAACGGCTTCCGGGCGTCCCTATTTCGTCATGGAGCTGGTCAAGGGAATGCCGATTACCCGCTATTGCGACGAGCAGCAGCTTGCGCTGCGCGAACGCTTGCGCCTGTTCGTCTCCGTCTGCCACGCGGTCCAGCATGCGCATCAGAAGGGGATTATCCACCGCGACCTGAAGCCGACCAATGTCCTCGTCGCCTGCTACGACGGCGACGCCGTGGCCAAAGTGATCGACTTTGGCGTGGCCAAGGCGCTGGGCGAACGGCTGACGGAACGGACGCTCAACACCGGCTTATGTTTTGTCGGCACGCTCGAATACATGAGTCCCGAGGCGGCCGAGTTCGCGCGGGACATCGATACGCGTGCCGACATCTACAGCCTCGGTGTGCTGCTATACGAGCTCTTGACCGCGACAACGCCGCTGACCAGCGAGCGCATGCTGCAGGCGGGCATGTTGGAAATATTGCGGGCGATCCGCGATGAGGAGCCGCCGAAACCGAGCGCCCGGTTGAGTGCGCTGAAGCACTCCCTGGCGCCGATCGCCGCGCAACGTAAGCTGGAGCCGGCCCTGCTCACCAGGATGTTGCGCGGCGAGCTGGACTGGATCGTGATGAAGGCGCTCGACAAAGATCCTAACCGCCGCTACGCGACGGCCAACGGAATGGCTCGAGATATTGAGCACTATTTGCAAAATGAGCCGGTCGAGGCCTGTCCGCCGTCCGCCAGGTACAAGCTCCGCAAGTTCGCCGGCAAGAACCGCAAGCTGCTCGGCGCTGCCGCCGCATTCACCTTGCTGTTGACGGCCGGCATCATCGTGAGCACGTGGCTGGCAGTGCGCGCGCTTCAGGCGGAACAGGCGGCTAGCGACAATGCGACGTTGGCTCGGGAGGCACTGGCAGCGGAAGCCCAGCGCCGGCGGCAGGCACGTGATGCGCTGGAGATGCTTACGTCGCAGGTGATTGATGAATGGTTGGCCAGGCAGCAGGAGCTGCTGCCGGAGCATCGCGCGTTTCTGGTAAAGACGCTAGGGGCCTATGAAGAATTGGCGCGCGATACGGGCGAGGAGGAAGCCAGTCGGGCCGGCGTGGCGTTGGCGCTGCAGCGCGTCGGCAACATTCGCAGGAAGTTGGGGCAGATGGCCGACGCAGAAGCCGCTTACCGGCGCAGTCGCGAGCTCTACCAGACGTTGGTTGCTGACTTTCCAAGTATGCCCGGCTACCGGCTAGAGCTCGGCACAAGCCACGCCAATCTGGGCTTGATTCTGTGGGAGACCGACCGGGTGCGAGATGCTGAAAATGCCTACCGCGTGGCTCTGACACTGCAGCAACACTTAGCTGCCGACTTCCCCAGCGTGCCGCGGTACCGTCACCGCCTAGCCGACACCCACATGAGGCTCGGCAATCTTCTCCTCAAAATAGGCCAGGCGCAGAGTGCCGAGTATGGCTATCGCGAGGCCCTCAGAATCCAGCGGCAGTTAGCGAGCGAGTTCGCTGCGACGCCTGTCTCCCGGAAGCAGCTGGCTGCAATCCACGACAACCTGGGCAATCTTCTCTCAAACACAAACCGGGTGCGGGATGCGGAAGACGCTTACCGCCAGGCGCTGGGACTGCAACAGCACTTGGCCGCCGACTTCCCCACCGTGCCCTTATACCGCCACGGCCTGGCAGGAACCCACTCGAACCTGGGCAACCTTCTGAGAAACGCTGGCCGGACGCAGGATGCCGAACAGTCCTACCGCGAGGCGCTGAAACTGGAGCAGCAGTTGTCCGCCGACTTCCCCACGGTGCCTGCATACCGGGAGCGGTTGGCCACGGTGCACAACAACCTCGGTAATCTTCTGCGGGGCACGCGCCGGACCCAGGATGCCGAACAGTCCTACCGCGAGGCGCTGAAACTGCAGCAGCAGTTGGCCGCTGACTTCCCCACCATACCCGCATACCGGCAGATGCTGGCGTTGGTCTACAACAATCGGGGCAATCTTCTCTGGAACACCCCGCAGGATGCGGAAGACGCCTACCGCAAGGCCCTAAAACTGCGGCAGCAATTGGCCACCAACTTCCCCAATGTGCCGCGGTATCGGTACGACCTGGCCGATAGCCACAGCTGCCTCGGACGCCTTCTGTGGTGCAGCAGGCGGGTGCAGGACGCCGAAGGCGCCTACCACGACGCGATCAAGGTCTACCAGCAGTTGACCGCGGACTTCCCCGACGTGCCGGATTATCGCAATGAGTTGGCCGGCACCATGGTCAACCTGGCCTCCCTTCTCCGCAGCAGCAAGCCAGGCATGGCCCGGCAGCTGCTCGAAGAGGCTGAGCCACACCATCGGGCCGCCTTGCGAGCCAAACCGCGCGATCCGAACTATCGCCAATTCTTCCGCAACAATCGCTGGTGGCTGGGGCAAACTCTCGTTGACCTTGGCGATCATGCCGCAGCCGCTGACGTCGCCGCCCAACTTACCCAGGCAGCTGTCGATCAACGGGTCGATGTCTACAACGCCGCCTGTATCTGGGCTCGTTGCGCAGACCTCGCGGGGCGCGACCCTCGCCTTTCCGAAGCTCAACGCCAGGAACGAGCCAAGGCTCCCGGCGACCGAGCCATGGCCGCATTGCGGCAAGTGGTGCAGAACGGCTACGAGGACGTAGCTCACATGAAAAAGGACAGTGACCTTGACGCGCTGCGGCCTCGCTCAGATTTCCAGAGGTTGCTGGCCGAGATGGAGGCCACGGCACCGTCCGCATCCAAATGACGGTCTGCTCGGCGGCCCACCGGCTCTCATGCCCTGCTTGGGCGGTCCCTTTCTGAACTCTCTAACCAACCGTCCCGACTTTTTACAAAAAATCCAAGAATCCGTTGGGGAATCCGCCCTCCTTTTTCGCACTACTTTACATGAGCAGCAGCTTCCCATCGGAAGCAGCGGAAACGGACAATTTCAGAGGCGGTACGTCATGATTCCTTCCAAACAAGCCAATGATTTCCTTCAGCGGGCCGTCGGCGCCGCGTTAAACGAACCAATGCCCCGGGCAAGGGCCTTCTACAGACCAGGACGCGGACCTTTTTGCCGGTGAATAGACCGCATGGGCCGGAGGAGATCGCTAACCCGTTTTTTTGTTTTGCAAAGGAGAGAGACAATGAATTGGCGCCAGTATGTGCACCGTGTGCTTCGCTTCCGAACGACCCAGGGCCGGACCCGACGCCGGACGAGCTCCCAGCGGCCCCTGGCACTGGAGTACCTGGAGGACCGTGTGGTTCCGACCATCTTGTTCAGCAGCGCCGGCGCCCGGCACGTCGCCGACGCCGGTGGCCCGGTCGTGACGCACGTCCAAGTAGACCTCATCTTCTGGGGCAGTGGCTGGAACAGCGGCGGCGGGCCGGCGCTGCGGACCAGCATGACCAGTGCTGTCAGCACCCTGATGGGGACTCCCTACCTGAGCGGCCTGTCACAGTACCGGGGCGTAAGCAACGGCTCACTGCTTCAGACCGACACGATCACCAGCACCAGTCCGCCGAACCCTTTCACCGACGCCCAGATCCAGAATTTTTTGGTCACGAATATCAACAATCACGTCCTGCGCGCGCCGAGTAGCCAGATCGCCTATCTGGTCATCCCGCAGCCGGGTTCGGACACGGGGACCAGCGTCGGTGGCGAGCACGGCTCGGCCGTTGCCCTCAGCACCCGTTTTCACTACGGCTGGTCGATCAACAACTCCAACCTGGACACGTTGACCAACATCTACTCGCACGAGCTGACCGAGCTCGTTACCGACGCGGAAGTCAACGTCAACACCGCCTTTTACGTGCCCCTCACGAACGATGAGATCGGCGACGGCGAGGCGCAACGCTACTCCTACCGCTTGAATGGCGTGCTCGCCCAGTCCTCCCTGTCGGAAGCCACGCACACCTACAACATCTACAACGGGACCGTGCAGAACTTCTTCGTCAGCTTCAGCGGCGTCCTCACCGTCAACGGCGATCAACTCGCAAGCCACAACGACGTGATTATCCTCGATGTCAGCGGCGGTGGGGTGCGCGTGACGCTCAACGGCGAAGTGGTGCAGTTTGACCCCGGCGTCATTCACGGCGTCGTGGTGAACAGCGGCAACGGCGGCGATACGATTGACGTGTTGCGCACCCTGGCGGCCGCCCCCGTAACGATCACGAGCACCTCAGACGCCACCGTCAACATCGGGGCCGGCACCGTCCAGGGGATCCAGGGTTCCGTGAGCATCAGCAACCCCCCGAGTTTCACCACGGTAAACGTGAACGATTCGGCAGACAGCGCGACCCACAACAACGTGGTAGTGACCTCGGGGAGCATCACCGGCCTGGCCCCGGCGACCATCAGCTACCGGCCGAGCGACGTGCGTGCCCTGAACATCAGCACGGGGACCGGGACCAGCACCGTCAACATTCAGAGCACACCCTTCGCCTTGTCGGGGATCACAATCGGCGCCAACGGAGGTAACGAAACCGTTAACCTCGCGGCCACGTCCGTACCTGTGATCATCAATGAACAGCCGCTTTTCGGCAACCTCACGGTCAACATCAGCTCGTCAGCTCAGAACCTGAACACCATCGGGGGGAACGTGACCGTCAACGGCAGCCGCGGCCAGACTACGCTGAACATCTTCGACCAAAGTGATGCTGGTAATGTGGTGTGGACGGTGACGCCCGGCTCCGTGACACGAGCGACTGCGCCCTTCATTATTGCTTACTCTATACCGGCGATGGCAACGGGTAGCCTTACGATCTTCGGCGGCAGCGGCATCAGCAACACGTATAGCCTCAGCACCGCGGTCGGTTGGCTGACCACTCTCAACACTGGTCCAGGCCACGATACCATCAATGTCGTGGCCGTCAACCATAGCGTCCTCAGCGGCGGGACCTTGGTCGTCAACGCGCAGGGGTCCGGAAACGACACGGTCAACATAGCTGCGGCGAGCAGCAACCTGGATACCATCCGGGGAAATGTGACCGTAAATGGCAACAGCGGCTTCGACAGCCTGAACATCCTCGACCAAAACAGCGCCCCCAACGTGACATGGTCAATTACGGCCAACTCGGTACAGCGGACAGGTTCCGCCCTCGTCAGTTATTCCGGGATGGGCCAGGTGGCAGTCAATGGTGGCAGCCGGTCCAACACGTACAACTTCAGCGGTACCGCTGTGAACAGCACCACGCTCAATATCAACGGCGCCGACACCGTGAATGTGCAGGGCACCGCCCTCTTGGGCAACCTGACGGTCAACACCAACGCGGGCGGCGCCACCGTTAACCTCACCAACGGCGGTACGGTGGACGGCATCGCCAACGTGACGGTCAACGACCCGACTGGGACGAGCACGGTGGTCGTCGATGACTCCGGCTTCGTCGGCGATGAGACCTATGCTATCACGAACGCCTCGGTCAACGTCGGGCGAATGACCAGCGCGTTGCTCAGTTACAGCGGCATCGGCAACTTGGTGGTCAACGGCGGCACCAGTAACAATGTCCAGGATACCTTCAACATCGACAGCACAGCGGCCAACACGACCGTGAATGCGTCGCCCGGCGTACTTAATTGCTTTCACGTTAGCCCGACAGCACAGTGGCTGGGCGCGACGATCCTGCGTCCCTTGACGCTCAATGGCGGTGGCGGCGGGGCCGACGTGCTCGACTTCTTCGACACCAACGACCCAAACTCCGAGACCTTCAACTTCGACGCTGTCCCTAGCATGCTGACACTCGGGACCACCCCCGGCTTCTTGTGCAACTTTTCCGGGTTCGTGCCGGGATCGGTCTACGTGCTGACCAACGGCGTCAGCACTTCCAACGATGCCAGCGGCACGGTGGTCTTCGACCCAGCTGGCGGGCCGCCGTGCGCCCCGGGCGGCCCGGGCGAGCACGGCGCACCGATGCCCGCCGTCACCCACGACATCCTGGCGCAGGCCGTCGCCGACGTGACCCGCTCGCAGAGCCAGCCCGTGCAGGCGGCGGTGATTCCGGAGGTCATGCTGGCCGACCTGGTGCACCACACGGCCCGGAAGTCCGCAGACGGCTGGACGGTACTGGCCCTGGCCGCCATCGCGGGCTAGCGGTTCGTCGCGCTGGAGCTATTGGGCTCGGGGCGCCATCGCACGTGCCCATGATCCGGACTCACCGCTTGCCGGCGCCCCCGGCGCAAGCTTCTCCCCGCGGCGGGATCGGCTGGGTAAACACTACTGACAACACGGTAAGACGCGCCTTCCTGTACAACGGCGCCGCGCTGGCTGAATGACATGAGCTTGGAATTCGGAGCTTGTGGTCTGGCTCCGACAAGAAGTGTGCCGAAGGGGACGGCATCCTTTTTGACCTGGATGGAATTCAATCCCCAGAAAGGCAGGATCGCATGGCTATTTTGACCCGCCGGGAAGCACTGCGGCTGGCGGCCGCCACGGGCTTGGTGAGTGTTTTGGGCGGCCCTCGCGTGAAGGCTGCCCGCCTCGCCCAGAAGGAAATCGCGCTGTCTCCTGATTACCGAGACGGCGTATTGGCGAAAGGCCCTGTCGGCTACTGGCGGTTGGGGGAGGATGCAGGTCCAACCGCCTTCGACGAGACGCCGAATGGCTACGATGGCAGTTACGTCGGCAACCCGACTTTCGGAATGCCCGGGGCGATCTGTGACGATCCAGACACCGCTGTCCAGTTCAACGGCACGGATTACGTCGAAATCCCAGACAGTGCAGACTTCAGCCAGCCGACCAGCGGGGCCGGGCTCACCGTCGAGGTCTGGCTGCGGCCCGACCGGCTCCAGTTCCCGGGTGAGACCCGAGACCCTTACGTCCACTGGCTGGGCAAGGGTGTCCACGGACAGCAGGAGTGGGCGCTGCGTTTTTACAGCATGAATTCCACGCGCCCCAACCGGATCTCGGCTTACATCTTTAATCCGAACGACCCTCCCCCAGATTTAGGAGCGGGAGCTTATTTCCAGGACCGGCTCGTAGTCGGCCAGTGGATGCACGTGGTTGCTTGCTATCAGCCAGGCGATGCGAGTGATCCCCCCAATGCGGGCGTGCAGATCTACAGGGACGGGCACCTCCGGCAAGGTCCGCCTTCGTCGGGGACACTCTATAGAAACCCGCAGGGGCGCTGGAACATCTTCCCGGTTCACGGCGGCGCTCCGCTGCGCCTGGCCACGCGCGATCTCGGCAGCTTCTTAATCGGGGCCCTGGATGAGGTCGCCATTTATCCGCGCGTGCTGAGCCAGCCGGAGATCGAAGAGAATTACCTCAACGGCGTCTGCCCTTAATCCGGCGGCGAGCGTTGTGGCGTTGCAACAATCTTTCAAGAATGACTACCACGCGTCGCATGAATTTCGGCTTCTTCCCGAAATCCATGTAATCCTGGATCGATGTTTCCCTCGAACCGGGCGAAGTTCGAGTAGAATCCGCGACAAATTTTTGCTGGGCAAGCCCCACCGACAGAAGCGCCGGCACTGCCACCAGAACCACTCTCAGTACCCCACGGAGTCGCGGTCCGAACCGGCGGAGGTAGGGCATTTCGGGCAGCCAGCAGAACAAGAGACCAAAAAACAAGAGCGCGGCATGGCCAGGGGCAAGCTGGCCAAAAAAGTTACGCGGACGCCGAGTCGTACTTGCTGCAAAGCTACGATGGCCTGAAGGCGCGAGAGACCAAAATTCCGAAAGAAGCGAAGGTCCGCCTCGCCGAGGCCCTGGACCGGCTCGTTCAACTCTATAGCGCCTGGGAGAAACCCACCAAGGCGGCCCAGTGGCAAAGGCAGCTCGAAGCCACCGGCACGAATCCTAAGAAATCACGGCAATAGAAAAAATCGAAAAAAATCCAAGAACCCGTTCGGGAATATCGCCCCATATATCGCACTGTGTATAGCGTCCACAACACGTTCGCTTAGTGGACCGCGTCGCCCCCACCGCCGACCGCGGCGATGCGCAAAGCACTGTTACCGTCTATGCCCGGTTCCACGAGGCCTCCTCGGAACTGAAGCCGGGGATGACGGGCTACGCCCGCGTTTTAACAGGTCCACGCCCGATCGGCACGATTCGGGCGGACCGAGTTCTGCGCTGGCTGCGCACCGTGTTCTGGTGGTGGTAGTCCCCAGTGCCGGCATACGAGACCGAAGCGTAAGCGAGGCACTGCCCCTCGCTAACGCTTCCGGTTGGTGTACCAACGGCACAAAAAAAATCCCAAAATCCGTAGGGGAAACCCGGTTTACTTTTCGCACTGTTTCACAGAGGCGCTACTTGCCGCAGGTGTCGCATGGCCGCTCCTTGCTCCTGGCAACGTGCGGCGACGAAGAAGTAATTGTCACGTGCATAACACCAAGGATTTGACATGAACTGGAAAGTATTATTCTAAATCCGCGAAAGGGGGATGAAAATGCCTGCATCCTACGAAGTTTGGAGTGGATGGTCGACAAGCATGTCTGAGGGCAAAAGTACGCCCGGTGCGCCGGTCACTGCAGTCCCGTGGGGAAACCGCTTCGCCTTGTTTATCGCCGATCCGAACGGTGGGATCTACACGGCCGCAGCAGTTCCCTACCTCACGACTCGAGGAAATCCTTGCGGGCCTTGGGCTAGCGTGTCGGAAGGCAAAAGCACGCCCGGGGCGCCGGTTACCGCGGTGCCGTGGGGAAACCGCATCGCCGTGTTTCTCGCCGATCCCAACGGCGGGATCTACACGGCCGCAGGGGACCCCCAAGCAGGCTTCGGGCCTTGGGCTAGCGTGTCCGAGGGCAGAAGCACGCCCGGCGCGCCGGTCACCGCGGTCCCGTGGGGAAACCGCATCGCCGTGTTTCTCGCCGATCCCGGTGGCGGGATCTACACAACCGGAGGAGACCCCCAAAGAGGCTTTGGGCTGTGGGCTAGCGTGTCGGAAGGCAGAAGCACGCCCGGTGCGCCGGTCACCGCAGTCCCGTGGCGAAACCACATCATCCTGTTTCTCGCCGATCCCGGCGGCGGGGTTTACAGGGCCATGGGCGATCCCCAAGCTGGGTTTGGGCCGTGGGCTAGCGTGTCAGAGGGTAGAAGCGCGCCCGGTGGGCGGGTCACCGCAGTCCCGTGGGGAAACCGCATCGCCCTGTTTCTCGCCGATCCCGGCGGCGGGATCTATAGGGCCGTGGGGGATCCCCAAGCAGGGTTTGGGCCCTTGGCTAGCGTGTCGGAAGGCAGAAGCACGCCCGGCGCGCCGGTCACCGCGGTGCCGTGGGGAAGTGGCTTCGCTTTGTTTATCACCGATCCCGGCGGCGGGATCTACACGACCGGCGGAGACCCGCAAGGTGGCTTTGGCCCTTGGGCTTTTGTCTTGGACGGTCTCTCGGCACCCGGCGCGCCGGTTACTGCGGTCCCGTATGGAAAGCGCTTGGGCCTGTTCATCACCGATCCCGACGGCGGCGTCCAGGGCGGGATCATTCTTACCACGCAGGGCAATCCAGGACAGCCAATTGGCGCCCCTCGTGCCCACGCGGACCAATCGATTTTGGAAACACAATTCCAGAATCCGGCCCCTCCGCTCAGGGACAGCCAGGACAGCTGGGCATTAAGTGGCGGCAAGACGTGGCCCGGGGACGAGGAGCGCGCTTGGGAATGGAGTCAGGTTCTTGCACGAACGGAGGAATTCGACCTTAATTTGGTTGGGGCTGCAGGCTGGGTCAGGAGCCCAGATAATTCAAAAGCGGATGTCCCATTTGATCATCCATTTGGAGGACTCGAAAACTTTCCATTCGGGCGGGTCGACTGGGAATTCGGACTTGAGCTTGATGCCCAATACAATTTTCTGCTTAGCCCCGCAAACCTGGCGGAGCCGGAGGACCGTTCACAAGCATCTAAAACTTTGGGCGTCGAATGGGATCAAGCTCTCATTCCCGCGAGTTTTCGGGGGAACGTGAGCGACGGTGACCGTGTCGCCATTTTTGGCCGATGGATTCTGGATCAGGGCCATGAGGTCCCAGAGGACGGCGACCCTAGTAAGCGTCACTACAGGACGGAAATACACCCGCCTCTCCTCATCGCGACGGGGAGCGTTCAACAAGATCCGACGGGTGGTCAATTTACCCGTGTGTTGTTCATGTCGCGTCCATTCCTGGTCGGTCAAACATATGCTCCTAATCCGAATGATGCATTTGGTGATACAGCCGGCCGTTTCGGATCGCTCTATGAAGTGGCGGACGTTGAAGGCCATGAGGCTGCTATGCATCAGAGCAACCAGTTTGAAGCGTACACTATGATCAAGTCATATCCGTTTCGAGGCGCTCACCTTTTACATATCGTGGTAAGACCACCAGCCCTAGGTCGTCCTCCCGTGCCGCACTTCCAGCCTAGTCAAATTGTCGTGTCCTTCCGGTTCACAATACGAAGCGGGTGCGCGGTTCAGGTAAGCTCGATCGCAAAGGATAGCGTCGACGTGTTGATCGCTCTGAATAGTGTCGGCTTCACTCCGTTTCCCCTCCCAAAAGGAACAACGCGCAGGTATTTCCCAGAAGATCTAAACCTGTTGACGCCAGGGTCAGGGAACGAGCTTGTGGACAAAATCGCGGCTAAGAGCGGTCGTGCGGCGCAAGTATTAGAGCAGAATGGCATCAAAACAAATGATTATCCCCGACTCGCGGAAATTGACATTCTTGACCGTGGCAATGCCGTTTCCGGCGTAGTTTCAGGCCTCGGCCCGATCCTTGCCGGTCAGGGCGTGACTGTCAATGACAGTCAGCCTTATCCCGTTTTCGGTTGGTTGGAAGCCAAGTGGGCTGCGTCAGGCCAAATAGCGTAGCCATAAACCGAAGGAGAAGTGCGAAAACGTGCAAGTTTTGAAGTCCAATGATCGAGTAAGGGCGCCCTCTTCACGCAGCCGATTCACTGGGGCCGATCAGAGGTCTCCCTGCTATGCCACGCTTCACGAGGCAATCGCCGGCGGCAGTTCAGCGGGTTGAACGCCGGCGGACATATCGAAGAAAGTCGCCAATTGTCAGGGTCGCCCCGACCGCCGACCGCGGCGATGGGCAAAGCACTGTTAGCATCTATGCCCGGTTTCACGAGGGCTCCTCGGAACTGAAGCCGGGCATGACGGGCTACGCCCGCGTTTGCACGGGACCGCGCCTGATTGGCACGATTCTGGCGGACCGTGTGCTGCGCTGGCTACGCACCGAGTTCTGGTGGTGGTAGTCATCGAACGAATCAATCAAGTCAATAGTTCATATTTCTCCAAAAAAATCAAAATCCGTTGGGGAATCTCGCCTCCTTTTTCGCACTGTTCCGTGACAGGGGAGGGCCCAACGACGAGCGCGGCCCTCGTGTGCCGCTACAAACCACGATTTCCGCAAACTTCTTGAAGGAGGTGCTGTCATGGCTTTTTCACTGCGTCACGCAGGCAAACGCCGGCACTGGGCCCATCGTCCGGCCCTGGAGGCGCTGGAACAACGATGTGTACCCGCCCGATTCACCGAATCTCCGGTGCACGTTCTGTTTGACCTGACGGCCGGACAGCTCTCCCTTTTGGGGACCGGACAGAGTGATAACGTCCGGGAGGCGCTCAGCCCCACCGGATTCCTTGAAGTGGCAGTGAACGGGGAGGAGCTCTCCAGCGACCCCGCCTCGGCCTCCTTCGACTCTGCCCTGTGCGGCGCCAACGCCAGAACCTTGACCGGCATCCGTTTCGACGGCGGCGCCGGCGATATCCTCATCCTGGGGAGCCAGCAGCTAGCCGGCGGTCTGAGCGTCCGCGCCAACGCCGAAGTTCGCACAGAGAACCTGACTGCCGCCGGACTGCTCTTCATCCAGGCCCCTACGGTCCATGTCAACCGCGCCCTCCACGCGGGCGCCGTCACGCTTGACGTGTCCGGCTGGGTCACGGTCGAGGCAAGCGGTGCGCTGGACGCCAACCGGATCGACGTATCGGCCAGCGTGTTCGTCAATAGTGGGCAACTGCGCGCCGACGGCTTGAACGGCGGCGCGGTCGCCGTCCACGCTGGCAACGTTCTGAACGCCGGGCGGATCAGTGCTGACGGGAGTGCCAGCGGCGGCTCGGTGCAGGTCGCGTTCACCGGGTCGTACGTGGACACCAGCCCGGCCGAGACCTCGGCCGACGGCGGCGCCGGTCCCGGCGGCAGCGTGCTGCTAGACGGCGGCGCGGCGGGTCACCTCTTCGCCAGCGGCCGACACGAAGCGACCGGAGCCGTAGGCGGTCACGTCGATCTGTTCGCCCAAAACATCAGTCTGGTGGGCGCTGCCGTGGATGTTTCAGGAACGAAGGGCGGGGGCTCGGTCCGAATCGGCGGCGACTTGCATGGCCGCACCGTGGAGCCGGTTTACAACCGGCCGGCTGGGCAATGGCAAGTTGAAAACTTGCCCCACAGCAACGCCCAGACGGTGTCGGTGGCCGCGGCCACAAGCATCCGGGCCGATGCCGCAGCGTCGGGAACCGGCGGCCGCGTGATTGTCTGGGCTGACCAGGACACGAACTTTGCGGGCTCAGTATCGGCGCAGGGTGGCGCGGCCGGCGGAGCGGGCGGCTTTATTGAAGTCTCCGGCAAAGGCAACCTGAATTTTACCGGCACCGCCGACACCGGCGCCCCGGTGGGAGCCGCCGGAACGCTGCTGCTCGATCCCAAGAACTTGATCGTCAGCGATGCTCCGGGCTCGGTCTTGCCGCAATTCAACTTGCTCGATCCACATCCCAGCCTTGCAGCGAATTTCGGGGCCACAATCAAAGTTCTGAGCACCGGCAATGTCGTGGTGACCAATCCGAATGACGACTTCGGCGCTAACAATGCCGGCGCCGTCTACCTGTTTAACGGCTTCACCGGCGCCCTCCTCAGCTCTTTGGTGGGGAATATCGCCAATGAGCAAGTGGGTAGTGCTAATGCGGGTGTGATCACCGCCCTGACCAACGGCAACTAAGTCGTGGCCAGCCCCCGGTTCACTGGTACTCGCGGGGCGGCGACCTGGGCCAGTGGCACTGCCAGGACCAGCGCCACCGTTTCCACCAGCAACAGCCTGTACGGTAGCCATGCCGGTGACTACGTGGGCGGCAGCAATTTTCAAGATATGCCAGGAGCGGGGGGTATCATCGCTCTGAGCAACGGCAACTACGTGGTCGCCAGCCCAAACTGGAGCAACGGGGCCAACGTTAACGCCGGGGCGGTGACCTGGGGGAGTGGCACGAGCGGCATCACCGGTCCTATCTCCACCACCAACAGCCTGGTCGGTAGCAACGCCAATGATCACGTGAGCTCCTTCGGCGTCACGGCCCTGAGCAGCGGCAACTACGTGGTCGCCAGCCCGTATTGGAACGGCGGTTTTGCCAATGGTCGAGGAGCGGCGACGTGGGGGAGCGGTACCGGTGGGGTGACCGGCACCGTCTCCGCCACGAACAGCCTGGTCGGTACCGCCGCCAACGATTTCGTGGCCTTTAGGGTCACGGCTCTGAGCAACGGCAACTACGTGGTCGCCAGCCCGTATTGGAACGGCGGTTTTGCCAATGGTCGAGGAGCGGCGACGTGGGGAGGTGGCACAACTGGAATCAGCGGCACCATCTCCGCCACCAACAGCCTCATCGGCAGCAACCCCAGTGATTACGTGAGTGTTGGCGGAGTTACGGCCCTGAGCAACGGCAACTACGTGGTCGCCAGCCCCAATTGGAAAAACGGGACCTTGGCCAATGCTGGGGCGGCGACCTGGGGCAGCGGCACCTCCGGAATCAGCGGCACCGTCTCCACCGCCAATAGCCTGGTTGGTACGTCCGCCAACGATAGCGTCGGCTACGGAGTCACGGCCCTGAGCAACGGCAACTACCTGGTGGCCAGCCCGTCTTGGAACGGCAACAGAGGCGCGGCGACATGGGCGAGCGGCACGTCCGGACAGACTTTCGATGGCAATGGGACTATTACGGGGCAAAACAGCCTCCTTGGCGTGGCGGCGAATGCCGGGCTCGGCTCGGTGCTCGACGACCCCCTGCACCAGTCGTTCCTGGCCGCGTTTACAACCGACGGCGGCGGCCGGGTCACTTCCGGTTTCCTGGACGCCAGCCTGCTCAACTACGCCCGCGGCCAGTCGGCGACGGTGACGATCACCACGGCCCTGCTGACGCGCATTCTGAACACCGGCACCGCCGTCACCCTGCAGGCCAACACCGACATCACCATCAACTCGCCGATTACGGTCAGTGCCAGCGGCAGCGGCGGCGCCCTGACCTTGCAGGCCGGCCGCAGCATCTTCATCAATGCCAACATCATGACCGACAATGGCCCCTTGAACCTGATCGCGAACGACCGTCTGTCCAGCGGTGTGGTGGATGCGCAGCGCGATCCGGGGAACGCAGTCATCACCATGGCCGACGGGACCGCCCTCAACACGGGCACGGCCGCCTTGACAGTGGACCTGCGCGATGGCGCGGGCAGGGCCAGCCCCAGCAGCGGATCCATCACGTTGAAGATCGTTGCCGCCGGGACGTTTACCGTGACAAACAACGGACCGACGGCAGGCAGCGATGTGGTAGTTTGGCCGGTGATCAGCGGCGGCCCGCAGACCTATGCCAACCCGAACGGTACGACCACGGTCGCCGGCAACCTGTCGGCCTCCGGCAACAGCCAGATCACTTTTGTCAACTCCGTGGCGCTGGCCGACGGGCGCACCGTCACCGCCGCCGCGATCAATTTTGCCGGCACCGGGACGCAAATCCTCCAGGCCGGCAGCGGCGCCAGTTTGGCCAACCTCACCCATAACGGCAGCGGCTACCTCCGCTTGGCCACTCCCTTGACCGTCGGCGGGGCATTCACCCAAAGCGCGGGTATCCTGGACGCCAACGGCCAACCGGTCACCGTCGCCGGCCCG
>Ga0306926_10002264_pt1 | contig 19602 bp, 20 predicted proteins | sample flu12Cox44000178_FD_203759 | JGI IMG/M metagenome (GOLD analysis project Ga0306926, IMG submission 203759) | Lab enrichment of tropical soil microbial communities from Luquillo Experimental Forest, Puerto Rico - flux8day.12C.oxic.44.000.178 (v2)... | ecosystem: Environmental > Terrestrial >... | reverse complement strand
TGGTGCCGTGGATGCGGTAGAGGGTGTCCTTGTTGCCCTCGAATAGATACATCGCGCGCGCGCCCATCGGGTTTTGCGGGCCGGATTCGACGAAGTCTGGAACATCGAGCCGCTTCTTGATCTCGGCGGTCGGCGTCCAGGTCGGCCATTCAGTCATGCGGCCGATCCGGGCGACGCCCGACCAAGCTAGCGCTTCCTCGCCGACGGTGACGCCGTAGCGGATCGCTTTGCGATCGGGCAGCACGTAGTAGAGATAGCGCGCGTCGGAATCGATCAGGATCGTACCTGGTGCTTCCTTGCGGTGATATTCGACGACGTGGCGGCGATAGGGCTCGGGGATCATTGCCTTCGCATAAGGCGCCGCCGCCAACAGCTTCTTGTCGCGCGGGGTGAAGTTTGCTTCCGACGCCGGTTCGAGCGTTGATTGCATGCAACCGCCAACTAGGATGCCGACGGCGAACAAAGTCGGAATAAGACCCCTTGCCGCCATTTCATTCCTCTTTTTGCCAGTCGCCCCGAACATTCCAGAGTTGCAATTAACCGAAATCGGCCCGTCTTTGCCATGTTCTCCGGCCCAATGCACAGCAGCTTCTACAAATCTGTTGCATGAATGCCGCAGTTGCACTTCTGGCCTCCGGCCGCGCCGATGCTCGAGTCAGCAAGGCAGGAAAATCACCATTCCATCAATATGTTAAGCGATCATTTACCGAAGTTATCGGTATGTGACCCAAATCAAGGCGAATGCCGTAGGAAGATGTCACATTGAAACACAGATTGCCGCGTAGTTTTGCCCTACTCATCAGGCAGAAATAGCGCGAAGAGCCAGCAATAGAAGGATCGGAGAAGTTCAATGCAAGCGACACGGGCGACGGAGCAGAGCCAAGACTCCCAGCGCCAGTTCAAGAGCCTAGACGAACGTTACGGCAAGATCGGCATTTCGGCTGTCGCCGCTGCGGTCCGCCATCAGGGCGAACGGCGTGGGGATAGCATGGCCCCGCACGGCGAATACGGTGACGAATAAGACGTCGCCACGGGCCGGCCGTCGTCTGTCAGGCCTGGCTCCCGACAGTCACTATTCGTGATTCTCAGCGTTGCGCGCCTGCGCGCCCGGAATAGTTATCGCTTGCGCGGCAGGGCGGTCAGGCCCTGATAGATTATGTGCTCCCGCGTTTCTTTGCGCACCGCTCTGCTCACGTGAGTGTTGCTTGCAATACGGCGTACCCGGCCGCCCAAAAGCGCGCTTCCGCGGACCCGTACCCGCGCAGTCAAGACGCGCGCGGCAAAGAACAACGGGCGACGAGGCGTTGGCTAATCGCAATCAGACGTGCTGGCCGCCATTGATGTGGATCTCGGCACCGTTCACATAGGAACTCGTGTCTGTGCACAGCACGTAGATAATCTTGGCCACCTCGTCCGGCGTGCCAAGCCGGTGCATCGGAATCTGCTCGACGATCTTCTCGGTGCCCGGCGACAGGATGGCGGTGTCGATCTCGCCTGGTGCGATGGCGTTGACGCGGATGCCGAGGCGGCCGAAATCGGCGGCCATCTCGCGGGTCAGCGCGGCAAGCGCCGCCTTCGACGTGGCGTAAGCAGCGCCGGCGAACGGATGCACGCGCGAACCTGCGATTGAGGTGACATTCACCACCGAGCCCTTGGCTGCTTTCAACTCGTCCATAAGGCCGCGCGCCAGCATGATCGGCGCGAAGAAGTTCACCTGGAAGACGTGGTGCCAGTCGGAATTGCTGGTGTCGAGCGTGGAAAGCCGCGCGCCGCCTTCCGCTTTGGGCGAGATCGCTGCATTGTTGACGAGCGCATGCAGCTCGTAATTGGCGAGCCGCTGTTTGATCTCGGCGATGGCTTCGAGCGTCTTCCGCTCGTCAGCGAGGTCAACCTGGATGTGGTCTTCGGGTCCCATTTCCCACGGACAATTTTCCGGAAAGCCGTGACGCGAGCAGGTAATCACACGCCAGCCGGCAGCCGAGAAGCGCTTGACGGTGGCGTGTCCGATGCCGCGGCTTGCCCCGGTGAGCAGCAGCGTGCGGCGCGGCTGGTTCGATTGTGAATTGGGCATATGGTCTTTTAGCTCACGGATAGAGTCGCGTCTTGCTCCACGGCCCACTCAAATTGTCGCGCTTGAATTCGATGCGGTCGTGCAGGCGGAACGGCCGCTCCTGCCAGAACTCAATCGAGAATGGCACGATGCGGTAGCCCGACCAGTTGAGCGGCCGCGGAACGTCGGTGAGCGCGTATTTGGCGGCGTAGACCGCGACCGCCTTCTCGAAGGCGAGCCGGCTTTCCAGCGGCGCAGACTGCTTGCTCGCCCAGGCGCCGATTTGCGCTTGCTTCGGTCGGCTGGCGAAATAGGCATCGGCCTCGGCGTCGGTGACCCGCTCGACGTCACCGCGCACGCGGACCTGCCGGCTTGACGACTTCCAGTGAAAAACCAGTGCCGCTTTCGGGCGCGCGTCCAACTCTCGTCCCTTTTGGCTGTCCATATTTGTATAGAAAACGAAGCCTCGCTCATCAGCACCCTTGAGCAGGACCATGCGGGCGTTCGGCACGCCGTCCGCATCGACAGTAGCGAGCGTCATCGCGGTTGGGTCGCGCGGTTCCGAGGCGGTCGCCTCCGTCAGCCAGCCGGCAAACAGGCGGAACGGCTCGTCCGCCGGGATGAAATCACCGGTCGTTAACCAACTCAGGTGTTGTATTGGGGCCGTATCGCGCATTGTTGCCGGAGCGCCTGCTTGGGTAGTGCCATTCACCATTATTCCGAGTGCCGCCTTTATAGTGGATGCACGCGCGGCCGCCTATGGCGCCTTCTGCCGTTGGGGCTGGCGCTGAGCGTGGGACTGGCCGCCGGCGGGTGTAGCGTCTCCTACCAAGTCGACTCGCTCTGGGGCGGCTCCGACAAGACGGAACATACCGGTTCGATCGCGCTGCCGTCCGGCGCCAAGACGGTGGCCGAACTGCCACCGGACGGCGACCTCGCCTATGCGCGCGCCGCCGCCACCGAGGTGCTCAGCCGCGGCAGAAAGGACGCCAGCGCCTCTTGGGAGAACCCGCGCACCGGGGCGCGCGGCACCGTGACGCCCATCGCCACGGCGTATACCCAGGACGGCCAGACCTGCCGAGATTTCCTGGCGAGCTACGTCAGCGGCGGCGAGCAGGCTTGGTTGCAGGGCGCCGCCTGTAAGGAGGACAAAGGCGTCTGGGAAGTGCGCGCGCTCAAGCCCTGGAAGCGCTCCTGACGCCGCAGGCCTCGTCCTCGTTGCATCCCGTTTCATGACACCCCACATTCACCGGCGAGTCGCCAACTTTCCTGGCGGCCGGGGTTTTACGGGGAGTTTGGACTGAATGCGCGACCCCTACGAGGTCCTAGGGGTAACGAAGGGTGCGAGCGAGGGCGACATCAAGAGCGCCTATCGCCGGCTCGCCAAGAAGCTGCATCCCGACGCCAACAAGCATGATCCTAAGGCCGCCTCGCGATTTGCGGAACTCAATGCCGCCTACGAGATCGTCGGCGATGAGAAGAAGCGCAAGGCCTTTGACAACGGCGAGATCGACGCCGAGGGCAAACCGCGCTTCCGCGGTTTCGAGGGATTTGGCGCGCAGCCCCGCGGCGGCCCCGGCAGCCATTTCGAGACTTTCAGTTTTGGCACCGACGGTTTCCGCCGCTCAACTGGCGGCGCCGGTGGCTTCGAGGATATCCTGCGCAACATGTTCGGCGGCGCCATGCGCGGCGGCGGCCGCGGCTTTGGCGCGCAGTTCGAACCGGAGGATTTCGGTGCGGCTGGCGGCCAGGACTTGCATGCCGAGATGACCGTCTCTCTGCCCGAGGCGGCCAAGGGCACCAAGAAGCGTTTGCATCTGCCGACCGGCAAGGACGTCGAGGTGAAGATTCCCGCCGGCGTCACCAGCGGCCAGCAGATCCGCCTGAAAGGGCAGGGCTGGCCGAACTCATCCGGCCGTGCCGGCGATGCCATCATTACGGTGCATGTCGCGCCGCATCCGCTGTTCAAGCTGGACGGCGCCGACCTGCGGCTCGATCTGCCGATCACGCTCTACGAGGCGACGCTCGGCGGCAAGGTGCGCGTGCCGACGCTCGACGGTGCGGTAGAATTGGCCATTCCCCCCGGCACCAATTCGGGCCGTACTTTCCGCCTGAAAGGCAAAGGCCTGAAGTCGAAGACCGGCAGTGGCGATCTGCTCGCCACCGTGCGCGTCATGCTGCCGGAGCGCAGCGATGAGGAGCTCAAGGAGCTGATGCGCAAGTGGCGCGAGTCCAAGCCCTACTATCCGCGCAAGGATCTCGAGTAAGCGCGAAGATGCTTACGATCTCTTCGCGCCCGTCCTGTCGACCTGCTCGTAGACAGACTTGGTGACCTGCTCGAGCTTCTCGCGGTCGGCCGGTCCGCTCACCGCGTAGGCGACCTGGTCGTCCACCCAATAGAATGCGCCGAGGCCGTCGCCGCTCTTGTAGCGCAGGGCGGTCTGCCCCACTCCCGCCTTCGAGCAGTAGATGGTGTAACGCTCCCCGGACTGGCCTTCATACATGTAGAACGCCGCGGCGCCGGTTGGTCCCGGCAACAGGCGGCCGCCGACCAGCTTGAGACCGATCGACTGCAGATCAGGAATGCGCAGCTCGGCGCCGAGCCGCTTCGACAGCCATTGCGTCATATGCGCGCGTTCGCTGCCCGGCACTTCGACCGGGTGGCGCACTTCGACGACGTAGAGCCTGTAGGCATCGAGCGCGTCAGAGGCGACGGCCTCGAAACCGGCTGGCGCTCCCATCGTTGCCCCATGCGCGAACCAGCCACCGACGCCGCCTATCATCAGTGAAATGACTGCCGCTGCGGCCATTCCGGGCCAGGTCCTGCCGCTCCAGCGATCTTGCCGCAGAACTTGGTCGAGGCGCAGGCGCGACGGCACCGGCTCATCAAGGACAACACCGAAACGCGCGCGAATTGCGTCGGCCTGCGCCCGCCAGGCGGTGACCAGGGCGGCCCGATCGGGATGCGCGGCCAGCCACGCGGCGACGGTCTCCTGCCGATCAGGCGACAATTCGCCATCGACGAGAGCATGCAGCTCTTCCTCGGTTACAAGTGAATCACGATCGATCATGTCTCCACCTTCTCTCATTTCACTCGACGTAGCGCCGGGCGCTCCCCGTCGAGATAGTTTTTGATCTGCACGCGTGCGCGCGCCAATCGCGACATCACGGTACCGATCGGCACACCCTGGACCTCCGCGACTTCGCGGTAGGTGAGGCCTTCCAATACGACCAGCAGGAGTGCGCTGCGCTGGTCCTCTACCAAAGTCCCCAGAGCACGCTCGATGTCGCGTCCGCCCGCTTCCGGTCCGGTGAGGTCGGTAGTGTCGTTATCCTCGAGCGGCAGCAGCGTCGGCCGGCGTGCCAGCGAGCGCAGCCGGTTGCGGTTCAAGTTGGTCAGGATCGTGTACAGCCAGCAGCGCACCTCGCCGCCATGGAACAGATGTTCCGAACGCAGCGCGCGCACCAGCGTGTCCTGCACCAGGTCGTCGGCGACATCGGCGTCACGGGTCAGCGCACGCGCATAGCGCCGCAGTGCTGGGACCGTCGCCTCAACACTCTTCTTAAATGTGTTGAATGTGGCCAAGCCGCTCCCCTTTGCAATCAAATCCTCATGCCTTTTGGGCACCTTAGAAAACCCCTTAATTCCGATGATATTCCCGCAATCCGCTTGGATTAACAGTGGGTAATGGGATCTTGGGGCCGATTCTTGATGGTCCCAGGACCCTGTGCCATACGAAGGTAGCCGGCGCCAAACCGGCACGACGGGATAGTTAATGCCGGAAATCTCTAGCCTGATGCGCGGCAAACGCGGGCTGATAATGGGCGTTGCTAACAATCGCTCCATCGCCTGGGGCATCGCGCGCGCCTGCCGCGAGCACGGCGCCGACTTGGCCTTCACCTACCAGGGCGACGCCCTGAAGAAGCGGGTCGAGCCGCTGGCCGAGGAGGTCGATGGCATCGTCGTCGGCCAGTGCGACGTCACCGACGCGGCGAGCATCGATGCAGTGTTCGCGGCAGTGAAGTCGGCCTGGGGTTCACTCGATTTCCTACTGCACGCGATCGCCTTTTCCGACAAGGATCAACTGAGCGGCCGCTACGTCGACACCACACAGGATAATTTCACGCAGACCATGCTGGTGAGCTGCTACTCGTTCACCGCGCTCGCCCAGCGCGCCGAAAAGCTGATGACCAACGGCGGCTCGCTGCTCACGCTCACCTATTACGGCGCCGAGAAGTGGATGCCGCATTACAACGTGATGGGCCTCGCCAAGGCGGCGCTGGAAAGCTCAGTGCGGTATCTCGCCGCCGATCTCGGCCAAAAGAACATCCGCGTCAACGCGATCTCGTCGGGGCCGATCAAGACACTTGCGTCGTCTGGCATCGGCGATTTTCGCTATATCCTGAAGTGGAACCATTACAACACGCCGTTGCGGCGCAATGTGACGCTCGTGGATGTCGGCAAGACGGGCGTCTATTTTCTTTCGGATATGTCGAGCGGTGTCACTGGCGAAGTCCATCATGTAGATGCCGGCTACCACATCATTGGGATCAAGCATCCCGACGCGCCGGACATGACGGTGGACAAAGGAGAGTGAGCAGGGTCAAGCCGGCGCGGCCCATACTCTTTTACATCCGTCACGGCGAGACTGACTGGAACGTAGCCGGACGCTTGCAGGGCCGCCATGAGGTGCCGCTCAACCGCCGCGGCCGCGCGCAGGGGCGCCACTGCGGCGAAATCCTCCGCGACCTGTTTTTGCACAACAAGCGCAATCCTACCGATTTAGATTATGTCTCAAGCCCGCTCGGCCGCGCACGCGTCACAATGGAATTGGTGCGCGGCGCGTTGGCGCTCGACGTGCAAGGCTACAAGGTCGATTACCGGCTTGCAGAGATCGCCTTTGGCGCCTGGGAGGGCTTCACGATTTCCCAACTGCGTACGCGCGATCCGCAGCGCATCTCGGCGCGCGAGCGCGACAAATGGCATTTCGTGCCGCCCGGCGGGGAGAGCTACGCCATGGTCGCAGAGCGCATGCGCGACTGGTACGAGAGGCTGACGCAGGACACGGTGGTCACAGCGCATGGCGGTACGGCGCGCGGATTGATTGCATATCTTGGTATCGCCAAGCCGGCCGCCGCCCCGCTCATCGATATCGCGCAAGGGGTCGTCTACGTCTTCGCCGACGAGAAGCTGACACGCTATTCATAAACCCGCAAAAAGGGGCCATGTACCCTGTTAACGCGATTTGACCGTCACACAGGCGCGCGGTACGGAACTGCCATGTCGTTCAACACCTTCGGCCATATGTTTCGCTTCACCAGCTTCGGTGAAAGCCATGGGGCGGCGATCGGCTGCGTGGTCGACGGCTGTCCGCCGCGCATCCCGCTGAAGGCTGAGGATATCCAGAAATACCTCGACAAGCGCCGGCCCGGACAGTCGCGATTCACCACCCAGCGGCAGGAGCCGGATGCGGTGAAGATCATGTCCGGCGTGTTCACCGACGAGGTGACCGACGAGCAAGTGACGACTGGCACGCCGATCATGCTGATGATCGAGAACGTCGATCAGCGCTCGAAGGATTACACCGAGATCAAGGATAAGTACCGTCCAGGCCACGCCGGCTACACCTATGACGTCAAATATGGGTTGCACGATTATCGCGGCGGCGGCCGGGCATCTGCACGCGAGACCGCCTCGCGCGTTGCCGCCGGTGCCATCGCACGCAGGGTCGTGCCGGGCGTGCTGGTGCGTGGCGCACTCATTCAGATGGGCCCGCACAAGATCGACCGTTCGCGTTGGGACTGGAACGAGGTCGACAACAACCCGTTCTTCTGCCCGGATGCCAAGCAGGTCAAGATCTTCGAGGAATATCTAGACGGCGTGCGCAAGGCTGGCTCCTCCTGCGGTGCAGTGATTGAGATCGTGGCCGAGGGCGTGCCGCCGGGTCTCGGCGCGCCAATCTATGCTAAGCTCGACGGCGATCTCGCTGGCGCACTGATGGGCGTCAACGCGGTGAAGGGCGTGGAGATCGGCGACGGCTTTGCCACAGCCGCGATGAGCGGCGAGGACAATGCCGACGAGATGCGTATGGGAAATGATGGCAAGCCGGTGTTCCTGTCCAACCACGCCGGCGGCATCCTTGGCGGTATTTCCAGCGGGCAGGCGATCGTCGCGCGTTTCGCGGTGAAGCCGACCTCGTCGATCCTCACGCCGCGCAAGACCGTCGACCGTTACGGTCGTGACACCGAGATCGTCACCAAGGGCCGTCACGACCCGTGCGTCGGCATCCGGGCAGTGCCGATCGGCGAGGCGATGGTGGCCTGCGTATTGGCCGATCACTATTTAATGCATCGCGGCCAGGTGGGCGAGGGGACGGCTTGGCCATTCAATTTGCGCACGTAAATGCGTTCGAGGTAATTCCGGTGTCCAGCAGCCACGGTCCAGTCGATGCGGCGATCAAGGCCTTCGCCAAAGGCGAGATCGTTGTCGTTACCGACGATGACGACCGCGAAAACGAGGGCGATCTCTTCGTGGCCGCCTCGCTCTGCACTCCGGAGAAGATGGCCTTCATCATCCGCAACACCTCCGGCATTGTCTGCGCGCCGCTTGGCGATGAATTTGCGCGCCGCCTACAGCTCGATCCGATGGTGGCGAAGAACGACGCGCCGCTCGGCACCGCCTTCACCGTGTCGGTTGACGTGCGGCACGGGCTCACCACCGGCATCTCCGCCGAGGAGCGCTGCAACACCGTGCGCGCGCTCGCCAACGGCAACAGCGGCGCCGCCGATTTCGTGCGGCCCGGCCACGTCTTCCCGTTGCTGGCGCGGCAAGGCGGCGTGTTGATCCGCTCCGGCCACACCGAGGCTTGCGTGGACCTGTGCCGGCTTGCCGGACTGTCGCCCGTTGGCGTGCTGGCGGAGCTGATGAACGAGAATGGCACGGTGATGCGCGGGCCGCAGGTCGCTGCCTTCGCCAAGCAGCACAAGCTGGCGCAGGTCTCGATTGCTGAGCTGATCGCCTATCGGCAGAGCCGGGACAAATTGGTGGAACGCGTCGGCACCTTCGACGTTGCCTCCACCATCGGCTCGCTCAAGGGCTATGCCTATGTGACGCCGTTCGACCCGGTGCACCACATGGCCTTCGTCTATGGCGACATCGGCGACGGCAGGGGCGTACTTGCGCGGCTACACCGCGCCGACGTGATCGGCGACGTGTTCGGCGGAGCCAAGCCGATCAATTCGGCGCTGAAGCGCTTCAAGGCGTCCGGGCGCGGCGTCATAATCTACCTGCGCGACGGCACCGCTGGCGTGCCGGTAGCGGAAATCCCGCGAAACGGCAACACCGAGACCGAGGCGGTGCGCTCCAAGCAGTGGCGCGAGATCGGCCTCGGCGCGCAGATCCTCAAGGACCTCAATATTTCCTCGATCAGGCTGCTCACCTCTAGCAAGCGAATTTATATCGGCCTCAGCGGCTTCGGCATCGAGATCGTCGACACCGAGCCGCTGGAAGTCTGAAAGTCTTTTTCTCTGGCCGGGCGTGTCAGCATTTGCGCGTGTGTCCTTTCCCATCGCTACCGCGACGTGGCGCGCGCAGTCACCAGCAGAGTCGCTGCAATTTTGAAGCGCTCTCAGCGCTCGAACTTGGCAACGATTTCGACGTGAAACGAGTAGCGGAATTGGTCGACCGGCGTGACAGCGACGAGCCGATACCCGCCGTCCACCAAGATACGGGCGTCCCTTGCAAAAGTCGTCGCGTCACAAGACACGGCGATGACAATCGGCGTGGCGCTGTTGGCGAGTTCGCGCGCCTGCGCTTCGGCACCCTGGCGCGGTGGATCGAACAGCACGGCATCGAAGCCCTTGAGTTCGGTCGCCATGAATGGACGGCGGACGAGGTCGCGAACCTGCGCATCGACGGGCTTCAGCCCGCTGGTCTTGTCCGCGGCTTGCTGCAGGGCCTTCACCGCCTCGCTGTCATTGTCGGCGGCGGTGACGCGGGAGCTTGCAGCGAGCCGCAGCGCGAACGGGCCGACGCCGCAAAATAGATCAGCGACACGCTTGGCATTGCCGATATACGCAAGCGCGAGCCGCGCAAGCATCGCTTCGCCCGCGGCGGTCGCCTGCAGAAAGGCGCCGGGTGGCAGCGGCACCTGCGCGCGCCCGATCTGTATCAACGGCTGCCTACTTTGCGCGATGAGTTCGCCATGGCGGGTGACGCGTGCGAGCTCTTGCTTCTCAGCAGCGCGGGCAAGCGCGGTTGCATGCTCCGCTCGCAACGACCCAGAGCCGCGCACGTCAACATCCATACCGGAATCTGTCGCCGTCACCTGGATGTCGAGCGGTTTGTTTGTCGGCTTGAGGATTTCCGCGATCGCCCATGCCGTCCGAATGGCGCCGGCAAGACCGGGCGCCAGGATAGGGCAGTCGTCAATGGCGACGATATGATGCGCGCGCGGCGCGGTGAAGCCGACTTCCAGCAGGTCCCGCGTGCCACGCCGCGCATGCAAGACCGCGCGCCGACGTCCCTCGCCATGCGCGTCGATGATGGGTTCAAGCGGCGCCACCAGATCAGCGCGCGCCATCGCCTCGCCGACCAGCTCGCGTTTCCACAGATGATATTGGGCAAGCGACCAGTGCTGCATGGCGCAGCCGCCGCAGTGGGTGAAGTGCTTGCAGATCGGCACCGCGCGCTCGTGGCTCGGCTTGTCCACGTGGTCGAGATGACGGCGGTCTGGATGGCCAACGACCGGCTCGACCGTCACTACTTCGCCTGGCAGCGCATAGGGCACATAGACCAACCCGGCGGGTGTCTGCACGACGCCGTCGCCGCGGTGGCCGAGGCCGGTGACGGTGATGCGCTCAGTCACGTGTCGCCCCGAGCAGAAATTCGGCGTTGCCGTCGCCGCCGGCAATCGGCGAGGGGATGATGCCCTTCACATACCAGCCGAGTGCTGCGACGCTCACTGCGATATCGTCGCAGACGGCGGCGTGCACGGCGGCATCGCGCACAATACCTTTCTTCAGGTGTTCGCGACCGGCTTCGAACTGTGGCTTGATTAGTGCGATCAGTTGCGCCCGCGGGTTCGCGAGCGCCAGCGCTGCAGGCAGCACCAGCTTGAGTGAAATGAAGCTGACGTCAATGGAAACCAAATCCGGCGGCTCGCTCAGCTGCGACGCTGAGAGCGCGCGGATATCCGTTTCCTCGAGCGACAAGATCTCGGGTCGCCCGCGCAGGCTCCTGTGCAACTGCGCGCGCCCGACATCGATCGCGTAAACACGCCGCGCGCCGCGTTCGAGTAATACTTGCGTGAAGCCTCCGGTGGAGGCACCGACGTCAAGGCAGACGCGGCGGTTTGGATCGAAGCCGAAGTGATCGAGCGCGACGGCAAGCTTCAGCCCTGCGCGAGAGAGATAAGGATGCGTCGGCTCGGCGCGCAATATCGCATCGACCGCAATCTCTTCCGAAGCCCTCCGGACGACGACCTCGTCGGCGGTCACCAGCCCGGCCTCGATCGCGGCCTGCGCTTTGGCGCGGCTCTCGAACAGGCCGCGCTCTACCAGCAGACGGTCGGCGCGAAGGCGGGGCGGCGTATGCATTGCATTCCTATCGTGTTGGGTCCTGAACGAGGTTCCGCGATGTTACGCCCCTGCCAAGCAAATTTCCTTTGGTAGGGGGTGGCGCGCAAATATTCCAGGAGCGCTTCGAAATATGTGAAGCAGAAGCGCGCCATGCAAACGAAAGAAACGCACGCTGTGCAGCGGCCGCAGCGGCAAGAGGCTCAGGTCTTTCCGAGGCACGCAAGAAGGGAGCGACAGTTCCGAAGAAACGGCTAGGCGAGCTTCACGGTCTCCGCGGCAGCGTCCTTGCCGAGCGCTTCGAACACCTTGGTGACCATAGCGCGGGCGTCGAGGCCGGCCTTGGCGTACATCGCGGCCGGCGTATCCTGATCAATGAAGACGTCGGGCAACACCATGCAGCGCACCTTACAGCCGCCGTCGAACACGCCGTGCTCGGAGAGCTGTCGCAGCACGTAGCTGCCGAAGCCGCCGACCGAGCCCTCCTCAATCGTCATCAGCACCTCGTGCTCGCGCGCTAAGCGAAGCAGCAGGTCGACATCTAACGGCTTGGCAAAGCGCGCGTCGGCGACGGTCGAGGAAAGGCCGAGCGTGGCGAGCTCGCTGGCAGCCTTCAGGCACTCTCCCAGCCGTCCGCCATAGGACAACAGCGCCACCTTGTGGCCTTCGCGCAGGATGCGGCCCTTGCCGATCTCGAGCGGCTGGCCTTCGTGCGGCAGCGGCACGCCGCGGCCTTCGCCGCGCGGATAGCGCAGCGCCGACGGGCGGTCATCGATCGCCACCTGTGTTGCCACCATGTTGACGAGCTCGGCCTCATCCGCCGCCGCCATCAGCACAAAGCCCGGCAGGCAGCCGAGGTAGGCCACGTCGAAGGCACCGGCGTGTGTCGGGCCGTCGGCGCCGACCAAACCGGCACGGTCGATGGCGAAGCGTACCGGCAGTTTCTGAATCGCGATGTCGTGCACTACCTGGTCGTAGGCGCGTTGCAGGAAGGTTGAATAGATCGCCACGAATGGCCTGAAGCCCTCCGTCGCTAACCCGCCGGCGAAAGTCACCGCATGCTGTTCGGCGATGCCGACGTCGAAGCAACGGTTGGGAAATCGCTCGGCAAAAAGATCGAGCCCCGTACCGGACGGCATTGCCGCGGTGACGGCGACGATCCTGTCGTCCTTGCGCGCCTCCTTGATCAGCGCGTCGGCGAAGACCTTGGTGTATTGCGGCGCGGTCGACTTCGATTTCGCCTGGGCGCCCGTCGCGACGTCGAATTTAACGACGCCGTGATACTTGTCGGCGGAAGTCTCGGCCGGGGCGTAGCCTTTGCCCTTCTTGGTAACGATGTGCACCAGGACCGGACCGATCTCGGCGTCGCGCACGTTGCGCAGGACCGGCAAGAGGTGGTCGAGGTTATGTCCGTCGATCGGCCCGACGTAAAAGAAACCGAGCTCCTCGAACAAAGTGCCGCCGGTGACGTAGCCGCGCGCGTGCTCGACCGCGCGCGTGATCGCCTCGTCCCAGCGCTTGGGTAGATGCTTGGTGAGCTGCTTGCCGACGTCGCGCAGTTTCAGATAGGTACGGCCCGAGGCAAGCCGCGCAAGATAGGCCGACATCGCGCCGACCGGCGGCGCGATCGACATATCGTTATCGTTGAGAATGACGATCAGGCGCTCGTTGCGCGCGCCGGCATTGTTCATCGCCTCATAGGCCATACCGGCCGACAAGGCGCCGTCGCCAATCACCGCGATCACGTTGTTGTTCTTGCCCAGCAGATCACGCGCCACCGCCATGCCAAGGCCGGCAGAGATCGAGGTGGAGGAATGCGCGGCGCCGAACGGATCGTATTCACTCTCGGTGCGCTTGGTGAAGCCAGACAATCCGCCGCCCTGCCGCAGCGTTCGGATGCGGTCGCGCCGGCCGGTCAAGATCTTGTGCGGATAGCTCTGATGGCCGACGTCCCAGATCAGCCGGTCGGTCGGAGTGTCGAACACGTAATGCAACGCAACGGTCAACTCGACCACGCCAAGACCTGCGCCCAGGTGGCCCCCGGTATTGGCGACCGCATCGATGGTCTCATGGCGCAGCTCGTCCGCCAGCTGCTTGAGCTGCTCCGTCGACAGTTTCTTCATGTCGCGCGGTAACTGGATCCGGTCGAGCAGGGGGGTCTTTAAGGTCTCAGACAAATGTCGCTCCACAGGTCAAGCAGGCCGCTTGGCCACGCCAAAGCGCCCGCCCCCACGAGGCTTACACCAATATACCGCTGCGGGGCAATTCAATGTGCAGCTGCAACGCCTTAACTGCCCGGCTTTTTGCCGCGGGTGCGGCGTCAATCGACGTCGAGCGGCTCGCTGCCGGTCGGCGCGCCGGATGAATCGAGTGTGATTTTTTCAACGCGGGCCTCCGCCTGACGCAGGAGGTCCTCGCAGCGCCTTTTCAGCGCCTCGCCGCGCTCGTAGATCGCAACCGATTCCTCGAGCGGCACTTTGCCCTCTTCGAGCCGCTTGACGATCGATTCCAATTCCTCGATCGCCCGTTCGAAGGGCATTTTTTTGACGTCTAGGTTGTTGGTTTCGGCCATTTGCTGGCATCTTACGAAGCGGAGGGCGCAAGAGCAAATCGCAGGCAGATGGCTGATCTCAAGGACAAGATAGTGTTGGTCACCGGCGCTGCGGGCGCCATCGGCGGCGCCGTGGTGGCGGCAGTCAAGCACGCGGGCGGCGTGGTGATCACCACCGACCTCGCCGAGCGCGCCGGTATCGATACCGCGCTCGACGTAACTTCCGAGGCCGACTGGAAGCGCGTGGCTGAAGAAATTGGAGGGCAGCATGGCCAGCTCGACGGGCTGGTTAATGCCGCTGGGATCGTCGCGCTCGGTACGATCGAACAACTCGACTTCGCCACCTGGAAACGCGTGCTCGCTATCAATCTCGACGGCACCTTCCTCGGCTGCAAGCATGCCTTTCCGCTGCTGCGCAAACGGGGTGGCTCAATCGTCAATCTTTCATCGGTATCCGGCCTGATCGGTGGGCACAATCTCGCCGCTTACAACGCTTCGAAGGGCGGCGTCTCGCTGCTGACGAAATCGGTGGCTCTCTACGGCGCGTCCTGCAAGCCGCCGGTGCGCTGCAACGCCGTATGCCCGGCCTTCGTAGAGGGCCCGATGGTAGATAGACTCATGCAATCGGCGCGCGACCCGGAAGCGGCGCGGGAGAAATCGGGCCGTGCCATTCCGCTCGGCCGCCTTGGCAAACCGCAAGAGATCGCCGCGCTTTGCGTTTATCTTCTTTCGGACGAGTCCGCCTTCATCACCGGCGCCGACCTGCCAATCGACGGCGGGCTGACGGCACAATAGAAACTCAGGCACCCATCAGCGCGGCGACGTGCGCCGCGACCGAGCGCGACAGTCCCTGCAGGTCGTAGCCGCCTTCTAGCACCGAAACGACGCGGCCCTGCGCGCTCTTATCGGCGATCTCCATCAGCTTCTTGGTGACCCAGGCATAATCTGCCTCGACCAGATTGAGGTTGGCGAGCGGATCGCGGGTATGCGCGTCGAAGCCGGCCGAGATGATCAAGAGGTCCGGCTTGAAGTCGTGCAGGCGCGGCAGGATTAGCGTTTCGAAGGCCTCGCGGAAGACGTCGCCGCCGTCGCCAGCCGACAGCGGCGCATTGACGATGGTGTCGTGCTCGCCACGCTCGCTGATCGCTCCGGTGCCGGGATAAAGCGGCATTTCGTGGGTCGAGCAATACATCACGGTCTTGTCGGCCCAGAAGATGTCCTGAGAACCGTTGCCGTGATGCACGTCGAAATCGACGATAGCCGCGCGCTCGATCTCATAGCGCTTCTGCGCATAACGTGCGGCGATCGCCGCGTTGTTGAACAGGCAGAAACCCATCGGCCGCGCCGTCTCGGTATGATGGCCGGGCGGCCGCATGGCGACGAAGGCGTTCGCCGCTTTCCGATTCATCACCTCGTCGACGGCGAGCGTGACGCCGCCGACAGCGCGCAGGGCCGCCTCCAAGCTGCCGGGCGACATCGAGGTGTCGGCATCGAGCCGCACCAGGCCGTTCGCCGGCGAGGCGCTGCGGATCGCCTCGACATATTCCATCGGGTGGGCCAGCGCGACGATCTCGTCCGCCGCGCGCGGCGCCTGTTCGCGCGCCAGCGACTGGAACCGCTCGTGCTCCAATGCCTGCTCGATAGCGCGCAACCTTTCCGGCCGCTCCGGATGTCCCATCGGATTTTGATGGTCAAGACAGGCGGGATGGCTGATGAGCAGGGTGGACATTCGCTACACTTAAACTCTCAACCCTGCCGGCGGAAGTGCCTCATTTACGGAGCTGTCGCGAATTGCTCGCAGCTCAGGACGCCGCGACCGCCTTCAGACTCACGCCCGGGGGTGGCGGGATATCTTCGGGAACGAAGAAGTCTATCTGCAGCGGCTGGCTCGGATCGATGCGATATTGATCGAAATTGGTAACGCCCTCGCTGGCAAGGAACGTGTCGTCGATGAGGAAGTTGCCGGTGAACGTCTTTGGCTTGTGGAAGATCCGGTAGGCCGCTTCCGCAAGAATTTCCGGCGTGCGCGACATCTTCATCATGGCGTCGCCACCAAGCAGGTTCTTGATCGCCGCGGTCGCGATGATGGTGCGCGGCCACAGCGCATTGACCGCGATCTTGCCGCGCTGCTCGCCGGCCAGGCCTAGCACGACCAGGCTCATGCCGAATTTTGCTATCGAATACGCGGTATGCGGTGCGAACCATTTCTCCTTCATGTCGAGCGGCGGCGACAGCATCAGGATGTGCGGGTTCTCGGCTTTGGCGAGGTGAGGCAGCGCGAATTTCGACACCATGAAGGTGCCGCGCGCGTTGATGCCCATCATCAGGTCGTAGCGGCGCATATCGGTCGCCGCGAGGCCGGTGAGCTGGATCGCGCTGGCATTGTTTACCACGATGTCGATGCCGCCGAACTTCGCCGTGGTCTCATCTATCGCGGCCTTCACGGCTGCCTCCTCGCGCACGTCGACCGCGAGCGGCAGAGCCTTACCGCCAGCCTTCTCGATCTCCGCCGCAGCGGTATGGATGGTGCCCTCGAGCTTCGGGTGCGGCTCGATTGTCTTGGCGGCGATGGCTACATTGGCGCCATCGCGCGCGGCCTTGAGTGCAATGGTAAGGCCAATGCCGCGCGAGCCGCCAGTGATGAAAAGCGTTTTGCCCTTGAGCGACATCGCTACTTTTTCCTCGTCATGAAGGCCTGAAAGGCTGCGTGTGCCTCCGGCGATTGTAGCCGGGTTTTGAACGCCGCGGCCTCTTCATCGATGCGGGCGACAATCTCGTCGAGCGTGCCGCGCATTAGCCGGCGCGACACCACCACGCCCTGTGGCGGCAGCGCAGCGATATCGCGCGCAGCCTGCATCGCTTCTGCTTCGACCGCATCCGGCGCGACGACAGTATTGACGAGCCCCGCGGCTTTGGCTTCCTCGGCGCCGATCGGCCGGCCCATCACCAAGAGCGAGAACGCGCGCGCATGGCCCATCAGCCGTGGCGCCAGCAGGCTGGAAGCGGCCTCCGGCACCAGACCGAGCCCGACGAAAGGCGTGGCGAAGCGCGCGTCGCTGCCCGCCACCACATGATCACAATGCAAAAGCATCGTCGTGCCGACACCGACCGCGTTGCCGCGCACCGCGGCGACAACCGGCCTCTCGCAGAGCGCCAGCGCATAGAGAAAACGCAGGATCGGCGCACCAAGCCCTTCGCCGCCGGCCGCCATCTTTACAAAATCGCCAATGTCGTTCCCGGCGCAAAACCCCGCGCGGCTGCCAGCGAGCAGCAGGCAGCGCAGGCCAGTAATCTTGCCGGCGTCTTCGATCGCCTCAGCCATGATGTCGTACATTTGAAGCGTCAGCGCGTTCTTCTTGTCCGGACGGTTCATCCTTACTGTGCGCACTGGCCCGTCGTCTGTGACGGTTACGAGATCAGCCACGGCTATTCCGCCAGGACAGGTTGCGCGCTGGCGATGCTCTCGGCGCCGTCAGTAACGACGCGTTCGAGGCCAGACGCCTGCACCACGATGTTCTCGGCAAAGAAACGCGCTAGCGCCGTGCGCGCGGCGCCATCGCCTTCGCGCAAGGCAACAAGCGCCTGCTCGGCCAGCATGCAGCCGCCGGCAGCACTGCCAAACATGCGCAAATAGGGCGTCGCGCCGGCAAGCGCCGTGGCGCAGGACTTCTGAGCAAGCAGCCATTGCGTCGCGCGCTCGAGGCCGTCGACCGCTTCGGCCAGGCGCGTGGCGGTCTCGCCAAAAGCAGGCGCATTGCTTGCCTTCACGGATTTCACCGTACCGCGCAGCTCGTTGATAAAGGCGCGTATCGCGCCGCCGCCGTCGAGCGGCAATTTGCGCGTCACGAGATCGATCGCTTGGATGCCGTTGGTGCCCTCGTAAATCGTCGCGATGCGGGCGTCGCGATAATGTTGAGCAGCGCCGGTTTCCTCGATGTAGCCCATGCCGCCGTGCACCTGGATGCCGAGCGAAGAGACCTCGATGCCGATATCAGTGGAGTAAGCCTTCGCCACCGGCGTGAGCAGGGAGGCGCGCTCGTGTCCAGCCTTGCGCGCGGCGTCCGTCTTTCCGCGATGCGTGCGGTCGATCGCGACGGCCGTGGCGTAGCAGATTGCGCGCGCCGCTCCCGTGAGTCCCCGCATGGTTAAAAGCATCCGCTGCACGTCCGGATAATGGATGATGGTGCCACCGGCACCCTGCTTGCGCTCGCGCGCATAGGCGACGGCCTGTTGTGTCGCCAGTTCGGCGATTGCCACGCCCTGCAGGCCAACGGCGAGGCGCGTGCGGTTCATCATCGTGAACATGCATTCCATGCCCTTGTGTTCATCGCCGACGAGGAAACCGACTGCGCCGCCCTTGTCGCCATAGACCATGGTGCAAGTCGGCGAGGCGTTGATGCCGAGCTTGTGCTCGACGGAATGAGCGCGCACGTCGTTGCGCTTGCCGTCGGGCAGCACCTTCGGCACCAGAAACAGCGAGACGCCCTTCGTGCCTGGAGGCGCATCGGGCAGCCGTGCCAGCACGAAATGGATGATGTTGTTGGTGAGGTCGTGTTCACCGTAGGTGATGAAAATCTTCGAGCCGGTGAGACGATAGGTGCCGTCAGGAGCACGCTCGGCCTTGGTGCGCAGGGCGCCAACGTCGGAGCCGGCCTGCGGCTCAGTGAGCTGCATGGTGCCCATCCATTCGCCGCGGATCAGCTTGCCAAGATATTTCTTCTTCAGCTCTTCGCTGCCGCTCAGGGCGAGAGCGTCGATTGATGCCATGGTCAGCACCGGCCCGATGCCGAAGGCCATGGAGCCGGAGTTCCACATCTCGATGCAAGCGGCGTTGAGCGCGTGTGACAGTTCCTGTCCGCCATACTCGGCAGGTGCCGCGACGCCGTTCCAGCCGGCAGCCGCCCAGGCCTTGTAGGCCTCCTTCCAGCCTGGCGGCGTGGTGACAGCGCCGTCCTTGAATGGAGTGCCGAATTTGTCACCGGCGCGGTTGAGCGGTGCGATCACGTCGCCGGCGAAGCGGCCGGCTTCCTCCAAAACGGCATCGACCGTTTGCTCATCAAGATCGCCGTAAATCCCCTCCGCCATTGCGGCTTCCATGCCGGCGGCGTGTTTGAGCGTGAAAGCGATGTCCGCAACAGGGGCGCGGTAGGTCATGGTTTATCCTAGCCGGCTCCCTGCGGCCTGCAAATGGCGACTTCGAGAGGAGCGGAAGTTGCGAGACGGGGCAGCCGCCGCTATGGTCCGCACCGCGCGCTGGTCGTTGCACCTCGCGAACTTTTCCCAAGCGTTTTGGGGCGTAGCCAAGTGGTAAGGCAGCGGATTTTGATTCCGCCATACGGAGGTTCGAATCCTCCCGCCCCAGCCAAGCAGTTGGGTCTCTGCAGTCTGATTTCCTGGTGAGTGAGAACCGCCGACATTTCCGCGG
>Ga0306926_10002263_pt1 | contig 19606 bp, 13 predicted proteins | sample flu12Cox44000178_FD_203759 | JGI IMG/M metagenome (GOLD analysis project Ga0306926, IMG submission 203759) | Lab enrichment of tropical soil microbial communities from Luquillo Experimental Forest, Puerto Rico - flux8day.12C.oxic.44.000.178 (v2)... | ecosystem: Environmental > Terrestrial >... | reverse complement strand
ATCCCCCCGGAGATTGGGGGCCGAAATCGATCCATCAGCTGGTCGCGCCCCATGCCTGGCGGCTGCCGTTCGAGCGGGTCTGGCGCAACCCCAACCCCGCCGGCGGCTGACCCCTGGCCGTCGTCTGCAGCGTCGGGTTCTGTCAGCTTTTGGCAGATTGTGTTGCAAAAGTCTTTTTGTCTGGCGATCAAAATTCTCCGGGGTGTAGACGCGACTTTCGTGTAAAGATGTGGGGGGACCTCATAGCCTGCTGATAAACTCACGGGGGCGCCCGATTTCGCCCGCTCGCGACCCATCGACTTTGGCGCGCCAGCGCGCGCTGCCGCCCCCACCAGGCCTATTCCCCAAAAACTCCCCAAAAGAAACGAGGCGGAAATCATTCGTAACCTAAACGATTGAGATCATTGGCGCTCCCTAGGGGACTCGAACCCCTGTTTTCGCCGTGAGAGGGCGAGTTGGATTCATAACAACACGTCGGCCGTTGGAGGGTTAGCTTGAAACAACACCACCATTCAGTTCTTGTTCGGTAAAGGTGGTTGCGGGCCCCCAGTCATATTCGCGCCGGGCATCATCTCACAGACTGTGGTGGATCCTAACAAGGCGATCGTTGCAAGAGTGTGCAGGAGATTGCAGGAGCGTTAGGTCACAAAAATTTCCAGAAAAATGGGTCGGGGTCACAAAAATTTCTCAGCCACAAAAATTTCTCGACCTCTGCGTGCTTTTGCCGGGCCAGCCCCGACTTTTGCCCCCGCCCCCACCATGCCGGGTCAACAGGAGCCGCGGGTCAGCAATCGGCCCGGCACACGATCCAACCTTCAGCGTCCGCTGTGTGTTTGCAACTGTTCTCAAAACGCGTATTATGAGAACATTCACCTTCACAAACAGCGGAATATGCCAATGAACACGCCATCCGGCCGCAGGCCGCCAACCACTGCAAAGAGAACAGTTTCACGCGGCCGGTTGCCCAATGGCGCCTACCGGACGCGCGAATACCTGACCGAACGCGAGGTCGAGCGCCTCATCAAGGCCGCAGGCGACAACCGCCACGGTCACCGCGACGCCACCATGGTCTTGCTCGCCTTCAGGCACGGCCTACGCGCGTCCGAGCTTTGCGCGCTACATTGGGATCAGATCGACCTCGGGCACGGCCGTATGCACGTCGTTAGGGCCAAGAACGGCGTGGAAAGCACGCATCCATTGACCGGCCGCGAATTGCGCGCCCTGCGGCGCTTACAGCGCGAGCAGGAGCCCGGCCGTTACGTGTTCATGTCGGAACGCGACGCGCCGATGAGCGCGGTCGGCTTCCGCCGCATGGTCACGCGCCTGGGCGAGGCCGCCAAGATGCCTTTCGGCATTCATCCGCACATGCTGCGCCACGCCTGCGGTTTCAAGCTGGCCAATGACGGCCAGGACACCCGCGCCCTTCAGCACTACCTCGGGCACAAGAATATCCAACACACGGTGCGCTACACCGAATTGGCGCCTGATCGATTCCGCGGGTTCTGGAAGGACTAATATTCCTTCCTGCTTGCCAGGCCCGGCTTTGCGTCGATGACCGCCGGCGCCGCTTGGAGGCGTTCCAAGCGTTTCTTTTCAAGCACGTCGTAAAGCGAAATCCCGGCGTTAATGGCGACCGATGGCGGCTTAGCACGTTCGTAAGCGACCGCCTCGGCGGCGGCTTTCATCACAGTCGACAACGGGTTGGCTGGATCACTGTAGATTTTTTGCAACGTTTGCAACGCATCGCACTCGCCTGAGATCACTCCATTGAGCCGAGCGACCTCGGCCTCGAGCTCGGTAATCCGATCCATCTGCGATTTGAGCGCAGCGGTCTGCCGCTGAACGATGTCCTCGAGCTCACGCTTGCTAACCATGAATCACTCCCTACCACAGTTAGGTGCAATGAAGGTAGTGAAGGATAAGGGTCTATGAGTTTGATTGCAGACGCAGAACTTGTTTTGGCGAGCGGATGGAATGGCCGCAATTTGATTTCTTTTTTGGACGGTGTCTTGCGTGAGGGTGCGGCCGAAGTGTTGACGGCGATGGCCGTCGCATTGTAAGTAGACATCGATCATAGTTCTCCATGTTGACGGCCTCGGCGATCGCACGCTCGGGGCCGTTTCCTTTGCTGCCAGTTAGTGCAGACCGAATCCCCGGCGCCGGCAGCGACACGCCGGGGCGAGAGCTTAGATCAAGCAGCTTGCGGATCAGCCCCTCGGGTACGCGCATCCAGCCATTCAACGAAATGGCTTTCGCGCACCCCACGCCGGCGCAGACTTAGCTCGACGATCTTGGGACCTTCGCCCCGTTCGATGATGCGGCGCCACGTTGCGAGCGAAACGCCCGCACGGTGCGCGCACTCGGCGAAGGAATTGACGCGGTCGTTATTGCTGGACATCAGGACACCCCAGTGAGTTCCGGTGTCCTGCACTATGGGACAGGTGACGTTCAGAGCCTAAATTCGCGGGTTCTCGCGAATTTATTTTTCCGCGAATTAATTTGGCGAATTTTTTAGCGGACGGCCTCGTTTCGCCGGACCGGCTAGTTTGTCGAACGCGGCGCGTATTAGGTCTCTGTCCTTGCCCAAGCCGTATCCGGCGTTCTTTGCAGCGCGTTCGAGGCCGGCCTTTGTCGGCTTGCGTCCCGCTTCTTTTTCGCCTCTCATGTAGTTGGCTGCGAAAATCAACGTCGACTCTTCATTGAAGTGGCGCTTGCCTTCGACTTGGTCCTGCTCATCCTCAACGATCTCCGCAAACAGGCGCTCTGCCTCTAACTGCCCATAACGCGTAACCGCAGCATTGAAAAAAGCAACCCCCTGACCTTTGAAGGCGGCCCTTTCTTCGGGGGATTCGCCCAGGAAGGTGTGTATAGGCCCAAAACGATCCGACTGGATCGTCGGTGCGTATTGTGGCGCGTATTGTTTAGACGGGCATCCAAACACGACGCGCCTCCGCAAGACGCTCCGCAAAGTGGAGACGCGGCAACCGGTGCGGAAACCGGCGGTTCGGGCTGCAGACCCTAGCCGCGTCGGATGAATTCTAACTCCGGCCGCTTGTGAGCGGAATCACTTTGCGTTTGCTGCCTGTGACGATTGACTCGATATGGTCTGCCCACAGCGCTAGCGCGGCCCGCACCTCTTTCTCGTAAGGCGATCGGTTGTAGACGCCCGCAACGCCGCGACGGTGCCCACTCCGATGGTTCAGTATCTCCTCGACGATGTGCGGCTGCACGCCGAGATCGCCCAAGCCAGAGGCAACGCTGCGCCTGATGTCGTGATGGGTCCAGTGCAGCAGGCCAAGCTTCTCATCGAGCGCGCGCTTGCCGACTGACCAGCCGGTGAAGCCGGCCTTGCTGAAACCGAACAGGACGTCGAGCCCCTCCCTCTTCGGCACCTGGTCGATGATTTCTCGCATCATCGGCAGGATCGGCAAGGTGTGCGCCAAGGCGTTCTTCGACCGCTCCTTCGGCAGCGTCCAGGTGCGTGGGTTGTCAGGATCGTCGAATTCTGACCAACGAATTCCGCCGATTTCAGACCGCCGAGCAGCCGTGAGGATAAGCATCCGGACCGCCTTGCCGTAGTTGTGGTCCTCAACACCGCGCCAGATCGCAGCCAACTCGGCGTCGCTGAGCACGCGGTCGCGAGACTTTGGTGTCTCAGGCTGGAACGCGTCGATCACTGGGTTCGCGTCGACGTAGCCCATCTGCATGGCCCAAGAGAACATAGCCGAGGTCGCCGAACGCAAGGCGATCGCTGACGGCGTTCCGCTGTGCTTATCGGCGGCGACCAACCGCGCGGCGATCTCCTTGCGAGTCACCTTGTCGATGGCGACGCCGTGCAGCGGCTTCAGCCAACTGTTGACATTCCTCTTGCTGCGCCAGTTCTTGCCCCTCTTCTTGTTATTGCCCTCTGAGTCAGGGCGGCGCCCAAGCAGATAATGATGCAGTAAGTCCACTGAGCGTTGCTTGATCTTGCGCTTGGCCGCCTCAGAATCTTTGTGCTCGATGAATTGCTTCGCGACCCACTTGAGACTGAGATCGTCCTTCTCGCGGCGATCCGCTTTGTCGGCCTGCGGATCGCCGCCGAGCTCCACTTTGGCCAGGAGCTTCTTCGCCTCCTTCCGCGCCTCTGCGGCGGTCAGCACATCACCGGACCCAACGATCATGCGCCGCTGCCGTCCGTGAGCTCGGTAGGCGATGATCCAATTGCGGATCACCTTGTCGCCGCTGCCACGTCGCAGCCGAAGGCCAAACCCGGTGAGCTCCTCGTCGAAAAGAATCGTGTCCGACTTATCAGCGGGCAGATGCTTCTTCAGGTCGATGCTCACCGTCGTCAATTTCATGGTAAGAAGCCCCTCTGTTTCCCCAATCGGGAAACCCAGGGGAAACAAATTCGTGTTTCCCCATGAAATTTCCTGCTATCGTTGTATAGCAAGAGTAGCAGAAAAGGCCCGCAAAATAAAGGCTTCTGAGCTGTAGTGAACTCTCTTGAGCTCACTGACTCACTTATACGACGAGAGCAAGAAATAGCCACCACGACGGCCGCGGAGCGCACCACCATGCTGGCCCCGGAAGAGAAACTCAAGCTTGCGACAAAGCCTTACCTTGGCGCCACGGCGCACTTTGCCAACGGCGCCGATAGCCCGCGCGACTTCCTCGAACGCTGTCTCGCTGATTTGGCTGCCCTGGAACCTAAGATCGGCGCCTTCGTGCACCTGAATCTTGTGGGCGCCCGTGCCGCGGCCGACCAATCCACGGCACGCTGGCGCGAGGGCCGCCCGCGCTCGCCGATCGACGGCATGCCGCTCGGCATCAAGGACATCATCGAGACCACGGACATGCCGACCGAGAATGGCTCGCCCCTGTTTGCCGGGTGGCGCTCCGAGCGCGACGGGGCCAGCGTCGCGGCGTTGCGCGAGGCGGGCGCGGTGATCGTCGGCAAGACCGTGACCACGGAATTCGCCGCCACCGAGCCGCGCGGTACGCGCAACCCGCACGATCTGCGCCGCACGCCGGGCGGATCGAGCAGCGGCTCGGCGGCGGCGGTCGCCGCGGGCATGCTCAGCGCCGCGCTCGGCACTCAGGTGATTGGTTCGACCATTCGCCCCGCCAGCTATTGCGGCTGCGTCGGCTTCAAGGCGAGCGTGGGCGCGCTCAACCGCGGCGGCAGCCATGATGGATTGAGCCAGAGCGCCACCGGCGTTCTCGCCGGGACGTTGGAGGACGCGTGGCAAGTCGCCTACGAGATCGCCGTGCGTGCCGGTGGCGATCCCGGCTACCCCGGCCTGTTCGGACCGGCGCGTGCGCCGGCACTCCACAAACCGCAGCGCCTTGTTTTCCTCGAAACCGCGGGCTGGCCGGCCGCATCGCCGGGGGCGAAGGAGGCGATGCACGGCGCATTGGAGCGGATCAGATCGGCCGGAATCGAAGTCATAACAAATAGGGCCGAAAGCAAGGCCGCCGCGGTCGCGGCTGCGATCGAGCAAGCGCGTCCGCTGTCCATGCGCATCAACGCGTGGGAATCGCGCTGGCCGCTCAACACCTACCGCGAGCGGGACGCGAACAAGCTCAGTCGCGCCATGCTCGATCGGCTTGCCGAGGCGGAACGTATGAGCCTCGATCAATACCGGGACGATCTTGCCGAACGCGACAGGGTGCGCGCGTGCTACGCGGAGCTGGCAAACAATTGCGACGCCTGCATCAGTTTGTCGGCGCCGGCAGCGGCGCCTTTGGGGTTGGATTCGACCGGCGACCCGAACTGCACGGTCCATAGCTCATTGCTCGGCGTCCCCGCGATTTCGCTTCCCGTGTTGGCCGATGAGGGCTTGCCGCTCGGTCTGCAGGTCGCCGGTTTCGTCAACGGCGACGCCCGGGCGTTCGCCGTCGCCGCCGCGCTCAAGACGTTGTTTTAGCGTGAGCACGCGGGCAGCGGCAGAGGATCGAAGCGCGGCCCGCTCGTCGACCGCGCTCGCGCGCTACCGCGACGGTGCTGCAAAAAGCCCGCGCGGGTATCGCGACCTGCACGAACATGTGCTTGCGCTTGCCGAGGCAGACCTGCTCGTCGTCGTCGATGAGCCGATCAACAAAGATACCGAAATGCACCCGTTGGTGCGCTGGCAATATCGGGGCGGCATACCCGAACCGCAACGCAAGGCGTTCCTCTTCACGCAGCCCACCGACTCTAAGGGGCAGCGTTTCGATGCGGCGGTGCTGGTGGCGGGCTTGGCGGCAAACCAAGATGTTTACCGCATCGGTTTCGGCAAGCCGCTCGAGGAGATCGGCAGCGCCTGGATCGATGCTATTGCCAATCCGATTCCGCCACGCCTGGTGAGCGACGCGGCTTGTCATGAGGTGGTGAGAATCGGTGAAGAGCTCGAGCGCGCCGGCAATGGCCTCGATGGCCTGCCGGTGCCGATCTCGACGCCCGGATGGGACAACGCCCCCTATCTCTCGGCCGGCCATTACATCACAAAAGATACGGACACCGGCATCCAGAACGTCGGCAACTATCGCGGGCAGCTCAAGGCGCCCCGCCGGCTCGGCATGAATCCGTCGGTCGAGCTGCGCGCCGGCATTTTCGCCCACTGGCAGAAATGCAAGGCGCGCGGCGAGCCGCTTCCGTGCGCAGTCGTGGTCGGCTGCCCGCCGGTGGTCTCTTACGCGTCGGTTCAGAAAATGCCGGAGGGGCTCGACGAGATCGCCGTGGCAGGCGCTCTCGCCGGCGGCCCGATCAACGTCGTGCGGGCAAAGACCGTCGATCTCTTGGTGCCGGCCGAAGCGGAGATCGTGATCGAGGGGCTCATCAACACGGAGATGCTGGAGCCCGAGGCGCCGTTCGGCGAATCGCACGGCTATGTCAACCTGCAGGAATACAACGCGTTCATGGAGGTGACCGCGATCACGCGCCGGCGCAACGCGATCCTCACGTCGTTCATCAGTCAGGTGACGCCGAGCGAATCGAGCGTGATCCGCCGGGTCGCGATGGAACCTGTCTATCTCCATCACCTGCGGAAGGGGCTCGGCATAAAGAGCGTCTTGCACGTCGCCATGCACGAGCCGCTCACCAGCCTCTATGCCGTGATCGCGATCCAGTTCGCGCGCGGCGCCCCGGAATCGGAAATCTGGCGCGCGCTCTATGGCGCCTGCGCCGTGCATCGCTTTGCCGGCAAGTGGATCATTGCCGTCGATGAGGACATCCAGCCCGACAATGCCGACGCGCTGTTCTGGGCAATGTCCTACCGCTGCCAGCCGCAGCACGATTTGAAAGTCGTGCCGCACAAGGATCCCGGCCACGGGCCGCGCGGCCCGCGCGACGGCGGCGAAAGCGCGGCGGTGCTGATCAACGCCACGCTCAAGGGCACCTATGCTCCGGTGGCGCTGCCGCGGCGCGAGTTCATGGAAAGCGCCAAGGCGATCTGGGAACGGCTCGGCCTGCCGCCGCTTACCCCGCAGGCGCCCTGGTACGGCTACGATCTAGGCCATTGGCCGGCGGAGCTTCAGCGGCAAGCAGAGATGGCGGCGAGCAGCGATTATTTCGAGCTTGGCAGAAATCTTGCCAATGAACGGCGCGGCGACGTCGCGATGAACACGCCGGTGCGCAGGAGCGGCGAATAGCGAATTGCGACTAGCGAATAGGGGCACCTAGAAGCTTTTCTATTCGCCATTCGCTACTCGCTATCGATCGCCAGGAGGAAAAATCGTGAAGCTCGCCGTCCCCGACATGATCTCCAATTCGTATTTCCCGGCGATCGCGGCGATCGAGCTCGGCTGCTTCCGGCAGGAAGGGTTGGATGTCGCGCTCGAACTAATCTATCCGGTCGACAAGTGTTACGCCGCGCTGCGCGACGGCGCCGTCGATTTCGTCGGCGGCTCCGCGCATTCCGCGCTTTCGGCATTTCCGCAGTGGCAGGGAGTCAAGCTCATCTGCGCCCAGGCGCAGGGCATGTACTGGTTCCTGGTCGTGCACAAGGATCTTGGCGCCACACGCGGCGATGTCGGCGTCGTGAAAGGACGCCGCATCGGCGCAGCCCCATGGGTCGATCTCGGCTTGCGCCGCTTGCTGATCGAAGCTGGACTCGATCTCGAGCGCGACATGATCACGATCGCGCCGGTGCCCGGCGCGCAAGGCGCCGGGGTGAATTTTGGCGTGACCGCGGCGAAAGCGCTCGAGGACCGCAAGATCGACGGATTCTGGGCGAACGGAATGGGGGCGGAGGTGGCGGTGCGCCGCGGTGTCGGCACCGTCGTGCTCGACGTGCGGCGCGGCGACGGACCAAAGGCATCCTTCAACTATACCATGGCCGCGATCGCAACGAGCGAGCGCCGAATCGAGCGCTCACCCGAGACCGCCGCGGCGGCCGTGCGCGCCATCGTGCGGGCGCATGCGGCGCTCAAGGAGAACGTGGCGCGCGCGACCGAGATCGGCCGCAAGCTGTTTCCGCCCTCCGAGGCCGAGCTGATCGCGGAACTCATTCGCCGCGATCTGCCCTATTACGACGCGTCGATTTCGCGCGATTTCGTCACCGGCATGAACCGGTTCTCCCGCGACGCCGGCATTCTCAGCAACGACGCGCCCTATGAGAGCGTGGTGGCGATGCAGTTTGCGCCCTTGTGGAAAGGCTCTACTCGATCGGCGGCAGGTTGAGCGCGGCATCGACCAGCGCGCCGGCGCGTTTGAAATCGAAATTGCGGTAGACGTTCTGCTTCACCAGGAAAGAAGCACCGCCATAGAACTTTTCGTATTGCTGGTGGCGGCTGCCGAATTCCGAGCCGATGAAATCCCAGGCAAGCCGCATCAGCGCGACCCTGGCCTTGGCATCGGCGGAGCCCGAGCGCATGTAGCGCTCGACATCGCTTGCGGTCTCGCGGCTTTCGAAATCGCGCAGCGAGGAGGGCAGTGTGATCATAGCGGAGCCGGCCAGCTCGCGGATGATCTCGAGCATGCGGCCGTTGAGCTCAGATTGCAGCGCCATCGCCGAATAGAGCGCGGTCCGCGAGGGCCACAGCACGCCATCCGCATCGATCGTCGCCGTGGTTTCATGGGCCAGCAGCATGGTTTCGTACACCGAAACCAGGGCCGCCAGTTCGCCCATCATGATTTGCACCGCCGGGTTGCCGGCATTGCCAGTCATTTCGTTCATGCGTTGGGCGATGCCGATCATGAAGCGCAGTTTTGTCACGTAGCGCACCTGCGCCTGATGATTGCCGTAAAGATGCGACGGCGTCTTCCACCACTGGTCGCGCGATATTTCGATGTTGCGGTAGATGAACACGCGCTCCCACGGCACGAACACGTTGTCGAACACGACATAGCTGTCGGTCTCATCGAACCGGCTCGACAACGGATAATCGAATGCGTTGGTCGCTCCCATCGCGAACGGCCGCCGCGGGTAAAGCTTGAGCCCGGGTGCATTGACCGGCACCACCAGGCAATTGGCGTAATTCTCATCGCCGGGCTGTAGCGGATGGATGCAGCTCAAGTGAATGAGATCGGCGATGGCGCCGGCAGTGGCGAGCTGCTGCGCGCCGGAAATGATGATGCCGTCGTCGCGCTCCTTGACAACGCCGGCGTAGAGCGTCGGATCGCTCTGCTTGTGCGCGGGCTTGCTGCGGTCGATCTGCGGCGGAACGATCGCATAAGCGGCGTAAAGGTGGTTGTCGCGCATGTGCTCGTAACAGGCGACCACGTTGGCCGCGAATTTTTGCCCGCCGGTCACAAATAGGCTTGGCGTTGCTGCGTAGCCGCAGAAGAAACCCGCGACGTGATCGGGCGTGCGTCCCATCAGCCCGAACGTCGCCTCCGCCCAGGTTTCCGAAAACAGGCGCCGCGCGCGCAGGTCGGCGTGGCTGCGCGGAATCTGGTAGGCGCGCAGCACCGGCGCGCCGGTCTTCGGCGAAGGAAATGTCATGCGCTCACGCAGCTCGGGCGCCGCCGCGATGTCGTAGAGCCGCGCGACCGACCGCGCCGCCGCGCGGAACGCGACATGCTTGGTGACATCCTTGACGCGCTCGCCGTCGACGAACACATGCCGGCCGTCGTTGAGCGAGCGCAGATAATCCGAACCGGTTCGCATGAAACAAAGCTCAGCGCGTATTTTCGAAGCTCAACACCTTACGCCATCGCCGATCAGCTCGACCAGCTTCTGCGGGGTGATCGGGGTCTGCGCGATGCGCACGCCGAACGGCGCAAGCGCATCCTCGATGGCGGAGATTATTGCAGCGGCGGCCGGTACCGTGCCGCCCTCGCCGGCGCCCTTGGCGCCGAGCGGATTGAGCGGCGACGGCGTCTGTTTGAAGAGGGTTTTGATCGAAGGCACTTCCATCGCGCTCGGCAGGAGGTAGTCGGCAAACGTGGTCGTGACAGGCTGTGCGCTTTCGTCGAAGCCCATCCATTCCAAGATGGCATTGCCGATGCCGTGCGCCACGCCGCCGTGCACTTGGCCCTCAACCATCATCGGGTTGATCAAGGTCCCGGAGTCCTGCATCGCCACATAATTGATCAGCTTGACTCCCCCGGTCTCGCCGTCGACTTCGATCTCGGCGACATGACAGGCGTTGGCATAGGCCAGCGCATCAGTGCGCCAGTTCACATTGGCATCGAGACCGGGCTCGATATCCGGCGGAAATGCGTAGCCGGGAGCGCCTTTCAAGATGCGCGCGAGCTCGCCGAGTCTAACGGCAAGCTGCGGCGCGCCGACGACCCGCACCTCGCCGTCGACGAGTTCGAGATCGTGCTCGGCCGCTTCCAGCACGTGGCTTGCCAGCTTCTTTGCCTTCTCCGCCACCGCGCGCGATGCCAGCAACACAGACGAGCCGGCGGTCACAGTCTGGCGGCTGGCGAACGCGCCGAGCCCGAGCGACACGCCGCTGGTGTCGCCGGGGACGACCATGATCTCCTCGGCGCGCAGGCCGAGCTCCCCGGCGCAAATTTGCGCGAGCGCGGTACGCAATCCCTGCCCGATCGCGGCGGCGCCGGTGAACACCGATACGCGCCCAGTGTTCGACACGCGCACCAATCCGGATTCAAACGGCCCGCGCCCGGTGCCCTTGATGCCGTGGGCAAGGCCGATGCCGAGATAGCGGCGTTCCTTGCGCGCAGCAGCTTGGCGCCGCGGAAAGTCGTTCCAACCCGCCGCCTCCAGGACCTCGCGCTGACACGCCGGATAGTCGCCGCTGTCGTACTGCATGACGGCACCGGAGCGCGCCTTGAGCGGCTTGGTGTAGGGCATCTTCGCTGCCGGAATGAGGTTGCGGCGGCGCACCTCGGCGCGATCGAGACCGAGTTCGCGCGCGACGCGGTCCATCAGCCGCTCCATGGCAAACGCGGCTTGCGGATAGCCGGCACCGCGCACCGAGGAGACCGGCGTCTTGTTGGTGGCAACGACAGTGATCTCGATGTCGAGGGCGGGAAGCATGTAGGGCCCGCTCAACATGGATGCCGAGTTGTAGGGAATGTTCACGTCCTGCAAGGCATAGGCACCGAGATCGTGAATGAGCCGGCCGCGCACCCCCTGCAGCTTGGCTTCGCCGTCGACCGCGATGTCGATCGACCAATACTGGTCGCGTTCCTGGGCGGCATTGGTGAAATGCTCACGACGGTCTTCGATCCATTTGATCGATCGCTTGAGGAGCTTGGCGGCAGCGACAACGGCGATGTCCTCCGGATAGACGCAAAGCTTGGGACCGAAGCCGCCCCCCACCTCAGGAGTCGCCACCCGCAGCCGGCTTTCGTCGAATCCAACGAGCGCGGTCAACGACTGAAAGAGGTCGTGAGCCTTTTGCGTGGAAGCCCACACGGTAACGGCGTCATCGCGCCATTCGGCAATGAGCCCGCGCCCTTCGATCGGATGCGCGGCGCCGCGATGCTGCCAAAGCTCCTCGTGGAATAAATGCGCGGCCTTGCCGAAGGCGGCTCCGATATCGCCATACGCTACCCTGTAGGTCGCAGCGATGTTGCTGTTGAGCTCGCGGCGCACCTCGGGCGCATCGGTCGTCCCGGCCTGACGACAGTCGGCGACGGCAGGAAGCAGATCGTACTCGACCGCAACCAGCGCCGCGGCATCTTCGGCGCGGTAGCGGCTATCAGCGAGCACGAGCGCGACGGCTTCTCCAACGTAAGAGACTTCGCCGTTGGCGAGCGCGAAGGGCCAGTAGCGGTCGAGCGGCGTACCGGAATTGGAATGGCGCAGCATGCGCCCCTTTGCCAGGACCGGGGCGAGATCATCGAGGGTGAGCACGGCGTGAACGCCGGGCAAAGCGCGTGCCATGCTGCTGTCGATTTTCCGGATCGCGGCATGCGGATGCGGGCTGCGCACGAAGGCGCCGTGCAAAACGCCGGCGACCGCAATGTCATCGACGAAGCGCGCGTCGCCGGTGAGCAGCCGGCCGTCCTCGAGGCGGGGAACAGGCGCTCCAATCAGCGAGCGCATCACGCGCTCCCGGGCGCTTGGTGGGCGCGGCGCATTGCTATTTTGTCATCGCGAGGGCCGCTTTTTCGACCACCACGCGCGGCGTCGCGTAGAGATCGGAAACCAATTGCGCCATCGTTTGGGCGGGAAGCGGATTGACATCCATGCTGAGCTTCTCTGCTTCGCTCAGGAAATCGGGATCACGCATGGTCTTATCGAACGCGGCAACCAACGCCGCACTGCGCTCCGCGGGAATGTCCGGCGGCGCGGCGAACGGCCGTGCCATTTCCTGGCTCGCCAGCAGCAGTTTTAAGATTTGCAGCTGTTCGGGATCCTTGGTCAGTTCGCTTGCTAGCGGGACGTCGGCCAACTCCGGCTGCTTTTTCAGCGCTGCCTGAACGATCACATTGATCTTCTTGTCCGTGAATAACTGCATGTGCCGACTTTTGAGCGTGCTCCAGGACAAGCCGCACAACCCGTCCACCTCGCCGCGCTCCATGGCGAGCACGGTATCGTTGGTGCCGTGATAGCCCGTGACCAGCTTCCACTTGGCGCCGAACACGTTTTTGTAGAGCAGCGCGTACACGTCGGGATCGGCGCCGCTCCCCTCACCCCCCATCGTGATCGGCTTTTCCAATGCGTCCTTCCACTCCTTCACCGGTGATGCATGCCAGGTAACGCAGATGCTGACCTCATTGGTGATGCTGCCGAGCCAGCTGAACTTCGTGCCGTCGAATTGTGCGCTCCCCGGCATGAGCAGCGGGGTCGTTGCGATGGTGCGTCCGAAGGTGCCGAACACGGTCCCATCCTTCGGGGCGGCGGAATAGACGAAATTCGCGGCCCGCAGGCTGCCCGCGCCGGTCATGTTTTGCGGCACGATCGTGGGATGCCCCGGAATGTATTTCCCCATATGCCGGGCGAGCAGTCGGGCGTAGAGATCGTAGCCGCCGCCCACGCTGTAGCCGATGATCAGCGAAATGGTCTTGCCTCTGTAAAAGTCCTCCGCACCGGCCGCGAGTGTCGGTTGCGCAAGCAAGACGAGGATGGCCGCGGCGCAAAATGTCACGCGCGCCGGACGGTTCGGTTGCATTCGGATCTCTACAGTTTGGGAAACAACTGTGGAAATTTCGAGCGCAGTTTCTTGCGCAAATCGGCGCTCACGTCGACGGTAACGGGGAATGTCCCCTTGAGCTTCTTGTCATAAGGGATGCAGGCGTCGATCAGAATCCGATTGTTGAAGTTGCCGGGAAGAAACAACGGATCCCGCTTGGACGCCCAGGCCTTCTGGATCATGTCGATATCGGTGAGCGGATCGAAGCGCGTGCACATGGCCCAGAGCACTTGGTCGAGATCGCCGGCATCGATGTCCTCATCGACCACCACCGTCCACTTGCCGGCATAGGCGCCGCCCTGGCACGAGGCGGCGATGTGCAGCGCCTGGCGCGCATGACCGGGATAGCGCTGGCGGATCTGGATCGCGGTGAAGCGCGTGGCGGGGCCGGCTTCGTGGTTCCACACGCCGAGCACTTCGGGAACGCCGCAGGCCTCGAGCGAGCGCCAGATCTGCGCCGCCCCGGCGATGCCCTTGAGCAGGCCGGTCTCGTCAACCGGCTTGTGCTGCGGCGCGCAGGTGAGGATCGGATCATTGCGGTGCAGGATCGTCTTGACGTTGACGTAAGGCCGCTCCTGCGTGTCGTCGGAGTAATAGCCCATCCACTCGCCGAACGGCCCTTCCGGCTTGACCTTGCCGTGGACCGTCTCGCCTTCGATCGCGATCTCGCAATCGGCCGGAATGGGAAAGCCGGTATAAGGCCCGCGCACCACGTCGATGGGCTCACCCCGCAACCCGCCGGCGATCTCGATCTCGCTCACTTCCGGCAGCGGGCTTGAGGACAACATGAACAAGAGCGGATCCTGCCCGCACAGGATCACCACCTTCATCGGCTGTCCACGCTCAAAGTATTTGTCGCGGTGGATGCGGCCGTGCTTGCCCTCGGTAATCTGGCATCCCACGGTCTTGCCGTCGTAGACCTGACTGCGATAGGCGCCGAGATTGATCCAGCCGGAATCGGGATCCTGGGTCATCACGCAGTCGGCAGTGCCGATGAAGCGCGCCTTGTCCAGCTCGTGATGCCGAGGCACCGGGAATTTCAGCACATCAATGTTGTCGCCTTCGATCACGTTCTCGAAAATCGGCCCATCATTCACGAAGCGCGGCGGCAGCGGTTTGAGATCCTGCATCCGAGCGTGATATTTCTGCACGACGTCGACCTTGCGCTCGTATTCGAGCGGCAACCCGAGCGTCAGTGCGATACGCCGCACCGATGAGAGTTGCCCATAGAGCGTGCGGTAGCCGCGCGGATAGCCGGGCACATTGTCGAACAGGATCGCCGGCGCGGTGCCACGGCTCTTTTCCGTGAGCATGTGGGTTATGGCGCCCATCTCCACGTCCCAGCTGGCGCCGTCGACCTTGCGCAGCTCGCCCATTTTGTCGACCTGATCGAGCCAGCCGCGCAGCCCGCGATACTGCATGCGCTCCCTGGAAACGGTCTCGGTGCGCGCCATGCCTCTCTCCATCGCAGATCGCGCCTTATAACCTCTCGCCCAATGCCGGCAAAGTGCGCGGCTCAATCTTGCCGCAGAGCCAGCGGCTGACTTGGGGCCCCCAATAAGGTTAGCGAAATCTTACTCACAGCGTCGGCGGCGCCGTCCTTTGGACCTCGCAGCGCCCACTTTTCTCCTTATTCGACAATAAAATTCGCGTGGGATCGTCGGGGAAAATCGATCTCACATCGGGGGGTCGCTTGCTTCGTCTGGCGTGCAACGTGCGGCGGTTAACGCCGCTTGCGAGGCCGTTTGAGCTGAATCGGGCGACGGGGTTGGGGGAACTCATTTGGTCGCACAGTCGGTCGCAGTGATGCGTCGTCCGCGCGGCCCGCCCGCACGACGACAGGCTCCCGTAAGATTACCGCCATCATCACGCCGGCCGACGGCCGCGCCACAGTTTGAACTCGCCCCATCGCTGCGCCGCTCGGCCAATGCGCTGAGCACGGTCGTGCTCGCCCATCGCGCACTGGGGTTCAAGCTCGCCGGCTTTGCGCTCGCCGTGGCGGTCGTCGCGCTGATCAATCAGCAACTGGGCCAGCACGCCGAGCCCGTTGTGGAGACCACCCATAACGAGACGGTGGTCTATCGTCAGCCAGCATCCCGCCCGACCTACGTGCAGGCGGAGGTCTCCGATCTCATGACCGACGATGAGGACGAGGCGGTCCCCTATTATCCGCGGTCGGTTCAAACCATTCGTTTCGTCAATCCCAATTCGAAAGAAGCCAACCGGGCGCCCGCGTCGGCGGGCGACTCAACGCGGCTTGCGTCGCGCGAGGCGGTGGAACCGCAACCGATGGTGCGGGTGCACGGCTTCGTTGCCTTCCCGGCCAAGCAGGAGCCTGATGCCGCGATACCGACCGTCTCACCACGCAAGCGGGACGGCGGGTTCATGGATGAAGTCGACGATTATCTGTGGGAGGTCTACCAGCGATTGCCGGTCAAGAAGGATTCGACGGGCGACTTCAGCTGGAAAGATGTGGCCGCTGCCCAGCGCATGGCCGTCGGCTTGCAGGATTACGTGATCGGCGGGATGGACCCGCACTTCCGCGAGCAGCTCTACCACGCCGGGCGCGCCATGGACGCGGCCGGCGTCCAGTGGTCGATGCTGAGCGCGTTCCGCGACGACTATCGCCAGCGCCTCGCGTCAGGCTTCAAGGCCAGCATCGGCAATTCGCTGCACGGCGGCAGTCGGCGCACCGGCGGTTACGGCCATGGCCGCGCCATCGACATCACCAGCGCTGACGGCAACAACGCGGAAGTGGTTTGGGAGTGGATCGACAAGCACGGCGGCGAATACGGACTGCGCCGGCCCATGCCGGGACCCGATCCCGCCCACATCCAGCAGACCGCGGACACGCACAAGATCGTGTTCGCCCAGCACAACAAACGCATCAAGTCTGCGAGCAACAATATGCGGCGGCGCCACGCCGGCGGCGCGAAGAAGATCAAATTGGCGCGCGCACGCTGATCGCGCCTAGCAGTGGTCATGCCCGGCCTTGCGCCGGACACCCATCAAAAAATTTGAGTTGAAGCGATGGAATTGCCGGGTCACCAGCGCATTTACGCGCGTCCATAGCCCGTCGAAGACGGGCGTAAACGCCCTTATGGACGCGCTATGCCCGGCAATGACGATGCGGGTGCGTTCGCGCTAGCGTCCGTTCACGTCCGCGGCAGGACGTGCGCCCATTTCGCGCGAACCTTGGCGTCGAGCTCCTTGCTGGAGCGCGCCACCTTGGGGAAGGTGTCGCGCCGCGACCATGGCCGACACGCGTCGATAACGATACGCGCGTTGCGTGGATCGTCACTGCCATAGGCCATCGGATCAAGCACCGTGCTCCAGCAGCCGCGCAGAATTTCCAGCCCCTCGCGCGGCTCGAAACGCGTGCAGATGGCCCACACCACCTGGTCCATGTCGGCGGGATCGATATCATCGTCGACCACGACCACAACCCGGTTGGCATAAGCGCCGGCGTGACATTGCGAGGCGATCAGCCCGGCCTGCTTGGCGTGTCCTGCGTATTGCTGCTTGATCGCGACGGTTAGCCAGAGGCGGCTGCCGCCCGCCGGATGCGCCCACACGCCTTTCACCTCGGGGATGCCAGCGGCTTCCAACTGGTTCCACACGGCGCCGGAACGGTAGGTGCCCCGATAGAAGGAGTCATCGTCGGGCGGAATGGCGGGAACGGCGCCGAGCAGGATCGGATCGTTGCGATGCATCAGCGTCTCGATGCGGATCGCCGGCTCCTTCTTCTGGCCGCCGGCGTAATAGCCGGTCCATTCCCCGAGCGGACCTTCGTCGAGCAGGTCATTCGGATGAATGAAGCCTTCAAACGCGATCTCCGCGTGCGCCGGAATGGGCAGGCCCGTCCGCGGTCCCTTGATCACCTCGATCGGCTCGCCGATCAGGCCCCCAGCCACGTCGTATTCGTTCTTGCCGTATGGAATCTCCAACCCGCCCACCATGAACAGCGCCGGATGCATGCCCGCCACCACGGCTACCGGGCATGGCTCGCCGCGCTCGTGATAGCGGCGCTTGATCAGATCGCCGTGCTTGCCCTTCGAGCACATGACCGTCGCCACGCCCGGCCCTTGCGATTGCACACGATAGGCGCCGTAATTGATCCAACCGGTGTCGGCGTCCTTCATGATCACCATGCAGCCGGTGCCGATGTAATAGCCGCCGTCGTGCTCGTGCCAGCGCGGCGTCGGAATTTTCTGGATGTTCACGTCCTTTCCGCTGCTCACGTTCTCGAGCAGCGGCCCGCTCTCGACCGTCACCGGCGCGATGCTCTTCGCCTCTCGCATGTATTTGCGCCAATAGGAGACGAGCTCGATCGGGGATCCGTCGACCGGCATGCCAACAGTGAGATTGATGCGCCGGACCGAGGTAAGGATGTTCGCGAGAATGCGGTAGCCGCGTGGGTAACCGGGAATGTCGTCGAACAGAACCGCAGGATTGCCCATCCTGCGCATGTAGAGATCGACGATGCCGCCGATTTCCGCCTCGCGCTCGGCCCCGCTGACGTCCTGCACCTCGCCGGCAGCTCGCAATTGCTCGAGCCACGTGCGCAGATCCTGCCGGGACGGCCTGCTTGCGGCTCGAGGCGCCTGCTTCTCGGTGCGCTTGGCGCGTTCCACATTGGTTAGGGTCATCGGCATTCCTCGCATCACGCTTCGCCGCACTCTACCCCTTGGGCGCCGGCCGTTCAAAATCTCTTTCAGCCGCTGCGGCGTCACCGGCAGCTGCGTCACGGCGCCGGGCATGCCGAGCGCGTCGTCGATGGCGGAGGCGATCGCCGCGCCGACCCCGGTGATGCCGCTCTCGCCGGCCCCTTTGATGCCGAGCGGATTGAGCGGGCTCTGGTAATCCTCGCGCAGGATCACGTCCACGTCCGGCGTCTCGCGCGCCGTCGGCATCAGATAGTCGGCGAACGTGGTGGCAAGCGGATCACCGCGCTCGTTGTAGCTGAACTCCTCGAGCAGCGCGCCGCCGAGGCCTTGGGCGAAGCCGCCGACGATCTGTCCCTTGACCAGCGCCGGATTGATGGCGCGGCCGATGTCGTAGGCGATGACGTACCGCTCGACGTGCGCGGCGCCGGTTTCGCGATCGACTTTGACCACGGCGAAATGAATTCCGTAGGGATAGACCTGGTGGGCAACGCGAAACCAGCCTTCGGCGGAGAGCCCGGGCTCACGGTCGCCCAGCACCTTCGAGGTCGGCGCCAACTGCTCGGCGATTGCAGCGAGGCTGATCGAGGGCCCGGACGGCTGGTCCGTGCGCACCACCTTGCCATCGACGAGGTCGAGCGCGTCGCGCGGCGCCTGCAGCAGCTCGGCCGCGACCTCGATTGCTTTGGCGCGGAGATTGACCGCGCCGTTATGTGTGGCTGAAGCGGTCATCACGGTCGCGCGCGAGGCATGCGCGCCGATGCCGTAGGCGATCCGATCGGTTTGTCCATGGCTGACGCGCACCCGGCGGTAGTCGACGCCGAGCGTTTCCGCGCAAACCTGCGCCATCACAGTCTCGAACCCTTGACCGAGGGACGCGCCGCCGGTGACGAGCTCCACGGCGCCGGTGGTGTCCACCTCGATGCGCACGCCGTCGGCGGGGCCGAGGCCGCTCTTCTCGACGAACATGGCAAAGCCGGCGCCCACCGCCTCGCCACCGGCGCGCCGGCGGGCAAGCTCGTTCTTGAGCTTGGGCCAATCCAGTTTCGTGAGCAGCCGATCGAGCAGCCCGACGTAATCGCCGGAATCGTATTCGATCTCCTCGCCCAACGCTTCCAACGGCCGGTGATACGGCATTTCGCCTGAACCGATCGCATTGCGCCGCCGGATCTCGTTGGCATCGACGCCAAGCTTGGTCGCGATCGCATCGATGAGCCGCTCGCGCACGAAGGTCGTCTCGTAGCGGCCCGGCGCGCGGTAGGTGGCGGCGGGCGTCTTGTTGGTCAGGCGGAAATGGCCGACCGCGCGATAGGCAGGCACCCGGTACGGACCGGGCAGGATGCCTGCGGTCATGTGCACGACGCGCGCGGCGTGGGTGCGCACATAGGCGCCCTGGTCGTGGAAATAGCGGTCGTCGATGGCGAGGA
>Ga0306926_10002262_pt1 | contig 19608 bp, 38 predicted proteins | sample flu12Cox44000178_FD_203759 | JGI IMG/M metagenome (GOLD analysis project Ga0306926, IMG submission 203759) | Lab enrichment of tropical soil microbial communities from Luquillo Experimental Forest, Puerto Rico - flux8day.12C.oxic.44.000.178 (v2)... | ecosystem: Environmental > Terrestrial >... | reverse complement strand
TTAACCTTGTTCAACTTGGGGAAGGTACTGTTCATGAACCAGGCAATATTGCCGCTGGAGACAATCCAGGGCATCTTCAGCCGTTCATAAGGAACCCTGGTTCCTAACGCGGCATTGATAACATCCAGCAAAGCAGCGGCGGTTTCATCTTCAACCAGTTTTTCAGCCTTATAGCGCTCAGCCCATGCCTTCGTAATTTTCCATTGCTCAGCAGTGAGCGTAGGAAGTATTTTCAGCAGTTCAGCGTTTTTCATGGGGTGCCCTCACGTGGACTTTACAACAGTAATGTGAATAGGGCATAAAAGTGCCCCCGGGAGTGCGACCTCGCCGGGGGCTGGATCTGGGATAGTAGGTGTAGTCAGGAACCCCAGATAGCGTCAATAGCCGGGTGTATCACTACCCCATTAAGGCCAAGACGTCAACAGCAAACCCTCCTGACAGCCCGGCGAACCCCGCCGTTAGAGCCAACCCAAACCTACAGATCGCACCAGCCCTGCTGGCAATGCAATGCAGGTGACCTAACAGCGGAGCTAACCCAGCCGTGCCCCTTGAGGGCAGCAAACAGGGTATAGAATGGCACCAGGCAGGGTCCGAACCCCTCCCCAGCAGGGCTGGCCCCCCTCCACGCAAGTGGCAAAAGGGCTCCCTGATAATACTGAAACGTAGCAAGGATGAGTACTAGGCCATACCTGATTAAACTATGACATTTAGTTGATTTGGTATGCCCTCACTCATATTAGGCCCTGGCGCGGCGCTCACCGCGTGAGCTACGCCAGCCAGCCTAAGGGTTAGGGTTACTTATTCTTTAGGCCTAGGTTGACGCTTCATAACCTTCTTTTTGATGATGTTTCTCACTCCTTTAGGAAACTTTTTTAGCCACTTCTTTAACCATTTGGGTTCACGGTTCCTTGACCAATCATTCAGTGCTCCAGCGTCTTGTTGACCCGGCACGCCAGAGCGGCCAGATAGACGCCTAGACGCCCACGTATGTAGGTCACCTGCGCCAAGGGCCTTCCCTGGCGGGCATTTAGTGATTTTTACCATCTTTACCCCCTATTGACTGTAAATACTACTTCCTATAGGTATAACTTAGCTGATTCCCCACCCCCTAGACAGCCCCCAGACCCCCAAGGGGAACTCAGTTAGCCCCCGTGTCACAGCGGGGGCGCTCACTTCTTAAGGATGCTCTCAGTCAGCAACAAGTCATTAATAGCATCCATGATGCACGCTTGCATTTCATCATCACTCAATTGAAATGCCTTCTTGCCCTGAGCCTGAAGCCGGGCAAGAACCATGGCCAAGACCATCTGTTCAGTCTCCTCATTATTGCCTATCATGACATCCCCCCTGAATTAGTTGGGCGTGGCCAGGCAGGGAAAAATGACAAAAGCTGCCTTAGCCTTGCAGCATTTCACCGGACTCTCATCATGCCTACCCCACACCGGGGGAAACCGGAACGCTGCCTTGTTGTGCCTAGCTGGGTGGCCGGAGAAGTAATACTTCGCCACACCAGTTACACGCGGCGGCTGCCCTAGCCGCACCGGGGAAAGGCCCCCGGGTGGGAACCCGTGAACCTTAACTGATTATAGCATTTAACTCATAATTAAGTCACTGAAATGCTCAGGCGCGATAATCCTGAGGTACTTTAGAGGTTCCCAAGCCAACTTTTGCTGGCCTTCAGCTTGAATAGCTAGGCTATTAGTAACTATTGGCCTGATCTCATCGCTGAGGTCATCAAGGTCAGTTTGGTCCCAGGCCGGTGCGCTCAAATGCCGTGAATAGTGTTTTTTTATTAGTCGTTTGACGTAAGCTATCCGCTGTTCTAAGTTATAAGGATAACGGGCTTGCACCCAGCCATTACAGGTATTGCATGCTGGTAAGATATAGCCAGCATGACTAACGGCCTTAGGTGGGAAGTGATCACCTATCCTAAGTACATTGGGTGAACCACAATAAAGGCAAAATAGGCCTCTGATTGAGACCCTGACAGGCTGCCCAGCCCAACGCTTACCCAAGAGTGCCACCCCCGTAATGGCATAGACTTTAGCCGTGGTGCGTTTTGTAGTCAATAGGGTGTTTATGCACTTTTAATCACAAAACGCACCAGCGGTCATTTATGGCCGTCTACGGGCATAGAGGGTAGCTTACCTGCCTTTGGCAATAGTTTCAACAAAAGTATCATGCGGCGGGTAACAAGCGTAGATCATCACATAGGTGCTGAGGCCATCCTCAACCATCTTTTGCGCCGCCCGTTCAGCGGCTTGGAGCGTCTTATGTTCTGCACGCTCATTCTTGCGGTTCTTGCGGTATACGGTAGTGTAATACTGGGCGTTGTCAGTCAGCCAGTTCCTTCGGTCAACCTCACTGGCAAAGTCAATTGGTAGCTTGGTGGCCATTGCCTTTCTCCTCATGTTGCTGTTCCAGGGCCATTATGGCCAAGGTTAAAGCTTCAACTTCCTGCTGATATGCGGCAATTTGCATGGCCTTCTCACTAGCGCGCCAGCGGGTCTTGCGGACGTCATTCATGAAACCAACCAGCCGTTCACGCAGCTTGAATAGAACTCTAAGAGCCTGTTCCTTGCTACTGATGAGTTCACTCATGTTTGTATACCTCCAATAGATGAGCAGAGGGTCTTATTGCCCTATGCGCTTTTCCCAAGCAGTGAATGGCACCCTGTCAACGTCCAAGAGAAGTGGCCAGTCAGTAATTGGGATAGGGGTGAACCATGGATGACGCCATGTTAGCGGCGTCACCGGTCCGAAGCCAAATGCTGAATGTGACTTCAATCCAGGGTAATACACTTCAGGGTTCTCAGGCTTTTTATTGAGGAAGGTGATAGGGGGCAGCGTTGCCGCCGCCCCCACCTTCTCAACCTTCACTACCTTCTCATCCTTCTCAACCCCAGTGCCGTATGGCCGGTTGTCCCAGCAATGATCAGCTCTGTGCCAGTACAGGTGGTGCTTCGGCCACCGGTGCTTGGCCTCCTGCTTGCTCAAACAGGTCCCCGCCATTGTTGGGTTCAGCAGCGGGCCTGCTAGGATCATTAGCAGGCTTGCGGCCACGACGCTGTTTAGGTGGTGGCAACTCAGCCCGGTCAATGATGGCTTTGATGTCTGCCAAGCGGGCTTCAGCGTTGATTTTAGCATCTATAGCCTCATCACGTTCCTGCTGATAACCAAGTACGCGGGTCTCCTCAGCCTTCAACTGCACCGTCAAGTGACCAATCTCAAGGTCTTTGGCTTCCAAGCCCAGTATGGCTTGATCCAACTTTGACTTGAGGTCGTCAAATTGCTTCTGAAAGCGGTCGTAAGTTTGCGCCGCCTTGACTACTACATCACGGTCATTAGTTAGGCTGGGGTCTTTGAGGAACTCGGCCGGGATAGGCCGCTCATATTCAACAGGCATGTAAGTCTCCTTTGCTGGTGGTGGTAGTGGTGGTAGATGCTTTATGGGCAGCGGTGGTAAAACTTTATCCTCACGCTTACGTCTAGACCATATCATTGGGTTCTCCTGTTTAGATTAGTCAACACCAACTGGGCCTGATGCCCCAGCACCAGGTGTCCCAGTGTCATTAAAAGACACTAAGGGAATAGGAATAAAGCGGGGCCAGCGTAGCTCTCCACTACACTGACCCCTGGCGTCTAAGGTTGAGGGATGAACCTGACTGGAACGGGCACAAAATGGTCAGGTGCCGAAGTCAACCCTAGCCGTTACCGTGCCTCCACATAGAACCGCGTAATTTCACGGCCAGCGCGGTTCTTTTCTGTGGCTCGGCGTACCTTAAAGCCACGGCCCTCCAACTCAGTAAGAACATTGTACTGAGTGCCGGTGCCTAGCTTAGTTTTAACTTCTGTCAGTGTAGCGCCCTTCTTGCCCGCGTAAAGGTGTGCAGCTTTGGATCGGGTGCTGCCCTTACGGTAGCCAAACTCATCCAGCTTGTTAGGGTCACGGTGGCGCTTAGGCTTGGCAGTTTTCATGGGCTTAACGGCCACTTTAATAGCCTTAGCCTTAGCCTTTGGCCGGGCTTTGGGTGCGGGTTCAGGTGCGGCCGGGCTTGCCTTAGCCTTACCCACCCTAGCCCGTTTGGCCCTGGTGGGGACCGCTTCAATAGGGGTAGAGCCCGGGAGCTCTGTTGGAGCAACCGGTGTATCATCAACCATGCTCATAATATTGATCCTTTACTCTTTAGTTAGAGGCCACATTTATTCCAATAGAAGGCTATGTCTAGCCTACTTTTTGCCAAAGTCAAGCTCTAATCGATGAACTTTGGCGTACCATCACGTCCCATGGTCATCCCTCGCTTGCCACAGGCCCGGGCGACTGCCCAGCAAGTACAAAATAATGGTTTTTTAGTTTTCCCATGAAGCCAATTATGCACAGTACTATTGCTGACACTACTTTTTTGGTGGATCTGTTTTAGTGTCAGGCCTGAATCTGAAATTGCTGTCCGTACTGCGTCAATTACCGGATCTTTTTCTGTAAACAGATAAGATTTATAAGTTCTTAATACGCCTCTATCACGTTTCAACGGTACCTCCATGTTTTGTGGTGTACTACTCTCCATATGACTGATTGGGTTACGCCAAACTTTCTAGCAAGCGCGTTTTGTGACAGTAGTGACCGTCTGATATAGTCAATCATATCCCATGTTAGTTTGGCGTTATGGACCTTTTCACCATGAACTGACGTACCATGCCCTATCTTGTCATAATGATTTTGTGAACAGGTGCCCCAGGCCAAATTATCAACTTTGTTATTCTGCGGGTTACCATCTAAGTGCCTGCCATGTGCTTCTTTGAACGGGCGCAGGCCTTTGAAAGCTGTTAGCACTAAGATGTGCACCAGTGCTGTATATGACTTGCCATCTAGGCGTAATATAACGCGATGGCGGTGATAACCAGCGGGGTCATTGCTAACTCCATGGCGAAGGATGCGCGGCTTAATACGCCTGAGACGTTGGCCGCGATGTCCTGTGACATTGATTATACGTGCTACAGATCTTACACGCCCATGGCTTGAGACCTGGTAGCTACCTTCGTAGCCTACCACATCTCTCCATTCCTCAGCCATGTTTCACCACCTTATAGCCTTCTTAGCCATTACTTGCTCCCTGTGATTTTATAACCATCCGTACCAGTCCCTTTGCCCTTGATGATGCCTTTTTGCTTGAGGCCTTGGATCAATGAGCCAACGCTGACAGGGTTGCCGCCTGCTTCCTGCATCAGGCGCTTGAGGTCTGACCTGTAAACATCTCTGCCTTTTTGCTTGTTGAGATGCTCAACTATCACATCAATGATGGCGATAGGGCTTCTTACCCCGGTGCCCCTGACTTTGTTGCCTTTGACCACTTTGGCCCCGGCTATGGGGGTGATCTCAGGCTTCCCATAAGCAAGGCCTTCCAAAGCCACCAAGGCGGTACCCAACCGGGTGTCCTTGGTTATAAATTCAACGCGAAATAACCGCATGATATCTCCTTTCATGTAGTCTCATGCTTCACTGCATAGTCATGCACCACCATTCCTAGTGATGCATCCCCACGTTGGTGCTCTTTGACCCATGATTTCTCCATGCCGCATTTCAGGCATATTGCCTGGTTTTTATCCGCATAGAACTCATGGGCGCAAAGAACTTCGCCAGGGTGAGTCCAATCACGCCGCCAATGGCCGCGTACTAGATGAGCGCGCCGCCGTGATAGTGCCACAATGTGCCGTGCCACCACGCGCGGGTCACGGCCTTTTGGCAGGAGAATTGAGATCACTGAATGCTCAAAGTAATGCCGGTACCGTCCACGGGCATAGAAGCCTTTGGCGGGCCTGACATGCTTTAGGCCTATAGGGACATCATTGATGGCAGCAAGAAGTGCCCAAAGGAACCGCAGTTCACCTATGAATTCCGCAAGCAATTTGGCTTCATTCTCAGGACTGCAAGTGATGCCTGGGGTTCTGCCTATAACGACCTGAGGTACATTATAACCCTTTAGGCCAGTTGCTACGTGACTAACTGATATCCCTTGGAAATCCACAGCACCCTCTTTAAAGGGTATGCTGTCGTCAGTGGTCCAGCCAAACATGAATGGGAGTAGCAGTACACCATCTGGGAAACCGGCAAAGGTGAACATCGTGAACGATACACAAGATTCTTCAAAAGGAGTTTCTATTACTAACCAGCCGATGGTTGGTACAACATCAACCCCGGTTGCTGCTTTGTCCTCAGTTAAGTAAAGCTTGCCAAGGCCACTGAATGGGAGGCCCCTCTTGGCAACAACATGTCGCACTTCACTGTAGGCTTCCATTGTGCGGTCACGGAAGGCCCTGGCATCATACTCAATCCATGTGGTTGTGTGCGGTGACCGTGCCAGTTGGCGGGTCTGCTCAATAGCTTTTAGGCTGCTTCGTTGGCTGCCCATGTAACTGGCATGGGCAAGGTCAGACAAAAACCGGCTGGCATCCGTATCAAGCACAAACTTCCTGGCCTGGGCGATGAACTCGCCAATCCGCTTTAAGACATGCCCGTGAGGCCGCAATGATTCCCGCATTGCGGCATCTGCCAGTGTTGGGGCTTTCATTTGATCCTCCAACAGCGGTAACCATCATCAGCCCGCTTCACTACCCATTGTTGCTGGTGCTTTACGTTGCGGCTTAGGTGTGAGGCGGACCCCCTGAGACTGCCAACTGACTTTTCAGGTATCAAAAAGCTATCACCTATCTTCATTTTCATCAATAATACCTTCCACTTGCCGTGATGGCCGTGTGGAACAGGTATACCTTTGTCAAGCTTGATGCTTGGCTCTTTAGCCATGTTGAGGCCTCTCACTGGGATGAGTTGATAGCTGAGCAGTAGATGAGCAGAGGGTCCAGCAGTTTTTAGGATTTGGGCTTGGCGTAGCCTTTGACCAAAAAAGTGCAAGGCCACGTTGCGTGGAGCTTTTTGATCACTGCCTCAGCTTCCTGAATAGCTTTTCTGTGGCGTTTTTCATCGGCGTATGGCCCCCACTTTGCTACACGGCGGTTTAAGGATGGATTACTGTGATACTCTGTTATTACCACTCCCTGACGGCGTGGGTTTCTTTTCATCACTGTGCTCCACAGCCATGACGGTTTTTTGGGGTTCATAATTGACACCTTTGATCAGGAAGTGGCACGGGTAAAGCTGCTCACATTTCTCTATGAGCGCCATCAGTTCCTTCCAATAGCGGGTATGGATGTGGCAGGCTTTGGCGTGGTTCATATTGAAAATTTCACGGATGGCAATGATTTGTCGGATTGATTTCAGGCGCGCGTCAATGCGGGTAGGTTGAGTAGATGAGCAGGCCTTCTCAATCAGTGCCAGTTTTTTGCCCCGCCGTGACCATCCAGCAGCCGTGGTAGCGCCTTCCATAATGAGGAAGTGTTGCGTCTCATAGAGAAGGCGCTGATCCAGTGGCCGCATTGGCGTCGGACGTGGCTTGGTCAGCCTGCTATTAAGTTCCATTTTGGCCTCCCATTGCCCGTGGCTTATATCATACGTCATCCGGCTTGTATTCCTTAGCGAGAAAAGTGCACGGCCATAGCCGCTCAAACTTGAGCAGAATGGCGAATAACTGCTTGTATGCATCATTATCTATGCCGTCTATGGCTAAATTATAAGGCACTTCATCGCGCCTATATACAACCAACCCGCCTGGTTCACGCTCAGTGATGACCATAGAGGCGGTAACAAGCTTGCCATTTGGGATGTTGTTGAGCTTGCCCCACAAAATAAAGTGGGGCTCCTTGTGCAGTGCAGCCCAATTGCCCCATACATCACTCATCTTACGCCCCATCTACGTGAATGACACGGCCAAAGGGGACATTGATAGTGCTGAGATATTGCTCAGGGCAAAACGCGCCCCAAAGCAGCGGCACCCCTGGATCCTCCAACTGCCATGTTGATGGGCACATATCCGTTAGCATTACTGCCGCTGATACATCGCCCAATTCACTTAACCATTGCAACGGCTGCGTATAGTTCGTACCACCGCCATCCACAGTTTTGGCCTGCACCAAGTCACCGCGCATGAACTCATCTACAGTTCTTATGCCGGTGTCAAAGTATGCCACGGTCAACCTGTCACAAACGCCGTCATCTAAAGCGCCTGCGCTTTCACTGACCATGGACCTGGCCAACTCATGGCTTACGGAGCCTGACACATCAATCAGGTTGACCAAGTGATGCAGGGCATCTGGTATCATGCCCGGCAACAGGAGGCCGCTGGCCAAGGCCCTACGGTTGGGCCGTGACCATGAAAACTCCTTGGTCATGTTGCCATCCACAAAGTCACGCAACTGGTCTTTCCAGTTGACCTTTGGCTTCTCAAGCTCCTTCACCAGCCGCTCAAGGTATCCAGGCACGCGCCCAGCATTTTTCTGCCGGGCTACGCCAATAGCTATCCTGACATTAGCCTCCCAATCACGGTTGGCTTTGTCAGGTACCAGTGGGTTCCCGTTCATATCCTTTTTGTTCTTGCTGCCTGCGTCAATAACACCACCGCAGCCAGTTGGGTCTTTGCCGTTGTCACCCTTGCTTCCCTTGCCTTTGCCACCCAAGATGTTGATGATGAGCTTGGGCATCTTAGCCATCTGTTGCTCAAGCCGCGCATAAACTTCCTCAGTACCCATGCCGTCATATTTGGCATCATACAGGTGAGGCTCTGGCAGCTTGATATTGGCCTTTTTCAAGTCAGCATTGATGACGTAATCACCAGCATAGTTCCATACTTGTGGATTGCGTTGCCCGCGTCTGCTGAAGTGTTTGTAGCAACAGTGGAATACTTCATGGGCAACGACGCCCATTAGATGCACTTCACTGAGGCCCAGCACAAATGGTGGATGATAATACATATAAAAACCATCCACCGCCATTGTATCAACGTCATTGGGGTCCAGCACTTCAACTAACGCTAGATGCAGTGCCAAACATCCAAAGAATGGCTGGTCAATCAGCAAGGCGGTACGCGCCTTGATGACGGCCTTCCTAGCCTTCTCATTGGTGTACACGTTTCTCCTCCTGTTGGTTTGAGCGTCACTTAAAGTGACAAATAGAGCCGCTTAACGCGGCTCAAATGTAATACGTGCTTGCATAGTTGTGTCGCAATACTGTTCATAAATCTTAGGCCGCTCAACCTTCAATGTAGCCTGATTGAGACGGGTAATTTCACTGTATTTGAGGATGGCCTTGTACAACCGGCCAAGGAGAGAACCATCTTGCTCATTTAACATGGCCTTGATTTCATCCTTCACCGCCTTGTCAATTTGGTCAATGACCTTGGTTGCACCACGCAGACGCGCACAGGTATCAATCTTGTCCTGTAGCGTCATCTTTGGCAACAGCTCCAGCAAATGCTCAATGGCATCTGCCGCGTCAGCTAAGTCAATGCGGACAGCCTTATTCATGTTTAAGTCTCCCATAGCTTGTCATGTTGGTACGTTTGGGCAATGCGATGCATTAATTTCCCAAGTACTTCCTTCTTTACTGGTGTATCTGTGGTATTTTCAGCTAGCAAGAGCAGTAATGCCTCCATGATTAAGGACGTGTCCATGTCCATTTATTCCCTCCATTTTGCGCTGCGGTTCAATTGAGGACGCGGGCCGCGCTTCTTAGCCCGCTTCCTTTTTTCAGCACGCTCAAGACACATAGGGCAGTCACAATCCTCAACAAATGAGGTCAGCATTTTGCGTCCTATGCGTGATTGACCACATAACGCAACGCCCATAGTGACTCCACGTAGTTCCGTTGCCCCCCCTTGGTCATAAAGCCAGTGTAGATGCACTGTCATAGCTTCACCTTTTGAAATACCTTCTCCCAATCAAGTTCAGTCCAAGTAGGGTGCCGTTCTTTTATCCACACCCAAACCTGATCGGTAGCCACTGAAATACCGTTGTTCTTGCGGTTATTGATCCGCTGTTGAATGACGGCGGCTTCTTTGGCGTACAAACCCTCATGGAAAGGGTGATACCCGTGTTCGTCAACCACTTGACCCTCCGTGTAAATTGACAAATGGGAGGGGATCAGGCGTAGGTTGCGCTGATCCCCCTTAACACGCTAAAGTTGTAAATCTTGATTGCGCTGAGCAAACTGTGAAAACGCAGTTGTCTCAGTCAGCAGGTGGTCCCGCTGCGTACCATCAAGCATGCACGCTATTTCAAAGTCCTTACCAAAATCACCACGCTTGATGTAGGTTGAGATGGCACCGATGTTCTGCTTTGTCATGTAACGCGACAACATGCAGGTCAATGCCCATTTGCTGCTTGGCTCCTTGGGTATGTGAGTGCCCTTGGGGTCTTTCTCAATATCCTCAAGGTCAGGCAAGTCAACGGTACGCAAAAACCCGTGGAACTCACCTGCGGCACCATCGCCCACTAGCGCAGCCACAACTTGTAGCTGAAGTTCTGGCGGGCAACCATCAATGGCCTTAGCCACTTGCTCCCATGACCTGGGTGTTGGGAATGCGCGCAAGTCAGCGCCTTCCATTGAGTGCAGCAAGTGCGGGAATGCCCTGATGAAGCCGGGGACCAAGTCACCCATATGCTCCTGGGTGATTGCCCACTGATAAAAGGCAATGGCGTCCGGCTCAATGTCAATGTGAGCAAAACGGTTTGCCAATGCAGTGGACAATGCTTGCGCCGCCGCTCTATCTGTGCGGCGGTTGCCAGCAGCACACGGCCACCATCCGTCAGGCAGCTCCACGTCACCAATGCGCCTATCCAATATGACCTGATACAGGCATGATTGAACGGGCTTACTGGTGTCCGTAAGCTCATCAAACAGTATGATGCCTTCCTTGCCGTCACGCTTTTCATCTGGCCAAAATGAAGCTTTGAGCCAAACCGCCATGCGCTTCTCCAAGTCAGGCACTGGTATGCCGCTGAAATCCTCAGGCAGCTTCGTGCCAGCCCTGATGTCAATGAAACCAATATCATCTTCATCAGCTAACTGGTGCAGGGCCTGAGATTTGCCCACACCTGGCGGGCCATGGAAGTAGGTCGGTATATTCTTGTACCTGAACCACTTGGCTAGAGCCTTGGCCGCTTTGATAGTGTGAACACTGCCTTCTTGTACTTTGGCAGCCATACTTCTCCTCCTGTTGGTTGTGATACGCCGTCATGACGCATCCCACTGCCCATCAAATAGATGAGCAGGGAGTCACGTCACCTATTGCTTTGCTTTCATTGCCTCGTCAATTAGTTGATTTGCTTCTTGCTGCCCAACGGCAATGTACAAACGCCACATAATGGCGTGCGATACAAGACCAGAACGTTTGCTTACATGTTGGCCCCAACCGTTAGCGGGGCCATAGATTGTCTCAGCGTAGTCTTGTGCCATCTGTTTAGGTGTCATTTCTATTAGATCCTCCTGTTGGTTGGTGTTGATTCCCCTGCTGCCCCAGCATATAGCTGGGGCAACGAGTAACCAACTAGGCCATGTACTTCTTGACCTTTGCATAAATTGCATCGGCCTTTTTGGCTGTCTGCGCCCTGAGCTTGGGGTTAGCTTTCAGTTCCTCAGGGCTGTGCTGCACCAGGTCATCAACGAGCTGCTTGCCCAATGCATCCAGCTTTGGGTCAGCAGTGACGTTGAGCATCGGTATCAAGTCAGCCACTTCCTTGATGTTGTAGATGAGACTGTCCTTGAAATTGTACTTGGCACCTTCCTCATCAGTGGCTGGCTCATAGCCTTTGAGCCGTTCAACCATCCTGCCCACGCAAGTACCCACGCGGGTGTAGATGTCAGCCACCGCAGCTTCAAGATGCTCCTTACTGCGCCGCTCAATGTCCTTGACAATGCCTTTCACGGCCTCGTCACTGAGTTGCGCCCTGAAGTCCTGAGCCTCAGGCATGGGCATGATTTCAGTGTCAAGATAGAACTTCTGTTCAATCTCTTCAGCTGAAGGGTATTCATCATCGTTGAACATGCCTTTGAGGCGTTGACGCGCCTCAGCCATCATCTCACCACGCTTTGACGCCACGTCTTTGGCTGTGGCTTGAATATCCTGGCGTGCCAAGCGCATTTGCTGCGCCCAGATGTTGTAGGCCTGGTTGCTGAGGATGCGCGGCCCGTCGTCAGCCCACGGCAGCGTCAGGACACGGTGTGCCCTGGTAGCCGCGCTGACCTTGGATGTGACTGGGTGCAGGAACTTGCGCGCTACAATTTGCTTATTGTAGCGGCCTGCTCCTTGCTCGGCGGCATGATGCTCCCTGACTTCTTCAGTTACGTTGGGGTCATAGAGGGTGCCTGACCAAGTCCCAACACGGGCTTTGGCTAACATGCAGCGTTCACTAAGTAATGACATGGATATCTCCTCCTGTCAGGTTAAAGACATATCGGTTGATATGTCCCACTGCCCATCATGTAGATGAGCAGGGAGTCACATCAGATTATCCGTGACCACTTGTGCGAAATCGCCGATGCCGCGTAACCCCTTGCCGTAATCTCAAGTTCAGGGTGCATCTTCCTGAGTTTAAGCAGTACTGGCTCCGGTGGCCCCCATGCCGTATTGAACACAAAGATGAGGATGGTTGGTTTATCTGTGTTCAACCTGCTGAACTCAGTGGCGTCCCATTTGGTGCCCCAATGATCGTTGCACCAAGTGTACCAGTTATAATGGCCGGTTTCTTTGAAGGCTTTGATTGATTGACGGGCCTGCCTGAAGTCTTCAGTGCCATGCTTGGCAGCGATGCACTTCCACTTTCTAACTGGGTTGGCCTGAAGCTCTTTGACAATGTCCTCAACAACATTATTTGCTGAGATGCCCTCAAGTATTTTAGGCTGTGGGATAACGCTTTCAAACGTGAACGCGCCCTCGTCAATGAAGTGTTGGCTCTTAAATGCTGCTAGAGCAGCTTCAGAGCCATGCACCTCTACCTGAGTAGTGTACCAATTTGGCATAGATATCCTCCTGTTGGTTTGAGTTATGCACAGTGATCCCGCAGCCAAAGTTCAATTAGCTGCTGGTAGCGTAGAGGCAGGCTTACATCGTACAAGCCTTGCCCGCGTTTTTTCAGGCTAATGCGCGGCTGCGCTGTGATCTTGCTAGGCCGCCACTCCTTTGCACCAATATTCCACTCAAGTGGCCCACGCGTCCATTTGCTTGGTACAACTGGGCAAATGACGCCACGCTCAGGATGAGGGCCAAAATGCTTGTGCACCTTGGCCTCCACCAAATACATGCTCATTGTAAGCGTGGCGTTGCCATTATCTTGATGCCAATGCCACCGTGACGCCTCCACTTTACTCATCAGGTCAGCCCAAACACGGCGATTGACTGCGTTGTCATATGCCCATCGCAGCACAAAGCCGACCTTACTCATTGACACAAACGGCAGCAACCCAAAGTGTATCTCAGGGTAATGCTGCTCGTTGAGGGGCATTGAAGCCCTCCAGTCATTAAGAGCCCGCATAATGAGTGCCTTATCTTTGGCAGTCAAAACCGGCCAATAATGATTGAGAGTTGGTACTTTATCCTTCTTGCTCATGACACATCTTTCAGGTGGTCATATACCTCCTGAGCAGTCATATCTTTGAGATCCTTAACATTAAGCACATTCATGCTGTTGAGGTATTGAGTGGCGATGTGACCCATTTCGTGTATCAGTACTTCGATGCGCTCCCGCTGCCTCAACTCACCCCACCTCTGTGAGTTAAGTGTGATTGTGAAATGGTTATTGCGACCACCGACAAGTTTTGCCAAAGTGTTAATCGGGAGTACATCAAGTTGTCTTACACTGACAGTAAACATATCAGTTTTCATTAGATCCTCCTGTTGGTTAGTGTTGCAGTAAGTAGTCCCCAATGCAGCCTGCAAAGAGGCTGCATCAGCGTACTACTTGAAGGGGATACCCATGAAATCCTCAGGCACCCTGCGCTTAAGTTTGATCTCAACCACTTTGATGCCAGCTTTTCTCGCAGCCTTGAGTAACTTCTTACCCAAAGCCCGGCGTTGAGTAGCGAGCCTATACAAAGCTTTTGTCGCCTCAGGGTCCACCACGGTGTCAAGCTCATCAGCAAAGATGGCCCAGCTTGACGGCGTTTTCCACGGGCCAGCCAGTATGGGGTCATCCCAAAACCATAACGCGTCATTCATTAGATCCTCCTGTTGGTTAGTGTTGCAGTATAAAGTCCCCACTGCCCCATCACATGGATGAGGCAGGGAGTACCTTACAGCTTTGGAGCCAGTTCACCCAGTTGAGTGCACACCTCTTTAGCAATAGCCGGATCACAAGTCATGCCTTTTCCTGGCAAAAACTTGCCGTACTTGGTGTAAAAGGTGCGGATGTGAAAGTAGCGCCTACCTTCGTATTCATTGAAGTAGGCAACGACTCCACCGCCACGGTCGTTTTGGCTGATGATAACTACGTTATCAAGGCCAATGTCGGCCATGATTTGGTCAGCTACATCCTGCGGCCTGGCAGGCGTCTTTTTCTGTAGCGCGCTGAAATTGCCTTTAACTACTGGCATAGTCTCCTCCTGTTGTGCTGCTGGTGCTGGCAGCGTTTACATGATGCACCCCAATAGAGCGCGTATCCCACATGCGCTCCATCAGTGTTGCATCATACCTCCTATTCAAAGTGGTAGCGGTCAGCGATGCCAAGCCTCATCAGCTTGATACGCGCAAACAACTTCCCATAAGGTCCCGCCAGGCGTTGCAAAGCTCTGCGGCGCTTTGGATCTTTCGGGCCGTAGCCACGTGTCATGGCGGTATGGATGTGATTATGTGCCATAAAACCGCTCCCACCTTTGCTGTATAATCTCATCTCAAGGCAGCGGGCCAATGCGGCCATCTGCCCGGTAGCTGGCACGATCTTATTCATATCATCTTTGTTGGTTAGGTCAGTCATGCGCCGATGATATGCTAAACGCACTGGCATGTTGTGCAGAGCTTGACGCCACGTCATGTACCAGCAATCTCGCCGCACCCGTAAAAGCTCTTGATCCTTCATTTTCACCTCCCTCAGGTTAGGTTGACTGAACGCTTGGTGCGGTAAAAGCGTAGGAGATTATTTTGGCACCAAGTAGATTCATTGATAGGATATGTTGGTAATTGCCCAACCGGCAACTGCAAGAGCTTATTGCGTTTCTCGTTGCTGCCGTAGGTCAACGCCGCCAGCATTGGCGGCGAGGCATTTGGCCTGCGCGGTAGCCTGAGTGGCTCGCGCTCAGGTATCATGGGGAGGCTGATTGGCCGCCCCATTGCATTGTTGATAGCTAAAAGATAATGCAAAGCTATCTCCTGTTGGTTAGTGCTTGGCAAAATTGCCTAATGAAACAATAGATGAAATGAGTGTGAGGGCGAGCTTGTGGCCCGCCCTCACCCATTTAACAGAAGGAGGATCAGTCAACCCCCAACTTATGCAAGTAAACACTAAATCACTGGATGATGCCGCCGTAGCGGGGTAAAATCCCAGCATGACCTTGACACCACATCATGTTCAGCTACGGGAGCTGACGTTTTGCCTTGACGCCGCTCAAAGTAACCGTTTGCCTGGATGATTTGCCTGCCGCCTTTAAGTAACAGAGCTACCCACGTGTTACGCACAGCTATTTGCTAAAGTGGGCGGCCTTGTGGAGGGGCCACAGTTTTACGTATGGGCTAGATGTTGGGCAGTGCAGTATCAATGCCTACGCTGTTGTGGATTCAGTGCGGGGCTGTTTAGATAACCCCTAAGTTTTGGGCATAGTTGTAGAGTTGACTTGTATACCGCGTGAGCGCGAGGCGCCCCTATAGCGGGCCGGGTGTTCAGCGTTCACACTTAGCGCCGCGTAAAGCGCCTTGTGCCGCCTAATCTGCCCTACTACTGGCTGTTACGCTAACGGGCCTTACGGAGGTTAAACCGTTGCTGCGCAGCAAACGGCCACGCGGCAGCGGGAGTTTTAGCCGCAATGTAGTACCTATTGGTATCATTACGGCTGAGAGGTTTGTCACGCGGTGGTGCAGTACGCCCAAGATTGGGGTGCTTAACGTCAAGAGTCAGCGGCTTGCCATTGCTGGCTGCCACTGGCGCATTGCCGTTGGAGCTGCGGTGGCGCGGTTTGCCACCAAACTGAGGGCACCGCATTAGATAAACCTCATTAACCTACCTACCATTAGCACAGCGGGCTTTAGATGCCCTTTTGTTAGCAGCGGAGTCAGTTTGCCCGTTTCAAAGTACAAACCGCGTACCTTTGCCGATATTGTTACCCGTTTGCATGTGCGGTAACGGGTGCCGCAAGTGGGCGTAACTTGGCCCACTTACTGGCAATATGGGGCCTCAGCCCCGATACCTCAAGGGGCTAAATACGATACACACAACTAGTTTAGAGCATGGGTCAGGTACGGTTGAGCAGGTGTATCTGTGCCCACGGACTGTAACGACAGGTTAGTTCTTCACCATCATCTATAGGCCGTGCAGCCCAACTCCGCATGTCACCATCCAATACGTTAGGATCATCACTGTGGTTGAAGAACCTGGCATTGTCCACGCAGTACAGCCAAAGCTTCTGCGCCTCGCACCACGTCGCATATCCTTCCATCTGCCGTAACGCCTCGACTGACAGGTTGTGGTATTGATCATCCGACCAAACGCGGTCAAACAGGCTATCCAACCGCCATATTGGCTGACCAGCTCGGAGGGGTTCATCGGCAAATAAGCCAAAGCCATGGATGGAACTAAGCGCCAAATAGCTCTTAACCAGCATCATCTTTGAGCGCCCCACAATCATCAAAGCTGATTAGACCTTGCTTTACCTTTTCAGCGAAGTCAGGCAAGCTGATCCCCCTGGTGCAATTATGATAGAGGCGCAGCATCAGCAGTGTAGCAGTTCCCAGCGCCGCTAATGGCTCTTGATCAGGCAGCAGGTATTTATAAAGGATTTCACTGCGGCTTATGGTTTCCCGCCCCAACTTGATGTCAAGGTCCCTCAGTTTACTCATTTGGTTCCCTCATCGTGTGTTCCATACTTCCATAGCCACATAAACGAATATCCCCGCCAAGACTAACAGGCTGATGCAGATCACCACCCGCATAGCATCGCCAAGCAACTGATGTGTCATTTGAAGCCTTCCCATTTGTAGGACCGCATTGGCTCAGGCATGGCACTCAGCGGGCGCAATCCTGGCAGCCACAGGCAATCGCCCGGCTGCACATAAGGAAGCGCTTTTGCTGCGTAATATGGGTCTAGTGGGGTGCCATCAGGTAGGTATCCCTCCACTGCCTGACCATACTTTGATGAGGCATATTTCAGGCAGAAGTTGGGCAAGTAGTGATTAAAGAGTTTACCTGTTGACAACCCAACTGTCTCAGCCGCCAGCTTCATGATCTTCTGCTCATCCGCCAGTCGTGAAACTGCAATGGCAATCACCAGTGGACGCTTACGCGCCAACGCCAAACCAGCCAGCACCCCAGCCGCAGTCAGGCCAGAGCCGGTAGGAACAACCACACGCTTTACATCAGGGGGGAGGTTGGCGCATTGCTCCATTGCATCCTTCAACGCCAGCCTTGGGCTCCACCTGACCACTTTTGGGAACTGTTTGGCAAAGTCACGCGCCCTGGAGCGCAAAACATTCATCCATGCCGGTGCAACAAGGTGAATGATTGCACCCATGGAACTGGCATATTCAGAGGCTTCAGTGAGCCTGTTGCGTTTGGGGATGAAAACATGACCTGGGACGCCAGCCAGTTTGGCCGCAGAAGCTACGTAGATTTGCATGCAGCTATGGGAGGCACAGCCAACAATCATCGGCGCTTTAGGCGTCGCAACAGCCATTGCCGTATATTGCCTAACTTTGGATCCGCTTGGGTGCTCCAAGGAAGTGAAGCAAGCTTGGTCTTCACGCTTGGCGTACCATCCTCCGAATTGGCTGATTGGGGTGAGTCCTTCCATTTTGTTAATCCCTGCCTGATGAGCAATCTGAGGAATTCATGGCGTTGTACTACAGGTATTTTGTTGATGTCTTTTTTTGTCAGTTTGCCAATCCTGGCCTGCTGCAAGGCAAAGCTAAAAGTGCTCCCTATGGGGCAAGCGGCATGGAAGGGGCGTGACGGATCAACGAGGGAATAACAATCCTGATATGGTGGGAAAGCCCCGCAATTCGGGCACTGATGACCGGGCAAGGTGCTTGAACCATACGTCATGCAATTCCTTTGAGCTTATCCCAATCTTCAGGTGAAGTTGTTCCTTCGCCTTTAGCGCATTTCACAAAAGGCTCTATGGTTTGTTTCAGTGCAGCTAGTTCCGCCGCTGCATTAGCCAAACCGGCATGTTTTTGCACGTCTTGTTCCAGCGGCTCTATGATTTCATTGAGGTGAGCAATCTCAGCCAGCTTCTCACCAAGTTGGCGATGCAATTCAGCAATCTCAGCCTCAAGCTGCTTGATGCGTGCTAGATCATCGTTGTTGTGATAATCCAAGGGCGGCGGGTGCGAGGCAACTGGCGGCTGAACCTTAGATGCAGGCTTTTTTGGCGGGACAGGCTTTTTAGACATTGTGTACTCCTCAGCGGTTTTGTGATAAAGTAAAACTAGCTTAGCATAGCATTAGCGAACTAGCAAAAGGGGCAAAGGGATGAGCTACGCAGTAGATGAATTGATGGTTTTAGTAGGACATTACCGTTTAGCACTCTGCAAAATCAGGGAGAATAGCATACCCTTTACCAAGGAGTGGCGGTTGGCCAACGATGCATTGCAAAAACCTCCGAAATTCAAGCATGAGCCGGTACAGCTTGAGATGACGTTCTTGGAGAATTTCAAAGATGATTGAATTCCTGAGACGGCTGGTTTGCCGCCATGACTGGTATATTGAGGAGCGCAGGGCGGAAGGAACCAAATTGGCAAGAAGCTGGGAACGATGCCGCAAATGCGGAGCCACAAGGGTTAAATTTGATGAGTAAGCAGGTAATCAGGCTTGAATTGAATGCAGAGCGCAGACAGAACCTCTATAACGCATTGCAAAATGCGCTTGAAGAGCATCACAACGGCAAACCAAAAAATGAGATGCCTGCATTAGTGTACGAAGGATTGGATGCTCTAGCGTTGATCCTAGCCGGTATTTGGGTAGGATTAGCGGATGCTGTTGGGGAAGAGGCAGCCAAAACGGCTAAACGCTACCTCAAGGAGCGCACCGGGGCCTACACGGTTTACCTTGCCGGGCGTCCTAAAAAACCTATTGTCATGCAATAAGAACTTATTGCGTTAAATAGCATCTTCTGGGTTTGAATCGTCGTTCCAAGGATGTAGATGAGTGTGGCAGTGTAGCGGGTTTGGTAGGGAAGCTTGGGGTACCGTAGATGGAGTGCATGGAAAATCGCACTCCATCAGATGAGCCCATTTTGCCGGTCGTTGTGCGCTAGATGAGCCCTTATGCGCTAGATGAGCTTTAAAGCTCGCAGCCCTCCGACCCTGCTAGATGAGCCCTCCGACGGATGAGCGCTCGGACCCCAAAAACAACTCCGACGGTAGGGGCTCGGAGGCAGCAAAACCTCGGAGGCAGCAAAACCTCGGAGGCAGCAAAACCTCGGAGTGCAGCTAGGCGCAGCGCGCCTGGTTGCGCGCATTTGGTTGCACAACCAGCTAAACTACAACCTAGGAGAAAAGTTGTAATCGCGCAAACTACAACCAA
>Ga0306926_10002260_pt1 | contig 19612 bp, 17 predicted proteins | sample flu12Cox44000178_FD_203759 | JGI IMG/M metagenome (GOLD analysis project Ga0306926, IMG submission 203759) | Lab enrichment of tropical soil microbial communities from Luquillo Experimental Forest, Puerto Rico - flux8day.12C.oxic.44.000.178 (v2)... | ecosystem: Environmental > Terrestrial >... | reverse complement strand
ACGCAGCGTCGCTACGATAGGAACAGACAGATAAATTCCTACAATCCCGCCCACGGCCCCGCCCACCATTACCGTGAATATCGCGAGCAAGGGGTGAATCTCGAGTTCATGGCCCACCACACGCGGCGAAATAAAATAATCCATCAGCATTCGCCATAACCCCAGCAATGCTGCCATCCAAATCCAGTGAGAATGAGTGAGCGCTCCGATCGTAACGATCGTAGTTGCGGAAATCATCCACCCGGCCACAGGTATGAACTCCAGGACACCCGCCAGAACGCCGATGGCCAACGCGTGCGGGAAACCTAAGAGGAATGTCGCCACCGAACAGAATACAAGCGACAGGCCTGCGAGAATCACTTTGGCTCTTATGTAGTGCTGAAACATCACGTTCAATTCGCCGGCGAACGACCGGAGTTCCTCCACGTTCTCTCTCGTCGAAAAGAGTTGAATCACGGAATCGGCAAGGATCGCGCCGTCGTTGAGGAAAAAGAGGCCCAGTATGGGGATTAAAACCAGGCTTCCAATCGCCGTGGGTATGATTCGCTGTCCATTTTCCAGAAGACCATGGATTCGCTCACGGTGTTGAACTAGAAATGACTTCAGCCGCAACTGCTGGGCCTCTGTCCAGCCGTACTTGTCACCAATCTTCGTGGCGATCTCGCCTGTCGAAATCTGCTCTGAAAGAGCTGGAAAACCTCGAATCAGGCGGCCCGCCTGTCGGAAGAAGCCCGGGTCCATGCCATGGATAGCAACTGCAATGAGAATTAGAAGTCCGAGATAAGCCTCCAAAATGTGCGGGCCGCGAAGATTTTTGAAAAATAGAGAATGGCGCTGCAGAAACCGTACGATTGGATCAATCAAGTAGGCAAATAAGATTGCGAAAGCAAAGACGATAAACACCGTCCGCGCGATATACACAATGGCGAGCGCCAGCGCGAAAGCGAGGATCGTCAGCAGGACCTTTGCAGTCCGGCGATCAAACATTGACATTCGCCATCCAGGACAAAAATGTTCGGACCGACATCAATCTGTCTGGCTTTCCAATTTCTGCTTGATCGTTCCCAGTGCTTTTTCCAATGAGGAACGGGATTTGTCAACGGCTACCTTCCGCACAATACCGCCTTTGAGCCCTGTGAGGCCGGCCTGGGACGAGCCCTTAATTGTGATCACGTACATGCCGGGACGCTCGTGGTCGGGGACGCACACGGTGAGGTCGAGCGCTGTTTCAAAGTAGTGGCTCGCGTAGAGTTGTTTCACCGCGATTGCATATCTCGGATTTGCGGAATCCTTGTCGTGGTAGGCAACAGCTTGCACGATTCGCAGCGTGGGCTTCAGTCCAAAGCTGACCTTTTCCCAATAGAACTGAGATTCGATCCCATCCGAGTTGGCCTTTGGATAGTCCAGCAGGTACCGGTCGAGAAGAGGCAAATATACGGGAAGTCCCTTTGACCGGCTGAGCAACCTGTCAAACGTGTCCGCCACCACCGCAGGGTTGTGCTTGTCGCGGTAGGTTCCGAGCGCCGCGTTCCCTCCCTCTATATATTTTTCGAGAGCTTCCAGAGCCATCTTTTGCCCAAGCCGGTTCACTTGATCGGCCACATCCGGCGCCGACCAGTTAACCGACTGCTTGAACGTGTCCATCGCTTCGCTGGGCAGCTGGACCTCGCAATGCCCCGGCTCGCACTTTTTGAGCTCCTTGATGTCTTGCTCTTCTAGTGTGAAGCCCTCGAGATCGGAGAGCTTCGGAGGATTGCTGAATTTCTGGATGGCCAGATAGTTGGGCACCTTGCGAAGCGCGTCAATGTCCGATGCGAATTTGAGATAACGCTCCGGCGTGGAGTTCACGTACACCGAACCAAACACGTACACTTCATCCGGGGTCGGCGAATCCACTATCTTGGCGACAGCTTTTCCGCTTCGGATGTTATTGATTTCCCCATCGTTCAGCCTGACATACTCTCGAAAGAACTTGAACGGTTCGGTGTCTTGTCCGCTCGCCGCAAGAGCGCTCGCCAAAAGGATCCCCGCCAGTAACACTCTTGCCGTTAGGACTCTGGCTCCCCAACATGTCTTCATGATCTCTCCAATATGCGACCCTCCATTGTGCCCTGTCGTCGTCCCGGCTAGCCTATGCTGCCAACATTTATCACTACCGGCAACCGCGGCACAACTGGTGCCCGCGAGCCACTGATGTTTCATCGCGCCGGCAGGATTTCTTGTGATTCAGCACATAAATCGACACTCCGGGAGATACCAAGCTTCTTCATCCGGAAATAGAGCGTTGATCGGTTCATGCCGAGCGTCTATTTGCAAGCGATAACGTCGCGATCGTCGAAAATGCTTCGGCGTCGTTTTGCAACCAATCGTTCTAGCCGGAGTTTTGTTTCGGTTCGATCGGCCCAAAGCTCGAGTGGAGCACGGAATTCCCGGCCGCGCTGGTCGTAGAAAATGATAAAGGCGGGAATCGTGGCGCCGTGCTGGATGTCCGGTGGCATCGGATCGCCGAAGCCCAGGAGATAGCCCTGCACCGATTGTCCTGCCGAGAATGATACAGTTGCGGTTAGTTTATGGTTGAGTACTTCTGTTCGTTCGAATTCTAGACGCTGTCGGCCTCCATAGAATCGGTAGCAATTCGAGATACCCTCGATTACGAGCGGATCTTCCAGCCACTGAAAGAAAGTCTGCTCCCAAGGTAGTTTCAGCTCGAAACTCGAAATAGCCAGGGTCGATCGTAGGAACGTAATGGTTAAGAATATCTTAATGCCGGCGCCTGGGCCAAAATCAAAGGCGGCGCTGTCAACAAAGCCGCCCGTTTGGCGAACACGCATCTCATCGGATGACATACAAGCGCGCTCACCATCATCCTCAGGAATGTGAATTGGACGCCCAGCACGACGAATTCGCCGGGCATAGGCTAGTTGATCAAAGCTTTGATTTTTCATCTTGGCCCTTCCTTGCGTACGGAGCACATCTGATTGACTTTGCCCTGCACTTCCTACATACCTACACTGCAAAAAGCGCACAGATAGAGGCCTTTATGCGTCGTCCGCCACATGCGCACTCCCTGCTCTTCCATTTTCACTCTCCGGAGCGCCCAGCTCCCGAGCGAGTGCCAGCGCGTGGTTGCGTACCTTATCTGTTAATTGCAACTGCACTCCCCTCGCGTCTCGCGGTTCCGTCACAAAGCCGAGGAGCTTGAGGCGCTTCCCGAAAACGCCTGGATCAATCGTTGCCTCCTCCCCGCGGCCGCGCAGGGTTGCTTCCGCGAGCCTTGAAAGCTCTGCAACGTACATCATCTCGCCGGGCGATTCGTTGCAAGCAACCAGCAAGGCCTCAACTGCGATCACACTCGGGTCGATCCAGCGGGCAGACCGGAGATCCTCGTTTTGATCCCGGAGCAGGTCAAATATTTCGGCCTGCAGATCACGATCATCGGGAGTCGCCGTAGCGAGGCTGCGAGCAAGATTCCGCAGCGTGGCGTTGAACTTGGATGCATCGAACGTAAGGCTGCGGGCTGCGGTCAGCTTTGTGCGACGAAAGTCGAGCAGTTTCGCCTGGAACTCGGACGCGATGCGCTCCTGTGTTTCCTGATCGAAAGGCGGTATGGCTTGTCCCGTGTGAATCATCGGGATCTTAATGGAACGATACGGCCAACAATCATTCTCGAGAAAGGATTCGCTGCGGAAGATCTGTACACCAAAAAGATCGAGTAGACCTCCGCGGGACGGGATTTTTTGATCCCGCTTGCTCGCGTCGTCGAAAAGATTCTGCAGTGAGTAACTTAATGTCGGCTGGGTGATCAGAAACGTAAATCGTCCACCGCTTGGAAGTGAACGGAAGCTAGCCGGGCTAACGCCCGTCAGGGGGAGCGCATGTCGGCACAGACAGTGCAGCACGTTCATGAATTGGTCTCCCCGGTCGACGTCCGGACCTACGATCAACAGTGCAGGCGCAATGGGCATGGAATCGGCCATGGCGGTACCCAGTACTATTCGCCCCGCGATGTCTGTGTACTTTTCGCCGAGCCCAACGAAATTTGCGATGACGCGACAAATTCCGGTGCGCAGTTCGCCCGTCGACCGATGCGCATAACACTTCGTCGGCAGTGTGAGGTGCTCCAATAGGGTGCGGTCAATTCGTGCTGGCTCGTACTGCTGACCTTTGTACGAAACGCGTGCGCCTCTAGTTGACTTCTCGCCGTCAAATAGCAAAAGCTCAGGCACCGCCTGCTGATTGCTGCGAACGAGCTCGATCATGCCGCCATCACCGAAGAACCGGCCCATCGTCGCGATCGGGTGCGGGATTGTTCCACCTGTGGTGGCGTTACTGCTCAGTTTCGTCTTTTCGTGCGAGTTACCTGGACTATTTTTTTGCATCGCAGTTATTCAAAATCACGTTGCTGATTTCACATGGGCAAAAAAAAAGCCACGATCAAAAAACATCGCGGCATCGCATCCTTGGATATGCGCTACCGAACCGACTCCAAATCGGCTCGTGCTAGCAGTACAAGTATACATTCGGTCCGGTGATTTGTCAAATCGCCCGCGGCGGCGCGGATTTAGCAGGCTAGACGCTGATTCAGCCGCAGGTAGCGCGGTTCTCTCGCACTGTAAGTTACGACCGTGCCGGGCACGGTTGGAGCCATACTTCGCGTGAGCCCCGCCCCGCGCGTCAGCTTGCACAAGAGCCACGCGCACTCCTGGATGCAGCGAAGGTGCCAGGACGATACGTTCTCGTTGGCCATTCCTTCAGCTGTTATGTCAACAGGGCTTTCGCCAACCTGTACTGCGATGCTGTTAGTTGGCATGGTGCTGGTGGATTTGATTCATCCCGCCGAATGGGAGAATCCGACGCCGGAGCAAATAAGGCTGATCAAAATGTGCTGCGATACGTTTGGATTGCCGCGTGGCTTGCACGACTAGGTTTGGTGCGGCTCTGTCTCGCACGACGGAAAAGGAAGTAGCAGTTGGCAAATATTTCCGACGAATGAAGACCTGATTGGCGAGTCCGTCCGGGTAGGCTTCATCTCTTAATTCTAATTCTTTTTATTTTTTTCCTTGGCCCATCGAGCAAGAACGGCTTTACGGGCAAGTTCTCGCCGCTCCTGTGGTGTGAGCTTTGCAGTTCTTGCCTTGCCGCCCTTGAGCCCCCCCAAGCGTCCGAGCGCCACTGCGTGTGGATTTTTTTTCTTCGCCATCGAGCTGACACTGCCAAATGGCGCGTCGAAAAGCAAGCATGGATATTAATCGCTTGACTTTACAAGAGCGCTCTAGTATTATTTTTTACAAGACCGCTCTAGTATAAGAAAAGTGCTCCTTGGAGCTCGGTCGATACCGTGACCGATACGCAAGGTCGGCACAAAAGGAGAGTTCGAAAGGACACTTGGTTCGATCGAACTGACTATGCGAACATCACGCAGATCAAGCATTCAATCCCCAAAATTTCGACTCAACACTCGCACGTTTTCCGAAGCCACTCTACTACGATCGAACGCAAGATGTGCCCGGAGCGCTTGGGGCAAGCTTTCTCGGCAATCACTCACACGCCTGGCTGAACTGACCGGCATGTATCGGTTGTCCGTGACGGCCGGCCATCTCCAATTTCTTAACGGGCGATGGTACATCACACATTCTGGTCTGCTCAGCGTTGCTTGGCGCAACCGCTGCTCCGGGATCAGGACAACCGTCGAAAAGCATCTTTGCGATTTAGCGATCAAACGCTGGGTTTTCAAAGCGACGGTTTACAAGGGCTCCCATTCGAAAGGATTTGTCGGCTACGGCGACGCCGACCCATCCAACGTATCTCCGTTGGTTCGAGGCGCGGAGATGCGCATCGCGGAAACTCGTGCCGTCAACCGAGCTCTGCGCAAAGCGTACGGAATCGGGCTCTGCTCGGTGGAAGAGTTGGGATCACATCCGTTCTCCGTCGAAGCTCCGAAGACAATGCCGGTCGATCCGCCGGATGGTAAGGGCTCCTCGAATGGTCACCCAAACCTCCGGGATAAACTCTGCCTGCTGATTCGAAATTACGAACTCGATCCTACTTTAGTGAAACGCTACGCAGCGGACTTCTGCGGTACCGAAACTCTTCGTGAGGCCAGTAGAGATTTGGTTGAACATTTCGTTTCGACGATCTCCAAGGAAGCCGCGAATGATCGTGCCGCACTTGTTTGCAAGTTGAACAGCTACAACCAGCCCGAGGAGGTCAGATCATGAAGCGGCATTTCCCCGGCCTTCATGCAGAACCCAACCGTATCGACGATTCGCTCGAAGGTGTATTCCTCGTTCGCGTCGACCGGCCCTACTATCGTTGGCATCCCCAAAAACCCGTCTTCGTTCTTTCTTTCGCGATCCTCGAGCCGAAGGAGCTTGCTGCGCACAAGATTTCTGGCCGGCTCTATTGCACCCAGAAATCCCTCTGGAAGCTGAATTGGTTCCTGCGGGACTTCGGCTACGACCCCGACCTTCTCGGGCGTGACGAAGTAGATGAAAAGGCTCTCCTTGGCCTAACAGGTGTCCTTCGTACCAGCCGCAAGTCACTCGCGGGTCGCATGTTCCTCAACCTCGATGCCTTTGCACCATCATCCGAATGGGAATTCATCTCCAAGGATGCTCGCGAAGGCGTTGTGACGGGAGGCTCCAATGACCTACAGCTTCACGCAGATTAGCCAGTATCTTCGTTGCCCGCGGCAATATCGATACCGATATCTAGACGGCTGGCGGGAGCGGGAAGATCGAGCATCCATGATCTTCGGCCGCTGCTTCGAGAACGCTCTTGCGGCTTACTACAGAAGAGAAGACCCGACTGCCACATTCTTCAAGGAGTGGCAACAACAGCAGGAAGCTTCTCTTGCTTATACGAAGAAGGACTCCTGGGACCGGCTCTATCATCAGGCGATTCACCTGCTCGAGCGGTTCGCTCAGGATGATCGCGTTCAAATCCGAAGTCCCAAACAGAATCTTCAAGTGAAGCTAACCCGCTCGCTGCCATCTGGCGCCGATTTCGTGTCGTACGTCGATGCCATTGGCGAGGTGGATGGAACGAAATGCATCATCGACTGGAAAACGACCACATCCCGATATCCGGAACAACCGGAAGGTCTTTTGGCTCTCGATCCGCAACTCGTTTGTTATTCCTGGATGGCTGGCATTTCTGAAGTTGCCCTGGTCGTATTTGTACGAAAGAACGCACCTGAGATTCAGTACCTGAAGACCACGATCGACGAAGAGCAGTGCCGGGAGTTTGGCCAGCTGGTTGAGACTACGGTCAATCAGATCGAGGCAGGGCAATTCCTCCCGCACAGCGGCATTCGATTTCCTCAGAACGGATGCACAAGCTGCCCTCATCTAGGACTTTGCCTCGATAGCCAAGAATTAATCTCAACGAAGCTAGTCCGAAAGCCAGGAGCAAGCGACCTTGATTGGCTTGACGAGCTTGTGGACTGACGGGCGAACCCTCGTGTCTCCCGAGATCGATCGTCGGCGGGCCTTGGTCGTTCTCGGCCAGATCGATGAGATCTTGTCCTGGGAGCAGGCTAAGGAGCACGAACGCGACGAACGCTTCGTTGAGCTTGGTGAATATCTTTGCGAGGTTCGTGCCGGTCAGTACTGGCGATTGGAAAACTTGAAATCCTTCGATGAATTTCTCGAGAAGCGATTTCCCGAGTCGCGTCGAAAAGCCTATTACCTAATGGCCATTCACGAAAATCTAACCCGGATTCCAAAGCGACAGCTTCGCGAAGTGGGCTGGACGAAGGCCACAGAACTCGTCAAAGTGGCCCGCCGAGACGGCGGCGAGTTTGATTGTGCAACCTGGTTGCACAAAGCCACGGAACTCCCCAAGGAAGACTTCAAAAGAGCGGTCGAGTCTCACTTGACCGGCAAGGAGACGGAGCCTTGGGAGATCATTTATTTCAAGCTCTATAAGAGCCAATTGCCGGTGATTGAGCGAGCGCTGGAAACAGCTGCGCTGATGCTCGGCGCGAGCAAATCGCGCGGCTACTGTTTAGAGATGCTGTGTGCCGATTTCCTTGCCGGAGCTCACTTAGAGGGTGGTAATACCGACTCACTCCTCTTCGCGCTTGGTCGACTTTATTCATTGCTTCCGGATCCACAGAAAACAGAATTCGTGAAGCAAATGGAGAGAATCTAATGGCTGATCTTCGACCACGGCGACCGAGGCTTCGGCTGGACCCGGATTCCTATCGCAAACTCCGAATCGAAGTGTTGCAGCGCGACGGCTGGCAATGCCAGAACTGCGGCAGTTCTAATCGTCTTCAGGTGCACCACATTCGCTCGCGAAGCCGACTGGGTGACGACACAGACGAGAACCTAATCACGCTCTGCGCTGATTGCCACAGTGACATCCATCGCAGCTGCGCGTTGAACGATGGACCCGGAACAACGTACTCATAATCCGCACGAAGGCATTACGCAGGGCCGCGCACGAAACCGAACCAAGGCGAAAATCGCTAGTACTTACGCGGGTTTGGTGACAATCCTTCTCGGCAACACCGCGCACCCAGGCGAAGCGAAACGAAAACTCAACTGACACCAGAACTGACACCAAAACAGGCTAGGAGCCGGGGCAGGGATTATCACCAGTAATCGCTCTCAGTGCCTGATTAACTGCGTTACCGGACATCTAGAACTCCTGAATTGCACTTGTCCGGTAAGGCGATTTACCGGGAACCACACGGCGTAACTGAATTTTTACATCGAAAATATCTGTCAGCGCCCCGTGATAGGGCCCAACAGAACGGCCTGGGCCGTACCCCCGAAAGATTTGCAGCTGACAGGTTCACGTTTCTGCAAGATCCTCCAACGGACGCCCCTCGATTTATTCTTTTAGCGATCCCCCAAGCTCGCCTCATCAACCACAATCGTCTTTAACCTTGGACGTGGGAGACGCTAGGTGACTGTGCTAGCATCACGACTGATGGATATGCAGCAAAGCAAACTGCGGTCGACGACGTCCATATTTCTGTCGGCATGGCTTGGCTTCCTTGCCTGCCTTATGGGCTGCGCTCATACGGCATTCGCGTCGACGCCAACCTCGAAATGTCTCGTCGGTCAAGCTACAGACGTCCCGAGTGACGCACCCAATTCGTGCTGCGAACACCACAAGCGCCCCGGCGTCCCTGACAAGAGCGGCTCACAACCGCTGTCCTGTTGTCCTCTGCACACCACTTTGCACAAACAATCTACGGCGTCTGGTGCTGTCGTCCAGCCGCCTGTATTACTCGCGCATATTGCGCTCCCTTCCGTCCCCCTTTCGACGACTCTCTTTGAAGACCTACGGCACCATCTTGGCTCTGCCAGGGACCTTCTCCTACAGAGCCGAGTTCTCCGCATTTAGTCGACGACTTGAACTCGCGCCGCGACTTATTGCGGACAAATCAGTCCGCCCGAATCAAACCCTAACCATCTGAAAAAGGAGAACGAACATGAAGAAGCTGAAGGCGTTCGTGTTGTTGGCAGTCGTTGCGCTCGGCATAACAGCAATTTCGACGGGAGCCAAGCAGCTTGGCTGCTGCCCTGACGCGGATTGCTGTGCAGACTGCTCAGGCTGCTGACCGAGCAGCCTAAAGAGCCGGGGCGCGATACCACCGTCGCGCCTCCGGTTCACCCCCGGAGTTGCCACTGAAGAACTGGAATCGGAGCTGTGTAGTATAAGCCGACGAATGTTAGATCGATCCCAATGTGATGGCAAATTGGGTTTTCAGCGAGATTTCCTACCAGAATGAGTTTTTTCATTCTGTCACTCGGGTGGCGGGGCCAGTTGCTATTCTGTTCGACGTTCCGAGGTACCCGGAGGCGATGGATGGCCGATGAATTCTCGCTAGTTCTGGACTCGCAATGTGCCTTGGGCGAATCACCCGTATGGTGGGCGGAGGCGGGCGTGCTGGTATTTATTGATATTACGGGCCGCCGTTTACATCGCTTCGATCCACAATCCGGGCACCACGAGGTTGACGCCGTTGCGGAGGACATCGGGTGCGTCGCGCCGGCGCGGGGTGGCGGGTATGTGGCCGGAATGCGCTCTGGAGTCTGGCTGCTGGATGCGAGCGGCAAGCAGCTGCGCAAGCTGGCCGACAATGCCGAGAATTCCACCACGCATCGTTTCAACGACGGTCGGGTCGACCCACGCGGCCGCTATTTGTCCGGCACGCTGGATGAGCCGAAGGCCGGTGGTACGGCGGGGCTCTATCGCTACGACCGGCGCGGACTCGCGCGGTTAGACTCGGGCTTCATGACTTCGAACGGGCTGGCGTTCTCGCCGGATGGCTGCACGCTGTACTTTTCGGATACACCTCGCTTCGTCATCTATCGCTACGACTATGATCTCGCGACCGGCGCGGCGTCGAATCGCAGAGAATTCGTTCGCATCGAACCTACGGCTACGGATCGAGGTCGCCCGGACGGCGCCGCCGTGGACGTGGAGGGGTGCTACTGGTCATCGCAATACGAGGGCTCTCGCGTGCACAGGTACGACCCTGATGGACGGCTGATAGCGCAATATCATCTTCCGGCTCGCAATCCGACGATGCCCGCTTTCGGTGGTCCTGACAGGAAGACGCTCTTCGTTACGACCGCGCGCGACAAGAACGGCGGGCCCGGAGGCGGCCTCTATGCGCTTCCCGTGGGTGTCGCTGGTGTGCCCGGCACGCTATTCAATCCCGCGGTCTAACGTGACCGATGCGAGAGTCGGCGGGTGGCAAGGCGAATTCATCCTGAAATGCTTCAGCATTCCGGGGTGTTTTGCGGCGTCGGTGTCGCGGGTGCGACCAAGATGAGTGCTTCGAGGCCTTCTGGCCGTTGCGCTGCGAAAAACTGAGCCACCTTTCCACCCATGGAATGCCCAACCAAGACATAGCGAGGCAGCTGGAGTGAGTCGCCTTACCGGATAAGTTCATTTCTTCAGGTTCGACGCGGATTGGATCTGAACTTGTCTTCGTCTGTGTAGAGGTCGAACACCGCCTGAACCCGTGCATGACCCAGTATGCCTTGCACCCCCCTTAGGGTTTCTACTTTGTCTTGTTCACCAGCCAATTCGACAAGCTATGTCGAAGGTTGCCCTTCCACGTAGCGCTCACGTGTTCCAGTCGCGCTTGCTCAAGTTTGCTGCAGTTGATTCACAACGGTCTGGCGCGAACGCAGGCTCTGCCGACCGGGAGGCGCTTGATAGATGACAAAGCCGGCTGGCGGCACGGTCATGTGAACCGCGAGAACATCACCACGACTTTCAACCACCAACTCGGAAGACGGAGGCGTCGCGGCATGAGGAGCATGCCAAAAGATTAATTTCAATCTGTCGCCTTCACTGCGGAACCTCGAAGCGACGGTTGAATAGGCAGTCAAAGAACGGTCTCGGCCTGTGCTAAATGCGATCAGCAGCTCTTGATCAATAAAGATTCGCGACCAGGAGATGATCGAAACCATTTTGTCCGCCAAAATATGTGGAAATCCAAAACTGATTCCGTCCCCTGAAATTTCGTGCAACATCTGTCGTCCGCGGCGCAGAGGCAACAGGTCTTGTCGCAGCTTGGCCAGTTGGGACAGGGCCCCATAAAGAGGTGCTCCTTCGTCGAAGAAATGACGTCCGCTTGTACATTTTCCGCCAAAGTTTCCTCCGAACATGCTTTCTCGGAGGACGATGTCAAAGCCACTTGGACGACCTCCGCTGTCAAACTCCTGCTCAGTCGCGTAATAAATGCAAGGAATGCCCATGGTAGTCAATTGGGTGGCGATCACATTAAAAACTAGATCGTGATTTTGCTGGTCCCCACAAAAGCGCATCTTGCTTCCACCCTTCCGTATCTGGTCATGGTCATCCACTAGCGTCACGACATTGTTGCGGTACCAGCGGTGTTGTGTCGTATCTTCGAGAACCCAATTCTGGAACACTGAGAAATAGTCCGCCGGATTTCCCTGGCCGCACACCATCTGTTCGAGTTTCCCCGGAACATCCTCAATGCCCAGTGCGGCGTCCAGGCCAGTTTGGTGGACTACCTCCCATGCTTGTTCTCTGCCACCACCGACTTCCCCCAACAAGAAGAATCGCTCTTTCCCAATGCTCTCAGCGAACTCGCGGATGGTGTCGCAGAAGGTACGCAAGGCTTGAATGCCCATGTGTTTGGCGGCGTCAATTCGAAATCCGTCGACGTCGGCATACGCTATCCAGAAGCAATACGTGAGCACTAGGCAGGCAAGCGCGGACGAAACTTGACGAGACTGCCCCTCCTGTTCAGCCCAAAGATGGAGAGTCTTAAGACCGAACATGTCGCCCTCTAGATATTCTGGGCTGTAGTCCCAGTTGGTGATGTGTCCATTGCGCCGGAATGAGCCGATATTTTGGAACTCACGAGGCCAAACACTACCATCAGGCCAGGATGCCTCAAATTCAACCGCGCCAATGATTGGCTGACCGCGGCGATCGTTGAACCCCCTGACGGCGTAGGATTTCCCATCCCAGCGCGGATCGTAGTAGGTCCGACCGGTATTGGAATCGTGAACTACATAACGATCGGGCTCGTAGGTGAACACATTTCCAGTGTGGTGGGCGACGATATCGACAATCACGTAGATCCCATGTTCGTGAGCGCTTTGAACAAAATCGCGGAAATCCTTTCGCGTTCCAAAGTGCGGGTCGACATCAAGAAAGTTCTGGATGCCGTATCCATGGTAGCTGGGTTCAAACGCAACTTGGCGAAAAATCGGGCTAACCCATAGCGCACTAACGCCCAAACGCTTGAGATAACCCAGCTTGCTCTCCAAGCCCTTGATTGTCCCTCCCTCCCACGTGCCTCCAGCTTGCAGCCACTCATCGTAATGAATTCGATTCGGGTCTTCTTCTGTGTAGAGGGGTGTTGTCCCCGACAAAACAGGGTGGCCGTTATTGTCCCGGTATCCGCCTTGTTCATTCCCATCCGAGAACCGATCCACGAGGAGAAAGTAGAAGATCTGGTCCTCCCATGCGGCGGGTGACGGGGTAAACTTCCGCGCAGTCAAGGCCGCAAAGTCGATGTCCAATAGGCTCTTCTCGATCTGCTCGTTCATCCAGCCCTCATGGAGATCACTGCAATGCGTCGTTCACGATGTGGTGAGCCTCTTCGATGAGTAGTTGTAAATGGGATTCGTCCTTGAAACTCTCAGCATATATTTTGTAAATGTGCTCGGTGCCTGATGGTCTAGCTGCGAACCATCCGGTCTTCGCGACGACCTTCAAACCTCCAATCGGAGCTCCATTGCCTGGTGCCCGGGTGAGCTTCGCAAGGATCGGTTCACCTGCAAGGCTCGATTCTTTGACCGACTCGGCTGATAGCTTCTCGAGTTTAGCTTTCTGCTCGGGTGTCGCTGGGGCGTCGATGCGCGAGTAATACGGGAGCCCGAATTCAGACACCAATTCGCGGAAATGTTCACCAGGATCCTTGCCGGTGCGGGCAAGAATCTCCGCAGATAGTAGGTCCATGATTGGACCGTCTTTGTCCGTGGTCCACACAGTACCGTCCATTCGCAGGAAGCTGGCTCCGGCGCTCTCCTCGCCTCCAAAACAGCAAGTGCCATCGAACAGCCCAGACGCAAACCATTTGAAGCCAACCGGCACCTCGGAGAGCCGACGTTCGAGCTTTTTAACCACGCAATCGATCATGTTGCTACTCACCAGCGTCTTCCCGACTATTGCAGCGCGAGACCAGCGGTCCCGGTGAGCAAGCAGGTACTGAATAGCAACAGCCAGGAAATGATTCGGATTCATCAATCCAGCCGACGGAGTGACAATCCCGTGCCGGTCCGAGTCCGGGTCATTCCCAAAGGCGATCTGAAACTGGTTCTTGAGTCCGACTAAACGCGCCATCGCATAGGGGCTCGAGCAGTCCATGCGGATCTTGCCGTCGTGGTCGACGGTCATGAAAGAAAACGTAGGGTCTATCTTCGGATTTACGATCTCAATGTTTAGTCCATAGGTCGCGTTGATTGGCTCCCAGTAAGGTCGAGCCGCTCCGCCTAAGGGATCTACTCCGAGTTTCAGACCGGCCGCGCGAATGGCCGCGATATCAATGACATTTCGCAGGTCGTTGACATAGGGCATCATGAAGTCTTCCTCGTGGGTGGTCGGGGCCTTAAGGGCTGCGGAGTACAGAACTCGCTTCACGCCAGAGTTGTTTGTACGCAGGTACTCGTTGGCGCGGTCTTCGACCCAGCCGGTGGCATCAGTATCCGCTGGGCCACCATTGGTCGGGTTGTACTTGAAGCCGCCATCTTCAGGTGGGTTATGGGACGGCGTAATAACAATTCCGTCAGCTAGATGGTCTTTGCGGGCCCGGTTGTAGACCAGAATGGCTCGTGAGATGACCGGCGTTGGCGTGACTCCATCGCTCTCTTGAATGATGGTCGTGACGCTGTTGCCGGCCAAGACTTCAAGCGCGGTTCGCTGGGCTGGCCCCGAGAGTGCATGGGTGTCTTTCCCTATGTAGAGCGGCCCGTCGGTGCCCTCCTTGCACCGGTAGTCGCAGATGGCTTGCGTGATCGCCAAGATGTGGGCTTCTGTAAACGACCGGTGAAACGGAGAGCCCCGGTGTCCATTGGTTCCGAAGATGACCATTTGGGCGGGATTCCCAAGGTCGAGCCCATTCTCGTAATACAATTTCTCCAACTGGGCAAGGTCGACGAGCAACCCCTTCGAGGCCGGTTTGCCGGCTAAAGGAGAGATTCCTGTCGCAGCCACAGGTTTTGAACTCATCTTTTCGTACCTCCGAAGTTCTATATCGCGACAATTATGGGAAGGATTTATGCTTCGAAACTTCTAAAAACCGCCAATCATTCCGCTATTGTGACTCGATTACTTCCCGAGCAAGCACCGTGGGAAGTCAAACGGTGCACCGAGTCCGTTATGAAATGGTCGTCGACGCACTTAATCTAAATTGCTAGACAAAGTCACTTGCTCCGCGATACCGATGCTACTTTCTTCACCTGCTGGATCGATTTTGTATTCCAGATCTTTTCGGAATACTCGCGGATAGAGCGGTCCGAAGAGAACTTGCCCATTCGGGCCACATTCAGAATCGACATGCGCGTCCATTGCTCCTTATTACGATAGGCCGCGTCAACCTTTTGCTGGCATTCCAGAAATGCCTGAAAGTCCGCCAGCACGAGATATGTATCCTGATGAAGAAGAGAATCGACAAGCGGGCGAAACAGCTCCACGATGCCAGATGAAAAGGCTCCTGATGCGATCTGGTCAATGCTCTCCTTCAGGACAGGATTCATTTCGTAATAATGGCGCGGATTATAACCGCCGGCCCTCAATTGAATTACCTGTTCGACTGTCAACCCAAATAAGAAGAAGTTTTCCGCACCCACCTGCTCGCGAATCTCGACATTGGCCCCGTCTAGCGTCCCGATCGTGAGCGCGCCGTTCATGGCAAACTTCATGTTTCCGGTGCCAGACGCTTCCTTGCCTGCAGTCGAAATCTGCTCTGACAGATCCGCCGCCGGATAGATTATTTGTCCATTGGTTACATTGAAGTCGGATAGGAAAACAATCTTAAGGCGTTCCTGGACCGCCGGATCACGGTTTATGACATCTGCGGCAGAGTTGATTAGCTTAATGATCAATTTAGCTATGAAGTAACCTGGGGCGGCCTTGCCCCCAAAAATTAGGGTTCGAGGAACCAGATCAATTCCAGGATCCTTTCGGATCTGATTGTACAAGCTGATGGCGTAAAGGATGTTCAACAGTTGCCGTTTGTACTCGTGGATACGTTTCACCTGAACATCGAAGAGGGTTTCAGGGTTGATGATCATCCCCGTGCTTTTTTGAATCCACGCCGCCAGTTTCTGCTTCCTCTTCTGCTTCACGTTGCGCCACTCACTGCGGAAAGACGCATCGTCAGCAAAGCGCTCGAGCTTCCGCAGTTCGTCCTCCTTCGTGATCCAGCCTCCCCCAATCTTGCTGGTAATGAGTTGACTAAGCTCGGGATTTGACAGGGCTAGCCATCGCCGCTGCGTCACGCCGTTCGTAACATTCAGGAACTTCTCCGGCCAAAGCTCGTAGAAATCATGGAGAATCGTTTTCTTGATCAGCTCGGAATGCAATTCTGCGACCCCATTCACAGCGTGAGTGCCGACGGTTGCCAAATATGCCATTCGGACATGCTTCTCATCGTGCTCATCAATGAGCGACATACGGGTAACCCTGTCGTTGTCACCGGGGTATCGGGAGCGCACTCCATCGAGGAAGCGTCGGTTAATTTCATAGATGATTTCCAGGTGTCGGGGCAGAATACTGGCGAACAACGGAAGCGGCCACTTTTCCAGCGCCTCGGGCAGCAGGGTGTGGTTCGTGTAGCCCAACGTCCTTTTCGCGATGTCCCAGGCTTGGTCCCAATCCATGCGATGTTCGTCAACGAAGAGGCGCATAATTTCGGCCACAGCGATCGAGGGATGCGTATCATTAAGCTGTACAGCGAAGTTCTCATGAAATGAGTCGAGACTTTTTCCACGCTGGAGTTGGATGCGGACCATGTCCTGTAGCGAGCAGGAGGTGAAGAAGTATTGTTGCGAAAGGCGAAGCCGCTTTCCAGATTCGGGCTCGTCGTTTGGGTAGAGCACTTTGCTGATGGTTTCAGAAGAAACCTTCTCCTCGACCGCTTTGTAATAATCACCGACATTAAATGCTTGTAAGTCGAAGTCGTTGACCGCTTCCGATGCCCAAAGCCGCAGGAAGTTCACCATTCCGCCAAATCCACTGAGGAGAATGTCATGCGCCACACCCTTCACGACCGTAGCGGGTATCCAGCGAACGCGAGGGGTCCCTGTATCATCGTGATACCAAGCTGTTTGGCCGCCTAGACCGACCTTGTAAGACGTTTCCGGCCGACAAATTTCCCATGGATTCCCTTTGCTCAACCATTTGTCGGTTTTTTCCACTTGCCAGCCGTCTCGTATTTCCTGGTCAAAAAGCCCAAATTCGTAACGGATCCCGTAGCCAATTGCGGGAATGCATAGCGTCGCGAGCGAATCCATGTAACATGCTGCCAGCCTGCCCAAGCCGCCATTGCCAAGGCCGGGTTCGGGCTCCTGCTGCGCTAGGGCTTCCAAATCAAGCCCAAGTTCTGTGAGGGCACTCCTCACAGCTTCTCGAATTTCGAGATTGAGAAGATTGTTTCCGAGTTGCGGGCCGATCAGAAACTCAGCCGATAAATAGCTGACAATTTTGCGGTCTTCTTTCCGCAACATAGAAAGAGCCTTGATCCAGTCAGCCATCATCCGGTCGCGAACGGTATACGCCAATGCCAGGTACCAGTCATTCGGTGTCGCGAGCGCTGGTATTCGGCCTTGAATGAAATAGAGATTGTCGAGGATTGCCTGCTTTAGGTCTGCTGCTGTGTTTCCGGTTCGAGCTTCATCGAGATTGGATGTCATAATGAACTCCAAGTCTGAGGAAGCCACCGAAGCGAGAGCGAGTCTCTGCTAGCGGCAACTTCTCTTCTACCTAGATTAGAAAAAACTTGTAAAGCACAATTTCATCCGGAATCTACGCTATCAGAACGATATTTCTCTACAGCATCTCGGCAAAAGGATACGGAATTCGTAAGCATCTACGTTTGCTGCCAAGACTCGCTCGTATGATCGTAGCCAGCAAATGCGGCTGGCCAGAACCCGGTTTCACCGCGTAAGGACCGACGTTACTCGTTTCAACGCAACGCAGTCTTTCCAACGGCCGCCGGGATCTCTCATCGGTTATCGGACATAAGGTCCTTCTAGTGGTTTCAGAAAAGTCCGGTGTGCTGGCCGGTCAAGCTCCGGAGGGCTTCACCGTGCCTAGCCAAATAGACTATTGGAAGATCGTTCTTCATAAAACTTAGCTGCCTAAATTGATCTACTGAAGTCGTTCACAAAAATTTCGAAACACCGACGAAAAATCAGGGCGAGAAAATCAGCTCCTTTAGGGAAGGCTGCTCCGAAATGCAACGGACAGTATCGCGAGCAATTAAGAGCTCTTCGTCAGTCGGGATTACGAACGCGTTCAGCCTTGATTCATTGCTGCTAATCCGTCTTTCTGAACTGACCATCTGCTTGTTCTTGTCATCGTCCAACCTCAGACCCGCCCATTCGAGGCCCCCGCAAATACGCGCTCGGATTTCAGGAGAGTTCTCGCCGATCCCGCCTGTGAATACAATCGCATCCGCGCCGCCCATGCAGGCGAGAAATGCTCCAATGTACTTTCTCGCCCGATAACAAAAAACATCTATTGCAAGGAGCGCCCGGCGGTCATCGTTAGCTTCTACTTCTTGCAGCAACACACGCATGTCGTTTGTCAATCCCGAGATACCCAATAGCCCGGATTGTGTGTTGAGTAGAACCTCCACTTCGTGTGCGGACAGGCCCTCTTTGGTGGCGATGAGGTTGACGATCGCGGGATCCACATCCCCTGATCGAGTTCCCATGACCAGGCCTTCGAGAGGCGTTATGCCCATCGAGGTGTCTACCGAGCGACCGTTGCGAATTGCAGCAGCCGAGCAGCCACTCCCAAGGTGAAGTGTTATGAGATGGGTTTGATCTTTGCTCAAACCCAGCATATTCATATATCGCTCTGCCACATAGCGGTGCGAAGTGCCGTGAAATCCATAACGACGAATGTGGTGACGTCTGTACAAGTGATAGGGCACCGCGTAGAGGTATGCGTGCTCGGGGATTGAATGATGGAAAGAAGTGTCAAACACCGCAACTTGAGGAAGTTTTGGGCCAAATACCTGTCTGGCTGCCAAGATCCCTTTGATGTTGTTGGGGTTGTGGAGGGGGGCCAAATCGATACATTCCTCAATTCCTTTTAACACCTCGTCATCGATTAAGGCGGATTCGCCAAACAATTCACCGCCGTGAACCACGCGATGTCCAACCGCCTGGACATCGGCAACGGCTCGGATTTCGGTTATCCCTGATGCTTCTGAGGCTATCCACCGGAGTAGGTATTCCAATGCCGCTGAAATGTCGGGAATTGACGCCGTCCACTTCTGTCCTTGGCCCCCGCGCGTCTGGACCGTGATGATCGCTTCTCCCCCGATGGATTCGATCTGTCCGCGGCAAAAGCGTTCATTCTGCTCAATTTGACCGGGATTAATGGCAATCAGCTGAAACTTTAGAGTTGAGCTTCCCGAATTCAGGACAAGAACATTCATAAACAGTACGCAAGTCAGCAGCGCACCCGCTGCGCTCTTCGCCTCGTATCTCCGTACACAAGTTCTGAGCGATCTATGAGATCTGGGGAGCTAGTGCGGCCACTTCCAGGCCGCGACGTCTGGCTTATCTGTGCCGTGCTCGTAAGCGTAGTTCCGGCACGAAATCTGCGTATTAAGCAATTTCTCCATGGCGTGCGCTCCAATTCGCTGAAGTCTTGGAACACGCTTAATCACGTCCATCGCCAGACTGAAGCGGTCAATCTCGTTCTCGATCGCCAACTCCAAGGGCGTATTGATATTGCCTTGTTCTTTATAACCACGGACGTGCATGTTGTTGTGATTCGTTCGACGGTAAGCAAGGCGATGGATCAGCCACGGATATCCATGAAAGTTAAAGATGATTGGTTTGTCGACGGTGAAGAGCGAATC
>Ga0306926_10002258_pt1 | contig 19615 bp, 34 predicted proteins | sample flu12Cox44000178_FD_203759 | JGI IMG/M metagenome (GOLD analysis project Ga0306926, IMG submission 203759) | Lab enrichment of tropical soil microbial communities from Luquillo Experimental Forest, Puerto Rico - flux8day.12C.oxic.44.000.178 (v2)... | ecosystem: Environmental > Terrestrial >... | reverse complement strand
ACTCATCTTGTAGTTAATTCTGCGGCAGCAGGCTCTCAGACGGCAGGCCGTTGCAGCAGTGGTTCAAAAATGTGACAGAGTGGCCGGACAATTCCTTACCTTCCGGCGAGGCATCACTTAAGCCTGCCTTGAAATCAGTGTGAAATCCTTGGCTGGTGTCAGTGGCGAATTACTTCCACCATCATCCCACCTGACTGTGACAGATTCCTCCCCATTGGAAGCTACGCTCACTCTGGTCACGGTTCCCGGTTGCTCCCATTGGTTTTTTACGTAATCCCCCGGCACTGGAGATTCGCCGGAAGCGTAAGGCACGGCTATACCTCCCTGATGACGGCATACCAGAGGGGGCTGCGCAGCAACCCTTCCGCCCAAAGGGTCACCTTGAAGCCCCTCGGCCTAAACTATGGAGCCATACACATACGTCAAGTGCCTGTTTCGGTCAAGCGAGGGATTTAAAAACGGAGAAAGGGAGATGGAAGACAAGCAGGTAGAGGCGATAAGGCCGAACCCCTCGGGCCTGTGCATGTGCGGGTGCGGACGGAAGACGTGGACAGCCGATCTACCCGGACGCTAGAGGAGTTGGCGGCATTGGTGAGCGAACTAAATAGACACACATAACTGGTGGGGTTTTGGGATTTTGTTGTTCAGGCCAGATGGCTCACAACAGTGCAAAGGGCGGGAGAGACGCAAGGTGAGCGTGAGAAACGAGCACAGAGGAAAATAAAAAGAGGACACGCGGGGAACGTGTCCTCTCTTGCTCTCAAGGTACGGAGGTGAGTTACCAACAAGGATTAGTGGGTGCGCTGGGCCGCAACGTTGGCCGCAACGTTCACTTCCTCGCGGTCCTGAAGGTTCTTTGCCATCTGGGTTTCGATCTTGCTCTCGCGGAACTGCCGGCCGATGGTCTTTCCTTCGATCCAAACCTGTTCCAGAAAATACTTATCGTTGTAACGATGGAAAATCAGAACAGTTTTCTCCGCATCTTCGTGTTTTGTACAGTCTTGTGTGAGGACCACGCTGCCTCGTGATTCATTCCTATTCTGAATCAGGATGCTTCCTTGGACCGTCCCCCAGGAACTCAGCAGGTAATTTCCGGCTGGGTACACCTGCTGTCCAACAGTGAAGTCGAACGGAATATTGGCCGAAACCGTGGCCGACTGCGCATGCGCAGCGGAAACTACGAGCAACAAACCCAGGGCAAATACAACGGAACGCAACACTTTCATAAAGCCTCCGTAAATTTTTTTTAACTGCGAACGCCTGATGGGACAGTTACCCTGATGGAGAGCATGCGAAATACCAGACGCAATGCAGGAGGACCGCGCTTTTCGAAAATGGCGAAAGTGCCTGATTTGAGAGAGGTTGGTTTTGAAAACCGCCAGATCAGCTGAAACTCGAATGGAGGGATTTCGACTCTTTGCTATCCGAACGGTTGGTGCTCCCTATCCTTTCGGATAGAAAAAAAGGAAACAAATCCTAGGGAAAAGAGGAACTTCCAGACGTTAACATCCTGAATCAAGGAGAAGAACGACAGCATCCTCGATCTTCCCGTGGTGCAGATTCACGCGGATTTTGTCGCCGACCTTGAACTGCCGATCGTCTGGCTTTTTTGGCTGGGATGGCATTGCGTGAGAATGTACGCTGGTGTGGTGGGGTTTCGCAAGAACGAGTGTACACAGCGGCTCGGGCCGAGTGTACCAACCGAGTTAGCAAAAGATGAAAAGCTGGGGGCGGGACCCTTTGTAATGGATTCCGAAGTGAAGGCATTCCGATCCGGCAGGTTAGTCGCTTCAAAGGGGGGCCGAGCCTCCGGCCCCCCGTGTGAACAAGCACTCCGTCACGGCAAGCAGTCCAGGTGGAGGTGCCGCATTCGCTTCTCAATCTGGAGGGTGAGGTGCGAATCTTGCGGACCCTTTTCCAGCGCCAGGCGGGCCCCGTTGAAGTAAAACTGGCCGCCTGTCACGTTGCCGCTCATGAACTCCACATTCACGAGCGTGCCCGTTTCACGACCAGGGTAGACCAAGGTGCGGTACTTGACGGATGTAATTTCCGGGTTGGACTCGACGTGATCCTGCAGCGGCTCTCCGCACCACTCGATGAGTGTCCCTGGCGTGAGCTGGTCATAACTTCGCGGAGCGAGGGGTAAGCTCGACGCGTGTTGAGTGAGAAACCATCCGACTCCGACTGCGGCTAAGATTCCGGCACTGATGAAAATTGGCCTCATCTTTTTAGTTTCTTCTCATTTCCGAGCTTATCTTTGACCTTTCGCAACCTCCCGCCACCCTTGTGACGGAGAAATCATTGACAGCCCGTTCCGCTCGCGTTACCGTCTCACCCGAAAACTCGGTTAATCCCTTGCCAATTAAACTATGCGCTGGTTACTCAACTTCGACATGGGCGTCGTCGCTCTCGCGATAGCCTGCCGCTTCCTGCTACCGTCCCATATTCTTCTGACGTTTCAGTCGAAAGAAATCGCCAAGAGTATCGGGATTAGCCGCATAGCATTCTGGTCGGTGCTGGTAGTGGGGGCGGTCGTGTTTGTCGTGAGGTTCGTGAGGCGGTAACAGCAAAAGGCCCCGGTGGCAGCCGGGCCACCTTGGAGATTTTATGAAGCTGAAAAGAACACACCCGAATCCTCCTGCTGCAATGTGGATCGATAATCTGCGCTGCGGAGATTTTATGGGATTCCGCGAGGGTAAAGAGATCCGTTGCACACGAGATTCCGGCCATGAAGGCGACCACAGTTCGGAAACAGCGCAGGCCATCTACCAGTGGCGGAACAAGAAGAAGAAATGACAGACGCGCAGTATCAACGGCTCATCGGGATTATATTTCTGGTCGGAGCGGCGAGCGCGAGTCGGCCTTGGAGTGTGCTGTTTTTCTTGTTCGGGGTCGTCTCGGTCGTCCAGAGCTACTTCACAAGCAGAGACTCGGATTCAGAAAGTCATCCTGCTGATGCGGATAAAGACAACTAATCTGGCGCGGACGTGGATGATCGGTTCACGTTCGCGCCTTTTCCCAATAGCCTTAGTTTTTCTGGTTAGGAGATTGCGATGGAACATATCGAAATGAGCAAGAATTTTCTCCTGAAAGAGACGGCGCTGTCGTTCAACGTTGTCGAGATCGAGTATCTAATAATGTTGCTATCGTTCAGCAGCAAGCTGCCGGAAGAGACGAAGAAGTTACTGGCAGTATTCTCGGACGAGGTGAGAGACGGACTGCAGAAGAAGATGATGGATGCCGTGCGCGGCGTGATGAAAGAGTTCTTTACGGGTCCCTCATAGGACGATGGTCATGCCGACTTCTTCGGCGGCTTCGCCGTTCCTTGCGACTTGTGCGCGTTCCAAATCTTCGACTCGCATAGTTCACCCGGCTGCAGGTGTGGGTTCCCCGTGCCGTGTTCTGCCGAATCATACGTATTGCGGCGGGGCATCTTCGCAATCACTTCGGTGGCCCGCTGCTTCTTTGGCTTTTCGTTTTCGCTCATGGCATCCTCCGTTAACGCTTCCGCGGCTTATGCGGCCGCGACGCTTCTTGCCGGTTTCTTTCATCCCGCCAGGTTGCAAAATCGACACGTTCTTCGGGCACGCGGCCCCAGTCGAGGTCGTCTGATATCTCCTGGACCCGGCGGGCGGCTACTAGCGGATGGAGCTTGTTGAGAGCCTCGCAAACGTCCGGACAAAACGCCAGAAATTCGGTGATTTCAACTCCGTTCGGCATCCTGAGGATCTCATCGCGAACAGCGATGGAAATGGGTGCATTGGGATCCCCGTACTGCGCGAATTGCGGATGGCCAGCTTTGTACTCTTCGAGCCTTTTTGAATAGGCGCGGGCGTTTTCCTGGAGCTCCCGTCCGGGGGTGACGACGGAAGTGGTCTCGACGGTTGGCTCGGCGCGTTCAATCGCGCCATCTGCGCGAACCTGCGGCTGTGCGCTGACGGTGACGGTCAGCTCCCGCTGAACGTAGGGTTGCAGCACCTCGGCGCAGGCTTGATCAAACTCGTTGTCAGTGGTGCCTTCAACCTTCAAGCGGCGCATGCGATTTGCCTCCGCACTTGGTCAAGCTCCGCGAGCGGCCGCGTGAGCCATCCGCCCGACATGTACGGGACTTCTTCATAGATCGTTTCGCAAATGACGTGCTCCAGAGGCCGGCCTGTCGCGCGATCGTACTTCACCTTCAATTTCGGAAACTCCGGCGGCGGTCCCGGCAATTGCGGCGGCGAAGCTGGCGCCTGGGATCCCTTGTACGCCTCCGGGTCCCGTACTTCGCGCAGCAGATTCAGCAGACTCGCGTCGGTCTGCACCATGTCCCCGCGTCTCGCGAGCCGCGCCTCCAGCGCGGTCTCAAGCGCAGCCATCACGGCATCTCGAACTTCCTTTACGTCCATTCTCTTCTCCCTTCCTCCAAGCTTCTGAATAAACTTCCTCTCTGCTGTTTACCCGTTTTCAACTTATATTTCAAAGACATTTTGGTACTAAAACGGGGCATAATTAGCCTGCGGCTAGGCAACGCGAGCCGAAAAGCAGGAGCATCCCGTCCTGTCTGCCGCATCGCTCCAACGAACCGGGATGCCACGCGGGAGGTGGCAATGAACTATCCGCCAGAGCTTCGCAAGCGAGTTGATCTGCTGCTGACCCGCAATGAAGTGCATGAGAGGTTGAAGAAAATCAGCACCTTGCAGGACGTACGTTGTTACGGCTCCGATCTTTCGCGCGAACTGACAACCTGGGCGTGCAGGGCGGTTAGTCCTCATCAGGGTCGCCCCACATCTTTGGACCACTGGGCGGAGGGAACTGGCAAGACGTGGAAGGCCTTGCGAGAGTTTCCGAATCGCCTCGAAAAAATAGCCGAGGAAGTTGAATCCATCAACAAAGCTGATCCGTCATTCTACGCGCGTCGAAGGGGCAAAGTTTTGGGTACATTTGAACTTCTAAGACTCCAAGAGGAGTGCATGCAGCTTCCGGTTATGATTCGCGGCTACGCTAAGACACTTAAAGAACGCAACACCGCTGTTTTTATCGCCACGCCCCGGAGCGGGAGCTCAAACGCGCTTTTTCAACTATCGGAAACAGTGAAGTTCCTCACTGGCGCTTACCACGACCAAGAGGTTTCAGACTTGTTGAATGCAGTTGCTAATGCGCTCGGTGAGCGGAAGCAGTTCGACGCCACCGGCATTGCCCAGGCGCGTTCCCGGTTCAAGAAAAGAAAGACTTAGCTTTTCCCGTCCGAAAAAAGTTCAGGCCAAACTATGTACCCTTGGCGGGTATGTGCGCGACGATGCGCGCATGATGATACAAGACAGGCTCGCCGTCAGCGCATCGGAGGCAGCAGCGATGCTGTCGCTTTCTCTGCGCTCAATTCAAAACTACATCGCAGCTAAGAAGATTCCGGCGCGCAAGGTGGGCAAGCGCACCTTGATTCTCGTGCGCGATCTCGAAGAGTTCCTTCGTAAAGATCAGCCTTCACCAGCAAGGGAGCGGCGAACATGAAGAATTTTGTTTTTGCACACTCGCAGCACCTGGCAGCGCTGCGAGTGAATTCAATCGGAAGGGAAAGAAGAAGTGGAAACTTTCAAATGGCAATTTACACTCACCGTCGTATCCCGTCAAGGCGACACACCTCGAATACCCCTGACTCGCGAAGAGCGGCGGCGACTTTTGGGCGCCTCCATTCGGCTGTTGGGCTACCGCCATGCCGCGGGCAAAAAAATTTCGCGAGCCGACGTTGAGCGCGTCGTTTTATTTGCCGACGACGTGGAGACGGAAACAGCTCCATACATGCAGCTTGTCCTTGGCGCGGACGACGGTTCCGAAGCTGGCCCATAAGGCGGATGAGGGGAGGGATCGATCCATGCGGCGACGCTGTAGGAAACGACGCTACCGGGACAAACAGGAAGCGCTTGGCGTTGCTCGATGGCGCATGGGCTCGAACGTGCCGAATGCCCCGTGGTACTTACGTGCCTATGAATGCCACCTGTGCCGTGGATGGCACCTCACAAGCCAAAAACCATGCAGGGAGAGACTAGTCTGATGAAGATCCTGGGCGTGCGGGCCGCCTCTGCGGAGAAGGCCTATCTTCGCGGGGCTGACGAACTGATGGAGCGTTGCGAGTACGCACTCGAGAATCAGCCGGAGGCATTGCATTCGGCACGCGCAATCTATCGTGCGGCTTGCCGGATGCTTTACGCAGCTCTCGACGAGCACTACCGGGAGCAAAAGGCTCAACTGTGAGATTCGAGAAACTGGTCGAAAAATTCGGAGCGAGAAAATCCGGCAAGGAATGGATAGCCAGTTGTCCCGCGCATGAGGACCATATCCCGTCGCTCGCCATCCGACAGGGCGACAAGGGCATTGTGCTGTTCTGCCACGCCGGCTGCACCACCGAGCAAGTGCTTTCCGCCGCAGGATTGAACTTCGCCGACCTCTACCCCGAAGAGACAAAACTCCTGCTCGTTAAAACCTACGATTACACGGACGAACACGGCAAACTGCTCTTCCAGGCCTGCCGCTACCTGCCGAAGGACTTCCGCTTCCGCAGGCCGGACGGCAAGGACGGGTGGATCTGGAAACTCGACGACGCCCGCCGGGTCCTCTACAACCTGCCTGAAGTCGTTCATCCCGAGAACAAAACCATCGCCATTTGCGAGGGCGAGAAGGATTGCATCACAGCGCACGAACGATTCGGACTCTGCGCGACAACCAATCCCATGGGCGCCGGCAATTGGCGCGACGAGTATTCGCAATTCCTCGGCGGCAAGAACGTGGTCATCTTTCCGGACAACGACAAAGCTGGACTCGAGCACGCCGAACAGGTCGCACGATCCCTCTACGGCAAAGCCGCCTCGGTCAAGATATGCATGCTCCCGCCCAAAACGAAGGACCTCTCGGACTGGAATGCGCCGCCCGACGAAGCCGCACGCTATATCGGCAGCTTCAGCAAGCCCTGGTCGTCGGATGGAACAAACGAAAGCTTTTTCGCTACCTTCGAGCAGTTCGAGTCCGATCCTCCGCTCACCTACACCATCGAAACTGTGCTCCAGGACTACACGAATACCGCTATCGGCGGACTGAGCGGGCATTCGAAGACGCTCCTCATGCTTTCCATCTCGAAAGCCGGGCTCCTCGGGCCGCCCGCGAAACTCTGGGGACTCTTCCCCGTGGTGCGCAAGGTCGAGCGCATCGTGTATCTGATCCCGGAATCGACGCGGGCAGCCTTCAAGCACCGGCTTAAGCTCTTTGGGCTTTACGAGTACGTCAAGAGCGGGCGGCTGCTCGTCCGCACCCTGAACGAAGGCCCCACACCGAAGCTCGACGACGAACATATCCTCGCCGTCTCGAAAGACGCGCTCATTGTGCTCGATACCGCCGTGCGTTTCGCCGAAGGCGATGAACAGTCTGCAACCGACAATTCCCGCGGCCTCGCCGAAGCCATCTTCGCCCTGTTCAGGGCAGGAGCCCGCAATGTCCTGTGGGCACACCACAGCCCGAAATCGTTCGAGAAGGAAGTGCGCATGACCCTCGAGGGCATTCTGCGCGGCACGGGCGACCTCGGCGCCATGGCCGGCACATGCTGGGGAGTAAAGCAAATCGACCGCGTGCTGAACGTGGTGCACATCGAGAATGTGAAACCCCGGGACCTCGAACCTTGCGGGCCGTTCCAGTTGATCGGACGGCCGTATATCGACCAAAGTGGAGACTTTGCGCTCTTAAAGCCGCCTGGAGAATGCGGATCACTGGCAGAAGAGGCTCCCAATCCGACGAACGAAGACCGGAAGCAAACCAAAGACGATCGTGTCGCCATCGCACGCAAACTCTTTGACGATGATCCCAACATGCCTGTCCCTGAGATGATCGCAAAGTTTAGAGAGATCGGCCTCGGCAATGTCAGCCCGAGGTCAATGAAGCGCTATCGTGCCGAAGCCCGCCGGGAGAGTGACAGGTCACAGTGATACACGGGTGACACACGGGTCTGTCACTGGGGGTGACAGGGGCCACACCCCTATAGAAGAAGAGGGTCTGACACCCCGAGCTCGTGGGAGTCAGCTACTACGCAGTAGTAGTAGCTGACCCCACATCGCTCTGCGGCCTCGGTATGGTATCGGCCCATTTGAGTTTTGCGCCGCGCCCAATGAATGACGGTCTAAAATCCGCCCTCGCCCGGGCCTTCGAGGCCGCCCGAAGCGAGCTGCCTCCGGAGGAACTGCCCGACTTCCTCGCCGAAATCGAGCGCATCAAAGCCCTCGCTTGGGCGCGATTGCAGGCTCCCGTTGTGGCACCGGCTGACCAACTTCTCGACGCGGACGCAGCAGCCGAACGCCTAGGCATCAGCAAAAGCAGGTTGTACCGCCACCAGAGCAAATATCCTTTCGTCCGCCACGATGGCCGACGAGTCCTTTTTTCGGCCTTGGGTCTCGATGACTATATTCGGCAAAAAGGGCCGCCATCGCTTTCTTTGTTGTCTACAATCAAGAAACGAACAGGATGAAGATTTGCGCAAAAGATTTTGATAAACGCGAAGGAAAAATGGAGCGTAAGCTGCGAGAACATTTGATTGCCGACCCGATGTTCCGCAGCAACTCGTTGATTATAGTGCAATTATCGCGATTGTCCGCGAAATGTCCGCGAGTTGGAGGGCGAGAATAATGCAAGTTGAGCAGCCGATCGCCGAGACTCCTGCGCCTCAGCTTGTGCCTGAAGGCGATTCAACGCCAATCAAGAAGCAACACGGCGGTAAGCGAGCGGGCGCCGGCAGGAAACCCAATTTGACCAAGATCCTGCTCAAAGGCGTGTCGCGTGAGACAATCCTGGCGGCCTGCGAGAGTGTCGATGTTGGCGCGGTCATCATTGGCTTGCTTCGGAGCAAACGCGAACAAAGCCGCATTGAAGCGCTGCATTTTATCTTCGACCGCATAATGGGCCGGCCACGGCTGGACTTGTCCGTATCAGGCGGAATCGTCCACACACATACCCGCGATCCATTCCTGGTCTCGCTTCCCAAGGAAGCCCTCGAGGAGCTCTTACGCGCTAATAATGAGATTCTGGCGAAGTATTCGACGCCAGTCCTCGATGTCGGCCAGGATGGCCCACATAATCAAATAAAATCAACTGTAGCGATTGAAGCGGGGGAAGGGAACTGCGAGGCCGATCCGGACCAAAAACCGTCTGCAGCCTGATTATTTCGCGTTCATCCCTACGACCTTGCGCTCCGCTCGAGCGGCAAGGTGTTGTTCGGTCCTGGCCAGCGCTTCGCGTTTCTGCTCTTCGTTGACGATGGCGTAGCGCCGGAACATCGAATCCGTCTTATGACCGGTGATGTCCATGGCCGTGACCTGGGGAACGCCGGCATCGATCATATTGCGCGCTGACGTTCTGCGAAGATCATGAAACAGCTTCTTATCCACGTTCGCCAGCTTGCAGGCCGTTTTCCACGACTTGCGGAAGTTTCCGATGGGCAAGCCATCCCGGTGAAAGACGTACTCGACGATGCGCTTCGTGCCGTCCTCGGCCTCGATGATCCGGGCAGAACGGCGTCGCGCAATGATGGCAGCGAGTTCGCCCTCGAGCGGAATCGATTCAGCCTTTCGCGACTTTGAGTCTGCAGCTTGCAGATAAATCACATCGTCTCCGAGATCATCCCACCGCAAAGATGCAATCGAACCTTTACGCCAGCCAGTGACGAAGCCGAAGCGAGCGAAGTCTTGGAGATATGCCGGCAGATGTGACAGAACGGCCTCAAAGTCAGGTTTTTCGAAGAAGCCCTTGCGGACGTTGTCCAGTTCGGACAGTCGCGTGATCTTAGGAATGGAGTCGGCGGAGAGCCGCTTGTTTTCCACTGCCAATTTGAAGGATTGACCGAGGAGTTGCGTGCGTCTGTTGATTGAGGCGTTCCGATAGTCCTCGCCTTGCAGTTTCTGGATGTACTTGTTGACGGCATCGGAATCAACCTCGACAGCTCGCCAGGTACCGAAGTATTGGCGCAGTGGTGTCACGAGGGTAGCGACTTTGATGCTCCATTTCCCGCGGATACGGTAATCAGTCTCGAGGCTATCGAGCAGTTCGTTGACGGTGATGCGCGCCTGTTGCGGGCCGACGAACGCCGGGCCGCCGTATTGCGAGGCTGCGAGTTGCCCGAGTTTTTGTTTCTTGAAGCGCTCGGCCTCATGGCGATTCTTTTCCGTGGCCTCGAGTTTCTCGCCGGTACGAACGTGGCGGGCGACCTCGCGGACTTCCTTTCCATGGGCATAGAAAGCGATCCAGAAATAGGGGCTGCCTTTGCGAACGAACACACGGCCGTCTCGGTTTCTCATTTTCCTGCCTTCTTTCCGGGCTTGCGTCTCGGAACGTTCCAATAGGGGCTGTTGCAGTTGGCACAGAAGCGCGGAAGCTTCGGGCTGCGTGGGTACCATGTGGCGCCGCAACGCAGGCATTTCACTGGCTTGATGACTTCCATAGCTACGACTATATAGACACATCTACAGCCTGTCAAGCCCTAATTTTCTGCTCCTTCGTCGCAGACGAAGAATTTTGTCCGTGAATTGTCCGTGAACTGGGGGCAAAAGCGTGCAAAAGCAGGCTAAAGCGGGTTTTTTCGTGTGCTGATTCTGTTGGCTTTTCGTGTTGATTCTATTGGTGATTTAGTCCGGAGTTGCGATCGAGTTGTTCCGCGTGTCGGTAAAAATCGGACTACGAACCAGAAGGTCGGGAGTTCGAGTCTCTCAGGGCGCGCCACTTCCCCTTCCCTTTCTTTCACTTACACGACGTTTTGGTTTCCGGTTCTTCGGCGGCGGAGCGAGTGTCATAAAAGTGTAATACCTCGCTTCTCCGATACACCCGCCGGTTGGCTTCTTCCATATTATTGCGAACCTGCTCGACCATCCCCAGCTGATACCGTTGCTTGGTCTCTGGACTCGAATGCCGCATGGCACGTTGAATCACCGTGTCCGGCGCCACCCAGCTCAGCCGCGTGCAAAGGACGTGACGGAGATTGATGATCGGGAAATACTCGACCCGAGCCTTCTTGAGCGTCGTCCGCCACGCCCGCTTCACACTTCCAATGGGTTTCAGGGGATTCCTGGGACTGGGAAACACGTAAGGACTCGTCGAGGGTAACTCCGCCTTCCAGCGACTCAACACTTGACAAGCCAGGCTTGTCAAAGGCACCGGTTGCGCCGAAGCGTCCGTCTTGAGCTCACCACTCAAGTGAATCACGGCATTGTCGAGATCCACCTGGTCCCAGCGAAGCGAGAAACCCTTGCTGTAAGTGCGGCCTCCCGTCTGCGCGAGGAGAAAGATCCCCACGCGCAGGTAAGGGGGCGCGGCCCTGAGAATTCGCTGTTCTTCTTCAACGGTAAGCATCCGTTTGATGGGCCTTTCCCGGCGCTCGTCAAAATGCCGTACCTCGGAACCGGGATTCTCGGGAATATATCTGCGCCTAACCGCGAACTGGAACATGCATTGCAAACACTCGAGTTCCCGGTTAACCGTTGCTCCCTTGGTGATCCGCTCCGGGTGCCACTTCAACGGCTGTTGTCGTCGATAATCGCGGTATTCTTCAACCATCTGCTGGTTGATTGCGGTCAAGCGACGCTCTCCAAAAAAGCCCTGCAGGTTCTTCATAAAGATTCGATGGTTGCGTTGACTCTTGATGGAAAGAGTCGAAGTGTGCGAACGCACAAACTCTTCAGTCAACTGTCTGAAGTTCATGCGGTCGCCTGCCCAACCGACCCTGAACAAACCGAGCGCGATCTCGCCTTCCCGTTTTTTCAGGATCTTACGGGCGAGCTCTTTGCTCGTGGTTTTGGTCGACTGGAACTTCTGTACTCCTTCCACCGTGTAACTGATCCACCAGAATCGCGATCTCTTCCTTCGATACAGCCCCACTGGCGCTCCTCTCACTTGCCGGAACCGAGCGCCGACGGGATTATACTCCCTCGCATTAAGCAGCGGCGGGCTGGACGGATTTGCTGGTCTTTGAACCGATCGAGTGTCGAACGGAGGTATTCAAGTCGGCCACCCAATTTGCGGCATTCAATCTTTTCCTGGGAGGCGTATTGGTAGAGAGTACTTTTCGAAATGCCAAGATAATCGGCAGCCTCGGCGTGCTTGAGCCATGGGTCGACTGTCGGCGTTCTGTAATCTACTTCGCCGACGAAGGGTAAAGCTGCGGTGCAAGGCAGGGAGGCTGCAAGATTCCTCAGAAGCGACACGATCGGCTCTGCATCACTTGGGAGGATGAGCAGACAAGCGAGAAGTTGAGGCGGTTCGGTTTGGTCAAGTTGGGGCTCTTGCGTGCCCGAGCATCGATGAGTCTGCTGGGGAGTTGCCTTGCGTATATTGTCGATGCCCATCGGTTCCAACGGTCTCAAAGATCTTGAGTCGTTTGATGACGCGTGTTGTTTGTGCTCCGTTGTTTCACGTTCGATCTGGTCTTGAGCCTTCTCCTCTGTGGCCGTGTAGCATTGCGCCGCATACTGCACCGCATGAGCGCCAGAGTCAGCTTGCTTGGGACTGCGTGATGGGGTTTGTTTGTCAGTTCCTGCTTTAGTGACAATAGTTGTATCAGCCGGATCATTGATTGGGAGACGTGAGCCATGTCGTCGGTCGGACGCTGGGTCCTCACGCATGCCGAATTGGAGACGGCGGTGCACGGGTTTCTATTTGAGTTCTAGCTTGAACGACTCTCCTTTCGCAGTTGGTTCGGGAGTTTTCGCGTGTTGGCTCGCGAGCCAAGACTGGTAGTCCTTATCTTTGTTGCAGACAAGTTTCAGCGCCTCGCTGACGACGTAAGACGGTGAGCTATCAAGAAACTCAGCGTACTTTGTAAGCCTTATCCTCGCTTCGTCATCGAGCCGCAACTGAACAACTGTGGTTTTCGGTTGTTTGGGTGGTGCTTTCAAAACTGGCATCGAGCTTGTCTCCTCTCTGGATTTGAGATTCATTCTTCTCCGCATTCCGAATTGCTTACTTCTTTGTATGCACGCGGCCAAACAACGGCCACCGTTACTCGGTGACGAGGCGGGAGCGACCCCGGGGTCCAGAGACGCACCGTGCGTCGCTGGGTGGGGTCGCTCCCGCCTCAGGCAAGTTCTGGGCCGCGTGCAATTTCGTATTTCGGGATCGTTGATCTGAATGATTTTCCTTATGTTGCGCTCGACCCAAAATGAAGTGGTCGGTGAAGTTGCGCGGGGTGAAGTTGGGGGGTGAAGCCCACTTCACCAGAACCGAGACCGTGCGGGCCAGAAGCGCGGCTGCTTCGTGCCTAGCGAAGTACACGCGCGCGCGACTATACGAGCCGAACGTCGTGAGGACCAGGCGAGGTCCGAAGGTGCAGAAGGTATTGCTTACGGTCTTCACTCTGGAGCACCCGTCTCCTGAGATCAGGCGATGGTCTGCAGGGATATCCGCGGGCAAAACACTGGGCTGGAACGACCCCACGGGTCATTTGGCCAAGGAGTCGGCCAAAGAGAGGGGGTCGTTCCAGTCCAGTTCGGTGTTTTGCCCGCGTCCAAATTCTTCGTCGCGCACCGCGCAACCTCTGGCTCTTGACAACCTTCGCGTCACCGTGAGGTGACGCGAACCGTGCCGGACACAGTGAACCGTGTCTTTCACGCACCCGTCACCGTGGCCAGCATCTCCGGTCGAACGGAGCGATCTCCGCGAACCAAATACGTGTCAAAAAAGATGGCGGACTCGGCCTTCCGCTGCGAGATTTGCGCCCGCAATTCCGACTCAGCAAGCTCGCCGGCGCGCCATGATTTGTAGAGCCGCTCGATGTTCTCAGTCCGAAAGCGTTCCCGTGCGTCCTTGAGGAACTCAAGATCCTCCGTGACCGGAATGATGTATTCGTGGTTGTCCCACTTCCTGCGGATCCGGAAATACCGAAGGATTTCGCCCGATAGATCAGGTTCCAGCGGTCGCCTGACGATGGACTGGAAACGCTCCGCGATTCCATGAAAATGGGCTTCCTGCGTTGCGATATATAGAAACCGAAGACCATTAAGTTGCCGAAAGAGCGGTTGGTAGGCGGCAAGATGCGAAGCAAAATGGGACGGCCTTTCGAAGCCAGCGTCCACGTAACTGAAGGTGACCACAGGGGGAAGACCTGGAAAAGGCGGGGCAGCAAAAAGAGGAAATTTGTCGACAAAGTAGCGGATGGTCTTTTGATCGGGTGCTGCGCCCTCGTATACGGTAGCCGGCAGGTACTCCTTGGAAATGCCTAGTTCTTGGCAAAAGAAGTTCACTTTTTCTTGCTCGGTTTCGAAGTAGGCCAGGTCCTGGTTGCCCAGAACGAAGTCGAGAAGAACCAGCCTTGTACGCATAAAACCAAGCGAGTGGCGCTTGCGGTTGCGGAGGTTGTCCTTCTCCATTTGGCCGTAGATCGTTCTGGAAAAGAGATGGAACAGGGATCCACCACGTGCCTGTCCACAAATGCGGGCGTGCCCTTGCTCGATAAGCTTTCGAGCAAAGGAGGTAGGGCGTTTCCCGTAACTGGCGCCCGTAAAGGCGCGGAACTGTCCCAGCGTGAAGTAGCCGGAAAACACGGCAACGATGTAGAGAAAACGAGCCTCGGACTCGGTGTAGCCCAAGCCTCGGATTCGCTCGATGTGAACGTCGAGAATCTTCATATGTGTCAAAATCTCCTGATGGATTCTCATGTCTCCCACCTGGCCTGCGGGGCTTAGGCCAGCGGGCACCGCTAGGGCAGCTAAGATTCGGTCGTCCGCAAGGTGCAGGCACTACCGGCCGTCAAAATCCAGGCCATGCGTATTGCCTTGGTGCGAACAACACACCAACCCTCATCACCTCAACGGGGTGAGGTCTACGTTCGCCTCCGGCGCGTGGTCCCTCGGCCGGGTGCGATAACTGGCGGATATTCGCGCAAAATATTTCCACCAAGCGGAAAGAGAAAAAGAGGAAAAAACGCCCTCTACATATACAGAGCACCTGAAAACGGAAAACGTAAATTTTGGGGTGAGCGTCCAGCCGCTGAAGTAGGTTTTCCAGTTTGGATATCACGGTGCCTCCAGACTGTGAACCGCTGCCCCTGATTCCCGGCCAGGGCGGTAGCGTTCGGATTCCCATTGGGGATCGCGAAAGTCATCAATATCGAATCCATCGAAACCTCGGGACATGGATATCACTCCGGGGGTTAGGGGTGCCCCGGCTAGGTGGGCGGCCTATCCCACTGTGGGGATCTAAGAAAAAATCCCCCCCACCCCCCGGTGAACACGAGGAACTGGCTCGGGACGAAATCGATGTAAACGCCGGGAATTCTCATATGTTCAAAAACTCCGGATGGATTCTCGTTTCTCCCACCTGGCCGGCGGGGCATGGGCCAGCGGATCACCGCTAGGGCAGCTAGGATTCAGTCAGCTGCAAGCCGCAGGCACTGCCGTCAAAATCCAGGCTATGCGTATTGGCTTGCCAACGACACACCAACCCCCATCACCTCAACGGGGTGAGGTCTACTTTCGCGGCTCGCCGTCCCTCGGCCAAGTGCGATCGCTGGTGGATTATTCGCTGCAAAATAGCTCCACCACGCGGAAAGGGAAGAAGAGGAAAAAGCCCCTCTATATGTAAAGAGCACCTAAAAACGGAAAACCTCAACGATCTTCCAAATTTTTTGCGATGCAGCCCAAATACCCGACACCGGAGGCCCGGCCTATGGACTGAACCGCAGAAGGTGCTCCACGAACCCACGCACTTACTAGGGGACCTCGAGAAGGGAAAAAGTAAGGGAAATGTTGGTACCAGTACATTTTTCCGGAATTGTGAACCTCCGCGTGCGGAGGTGACAGAAATCAAGACGTTGCCCTATGTGCCCTTTATCCGATCCGTTTGTCGAGCGGCTCATCGGGGCCTTACGTCGAGAATGCCTGGACCGCACGTTATTCTGGACCGCCACCGACCTGGAGGCCAAGCTACTCGATTTTCCCGCCTGAGTTTAGCAATTCGCCACCGACAGGAAGTTGGCCGGAGAAATGAGTTACCGCAGGGCACTGAAAAAGCCCCAGAGTAAAAGGGGCCGCACCGGTTTCTAGTAGGGTATTCCTCGTATCGACATAAGATCCGCACCGTTGAACTGTAAGGTTGAGCCCTCCCCTCAGGAGGGTCCGATGCACGCGCTCTTCGACATTTACATGGTTGACGTTGATGGTTCGGTTGAGTCGCTGGGCAGTGTCCTGTCCTACAGCCTCGCGCTTCTAAAAATCGAACTGACCGCTGTAGAAGCGCCTGGCGATTACGTCATCGTTAACCGCCAAAGCGGCGATCGAACCGAACTGAGCGTGGACCGGCGACAGCAGCTGGTACAATAGCCTCCACCTCTGCCGCGAGACGGGCATGTCAATCGCAATCGAACCCAGCGACGAACTCGAACAACTACACACCCGCTTGCGCAAGATGTCAGACATCGAGTTGATACGTTTCGGCAAAGCCGCCAGAAGTTTGTGCAGGAACCGAGATTGCCCAGACACGTTCAAGCTGCAGTTGCAGGAAGCCGTTGCCGAGTGGCGGCGCAGGCACCCTCAGGTGCGATGATAGAATGTGCTCCACTTTCGATACTCAATAGTATCAAAAAGAGTCGACGCGGAGTGCACTTAATGTTGCTAGCTACGGCACGAACCCCCATCCTCAGGTATCGGCTAATTCCAATGGTTGCATTTTTCCGCTGCTCGATGCAGCGTCCGCCTGAAAGATGGCGCCTGAAGACGGAGCTATGTTGCTTCACTATCATATTCATTGGTCGGATTCAAAATTCGACTGGCAAGTGTTGAACACGCCGGAAAGCGCACGAACTGAAGCTGACCGGCTGGCGCGTCGCGGTGAGACGTATACAATCGAGTCGTTTACGGATGACTGCCCACAGTGCAAGGCCGTTCAGTTAGAACGTCTGCAACATAAACGGAGCGGGAAGACGCCTCCAACTCGCTGACGTGGCGAAGATCGCCCCCAGGTCACAGTAATCTTCTACTGGCGTGCATTTGCGCGAGTCACACATTTTCTAAGTGGCGCTCCAATTGAGATAATAGGATCGTCGCCCAGACAAACTTTTCCGAAATCTGTTCTTTGGCCTTCTCGGTTAGTCTCATTGTGGGAGCCATCTTTTCGACAGTATCGAGCGCTTTCCGAGCGTCTGCTGCGCTGCGTTCGAGGTGCATTCTGTCGCGCATGGCGAGCCCCGTCTGACAAAATGTGATCGCCAAATCCAATCCAATGTTTATGAGGCATTCTTGCTGTTCGGAGTGGTCAACGCGCCCAGAGTTCACTCGTTTGTTTTTGCCGTTTCGGTCCTGCATTCTTCGGATGATTGCGCTCGGTCCCATTTAAGCCAATACAGCAGACACTGTACAGCAGTCTCACTCGACAACCTGCCTCGTATCAATCAGCGCTGTCAGGTCCAGGCCGAAAACGTCAACCTGCAGCTTGGTGCCGTCAGGGTGCTCAACCACGGCGCGAAAAAGGGCGTCGTCGGTGCAGGTTGACGCGGATTTTGTCACCGACCTTGAAGTCGCGCTTTGGCTCCTTGGCTGACACGCGAGGGAATGGACCATAATGGGATTCGAGCTGAGAAATGAGGGCGGAGCCGCGCACAGCCGACTTGTTATCGGGTACAGAGTGACTTAAGGAAAACGCGAATGCTCCGCCCTCGGAGAGGCCTATCATACGCCCCATACGGGAGGTGTCAACTGAGCTGCTGCCGTTTCAGCAACTTCGTAAGTTTTGAGGGCAAGCCGAAGGAATACAACGCGGAGTGCTGATTGGGGCATGGGACAAGCGGTCCGCTAACGAGGGCCCATTTTCGGATGGGAAGTCCGGCTCGGCCTATGGCCGCGGTCAGGCGATGCTTTGAGGGAGGTTGATTCCTTTACCTAGATGGAGCCGCGAATTTCCTAACCGTTTCAACTGGTATCCGCAGGGCATGGGCGAAAAAGGTTGACCCACAGGGTGAGCAGCAGTTCCGCGCTGCTACGCGGGGCATGTGTGCCCCGGCGGAGGTAGCGCAGGCGGTAGAGTCGTTCAATGGTCAAGGCCAACATGGTGAGCAGCCAGCTAATCAGCAGACTGTTGGCTTGGTGATGGCAGATATGTTCCAGGCCATGGCGGCTCTTGGCTTCGTTGAAGCCTTCATTCTCGATCTCCCAACGGCTCTTGGCCATATCGAACAGCGCACGCACCCCGACTCGGGAAGAGGGGAAATTGGTCAGCCAGTAGGCTTCGACCACCTTGCCGTTCGGCTTATGCTGACGATAGAAGAAGACGCGAACCGTTTCCCAGTGCAGCGTATCCCAGGGATCGAAGTCGTCCGCCTCCCAGATCTCCACGCGATCTTGTCCATAGGGAAAGACGGTCGTAGGAGGTCCAACCGGAAAGCGTTTCTGGGCGGCGGTGCATAATTCGGGCAGGTTGTCTTTCAATCGTGCCACCACAGCGAGTCCCAGCTTGCTGGCGGTGTGCAGGAACGATGCGGTAGCGAATTTCCCGTCGACCACCACGTACTGCGCAAAGCGTTTCCCCAGCCCGTCGATGACTCGCCGCAACAGCCGCTGCCCGGCGGCATACTCGCTATCGCCGGACCCGTAGGGCTCCACGTCGCAGGGCAGGGACAGACCGGTTCCCGCCACGCTGATCAGAACCAAGGAATGCTGATAGCCGAGGATCTGTTTCTCGGCATTGCGGCGCGGACGACAGAGCGAACAGCCCGACTCGGTGCGCCATCCGGCGCCGGTACCGTCGATGGCCAAACCGATCCAGCGACAGCCATCGAAAGCCTTGTTGCGCTTGGCACGACCGATGACGGAGAGCAAAGCTTGACGCGTGGGGCGGGGATCCAAACGCTCGGTGAAATAGCCCAAGGTATCGTCAGAAAACGAGCAGGAGAGGGAGAGATTTTTCCGTGCCGGAGAGTGCACCAGCGCTTCCAGGGCATGAAAACTGTATTGGCGGAGGATTTGACCGACCAGCAACGCCCAAAGCAATGGTTCGGCGAGAATCTGAGGCTGCGGCCGGCCGTCTCCCGGGTTCCGAAGATATCGCCGGAGTCGAAGACGCCGCGTCACAAAGTGCAGCAAGCGACGTGGCGTCGGGCCGCTCATTTCTTCTTTTTCTTCAGCCTCTTCTCTTGCTGTCGTGCCAGAAACAACAACTGAACATTGGCCGCCAGTACCTCGCGCACGGCCTCCTGGAACTCCCGCCCGGCGGCCACCCGGTGCCGGACCTCTTCGGCCCACTCCGCGGGAATACGATCCGTGTGTCGCTCCCCGTCGATCATGTACGTCAAGGTCCAAGCGGGGTGTCCCTTGCCGCTGATACAGCGACAGCTAGGCTTTCCGCAGCGCGTATAACTCAAGGTCAAGGTTCCGGGGAGCTGATCCGCCAATGGAGGCAAATGACGAATAATTTCAAACTTGCGTTGGCGCAAGCGCGAGGCGTGTGAGCTGCGTGGCTCCTTCCACATTGTCTTGAAGCAATAGTGCTACAAGATCACTCAAAAAGCAAATGGTCACTCGGAATGCGAAAATAGCACGCACTCCAGGAAGACCACCCTACTGCTGCGTATGGCTATTCTTCAAGGACTACTTAGAGGAGGTTCCCCCTAAACTTCCGAAACGGCTGC
>Ga0306926_10002257_pt1 | contig 19620 bp, 15 predicted proteins | sample flu12Cox44000178_FD_203759 | JGI IMG/M metagenome (GOLD analysis project Ga0306926, IMG submission 203759) | Lab enrichment of tropical soil microbial communities from Luquillo Experimental Forest, Puerto Rico - flux8day.12C.oxic.44.000.178 (v2)... | ecosystem: Environmental > Terrestrial >... | reverse complement strand
CTTGTCGGATAACGTGCTCATGCGGAAGGCCTATGCGGTTCGTGGGATCGCTGTCCCGACGCCGAACCCATGGGCGACCCTTGGAATGTGGGTAGCCGTCGCCCTCGGCATTCCGCTCGTGGTGCTAATTCTCGGATCATCCCTGGTGTGGGCTTTCTCCGGGTTCGCTGCCAAGCGGCCTTGAATGGTGCGGTCCGAAATGGAGCGACTGAACTTCTGGCGTGGCCTTTGGCGTGTGTGGATTATCGGTGCGGTGGCCTGGGCAATATGGACATTCTGGGAAAGTGATCCACAGTGCCTGGTCTATTTAGTTGCACCTTGGTGTCAGGATCGGGACTTCAAATATTACCTTGAGTTGCTGGCCTCGATGTTCGGCTGGCCAGTGTTGATCGGCATACTTCTCTTTGCATCACGCTGGGCTATCGCTGAGTTCTCAGAGCCCAAAAAGCCAAACTGAGATCAGATCGCAACCCCCTTAGTCGAATTTCGCCAACAACCTTTTCGCTTCCGCCTGCGATAGCCTGCGTCCAACCATCTCCTTCGGCACTCGCCACTTGCGATCAAGCTCGTGGCCTTCCGTGAACTCGGCTTGATCCAATCCATCGAGCGAAGCACGCATACGAGCATGAACAAGCGATGCTCCAGGCTCGATGACAACTGAGGTTTGATTGTTGTGGCGGTAGCAGAACCAGTAGAGGGGCATGAGTGGCTTCGATGAGCAAATCTTTGGCGCAGATAAGCAAGTCTCAAGACCTGGGCTGACCGGCTAAGCGACGTTCGACCCCAACCCAGACGCAGAGCGGAAGGGCCGAATACCGACGTGAGACCCCGCTCTGCTAACTTGCCCTGGCCGCAACATGGCTGGGGCCTTTTTCCGTCGATGGCACGATCCCGCCGACCACCAGCTCTACTCAATTGTGCGAAAGAATTCGCTACCCTTACTTCGACGGCGGCTTCCCTGCTGCCGTGAGCTTCGCATCCAATTCTGCCTTCCTCTTCCTGGCCGCAGCCGGTCCCACGTAGAAGTGGTCAAAGAGAGCTTCCAGAATTTCCAAGCACCATTCTGCTTCCTGCGGTTCAACGTCAATGATCTGGAGCGAGGTCTGATCGTTGATTGGATGCGCCCCGAAGTTACCGAAGCCGCGGATCGCATCGACTGTCTCGTGGATGTGTGTGGGAAGGACCTTGGCATTCAATAGCTTATCAATCTGTTTCGCCAGATTGTCGTCTTTGTTCTTGTAGCCGTTGTCGTTCAGCATCGTTTGCAGACACCGGCGAGACAACGCTGCTGATGCCTTGGCGCTGATGGGCAGGACATTACAAGCTTCGGTGTAATCCGTAGCGATCTGTTCAGGTACTTCAAGCGGGACCGGTTCTCTGTTGGTGGAGATACCACAGCGCCCCGATCCGAATTCGCTGGCTCGCCCAAGGAGGTGTTAGCGGGTGCCGTCGAGGACCACCCGCCCTACAATTCAGACGTTGGTAGACGTTACCTGAACCGTATGCGCAGCCCTCTGCGGGCTTACATGTTGCGACCCTAGTCGCTTGTCCTAGTGGACGTTTATGCAGACCATTTCATTGGCTCAGCTTTGCGGCCCGCCTTGCCCACCTTTCCATAACAGTCCTTAGCGACTCCTCCTCTGCCGCGTTCACGGTCTCGCAACGCTCCCACGCTATCGGCTCAATCAATCGTTTGATTTCCCGTTGAACGCACTTGCGCAGGTCGTTTGGGTCCATTGCGTCAAGCTCCCAACAGCGATTGCCGTGGTTGCGGATGAACCATTGATAGCGTGGGTCTCTGCGCTTATCCGTCGCCGGGAACGAAGGCAGTCGTCTCACCTGTCGCGGAACAAGAGCAATCCGCTGTAGCTTGACGTGGTCGCCGTCATAGTCGGCAAGCCTCTTCGGTAAGTCCTCTTCCGACATGAATAGGCCGCTAGGGTCGAAGTCGCCAACGTAGAGCGCAATCAGGTCGCGGCCCTTGGGGTCAGCATCCTGAGCGACATCATAGACAGCGGTGGCGCTGCTGAATCCGTGCATGACGCGCAAGCCGACTGCGTATTCATCGAGCACCGGCTTGAGCACACCCCGCACCGTTCCCTTCTCGCTCCACACTTCACAGCGCACCGGTTGCTGATTCCAGAAGTCACGGCGATAGGATCGTGCGGCAGCACGCGAGAATTCGTCTGGGTCATCCCAAGTCGGTGTCCGTTCAAGGTCGCGAGTCTCATCGACAATCCAGTCCCATGGGATGTGGCCTTGCTCTCGTGCCAGCCTGAGAAGGCGATACACCTTCTGCATTTCGTTGTTTGACATCGAAGGGATAAGGCCAGCGGCGAAGAGCTTGTAGCCGATGCCCCGGCCGGTGATGGGCTGGGCTGCTTCGGCTGCGGCGTGCATCGCCTCGATGAGTTCGAGAGACCGGGTCGCCATGCCGCGACCCTTTTTCAAACAGGTATCAAAAAAGTCCCCGCTCATGACTGCGGGCCTTTAATGATGGCCACAGGTCGTGCGTCGAGAATGCGGTCATAAGCATCAAGGCAGACAAAAGTCCGCCGTCCACTTTTCACGAACAGGCCGGGATGAAGGGCAGCAAGCTCGTACAGGCGAGACCTTGAATCGCCGCCGTAGGCGCGAGCCTCGGGAATCGTCACATGGCGTCGGGGTCGAAACTGCTGGTATTGCATAGCGAGTCCTCACGAAAAGGCTCGCTGCCAGCATGAAAGAAGGCGCACCACGAGCCCGGCTTGCCAATGGCAAGCGCTGAACTCCGGCACGCCTCGCGGATATGATTGAGGGTATCTAGCCCCTCGGCGCGTCAGCCGAATCAATCGGCCTCGATGATTCTTTCAGACCCCGTAGATAATAACGGACGATAGAAACCGCAAGGGGATGGCCCTCACCGTATACGAGCGAGCTTCTTGTCCGGCTTGAAACCGAATCGGGGGGCACCCTTACGGATCGCATCCGCGATATGGTTCGGTGCGAGGCGACAAAGGTGGCTCTCAATGAGTGCAGCACGCTGCGCGTCGACCGCATTGCGCGGACGATGACCGATGGTCGCCTTGCGATGCCATCGCCAAGCCATTGGCAAGCCCGTGGGCGCGATAATCGAGGGCGAGCGTTAGCAGCGCGCGACGTAGGCCCGGACGTGGGCCGGGTGCCTGAAAAACGTTAATTCCCCAATGAAAATAACGGTCCGCCCGTGATGCCTGCATCCGGGCGGACTTGCTCCATTCTCTCGTGCGCAACAAAACTCTCGCAGCGCGCGCCTACGCAGCGGCATGCCCTTGTCGGGTACGCCCGTGATGTGCAATTTTGCAAACGACGATTTTCCACGCCGACAGGGGACAACCATGCGCACTGGCCTGCTGACCGCCGCCCTTACGCTCATTCCCGCCGCCGCCTTCGCTCATACCGGCGTAGGTGACGCGCACGGTTTTGCGACGGGGTTTGCGCATCCGCTCGGCGGGCTCGACCACATTCTGGCGATGATGACGGTCGGTATTTTCGCCTGGCAGCTCGGCGGGCGCGCGCTCTGGCTCGTGCCCGCGGCCTTCGTCCTGGCGATGGCGATCGGCGCCGCGCTCGCAGTGGCTGGCGTGCCGCTCCCGTTCGTCGAATTTGCCATCGCCGCTTCGGTGGTCGTGCTCGGCGGCATCGTAGCCTTCGCCTGCAGGGCGCCGATCGCCATCGCCATGGCCGTCGTCGCACTATTTGCGATCTTCCACGGCCACGCCCACGGCACCGAGATGGCACTCGATGCCGGCAGCGGCGCCTATGCGGCAGGATTCATGCTGGCGACCGCGCTCCTCCACGTCGCCGGCATCGTGCTCGGCTACGCGCTCGGACGCGTCGAGGGCCGAGCCGCTTACCGGCTCGCCGGCTCGGCGGTCGCACTCGCGGGGTTGGTGATCCTAAGCACGATCATTTGAAGCTTGCGCCGACGTCAGGCGTGCGCGGAGCCACCAAGGCTCATCGCCAGCACGCGCGCGGCGTGGAGCGCCTCGCGCCCGCTGCCGTCCTTGATCTGATGCCGGCATGACGTGCCGTCGGCAATGACGAGGGTGTCCGGCTCTGCCTTGCGCACCGCGGGAAGCAGCGAGAGCTCCGCCATCTTCAGCGACACATCGATGGTGTCGGCGCCGTAGCCGAAGGCGCCGGCCATTCCACAGCAGCTCGAGTCAACCGTTTCGACAGCCAAGTCAGGTACGAGGCGCAAAACCGCCTCGACCGCCGGCATGGCAGCAAACGATTTCTGATGGCAGTGGCCGTGCAGCAGCGCGCGCTTGGCCACGGGCTTAAGCGGGAGCTTGAACGTGCCCTCCTTCGCCTCGCGCGCCAAGAACTCCTCGAACAAAAGCGCATGGGCGGCCAAGCGGCGCCCGTCCTCGCCCTTCACGAGCGCCGGGATCTCGTCGCGGAAACCCAGCATGCAGCTCGGCTCGAGACCGACGAAGGGAATTCCACGCGCGAGAAACGGGGCAAGCGCATCGGCGCAGCGCTGCGCTTCGCGCCGCGCCTCATCGATGAGGCCGACGGCGAGAAAGGTGCGCCCGCAGCAGAGCGGGCGGCGGCTGTCGTCAGCGGCTTTCGGTAGATGGACGCCGTAGCCGGCGGCAGTGAGCACGTCGAGCGCGGCCTCGATGTTCTCCGGCTCGAAGTAGCGGTTGAAAGTGTCGGCGAAGAAGACGACCGGCCGTGCGTCTTCGACGGCGACAGACGCCGGCTCGCGCCAGGGATCGGCGCGCCAGCGCGGCAGGCTGCGCCGGGCGCTCAAGCCGAGAAATCGCTCCGACCAGTGCCGCAGGCGCGGCATGCCGTTGCGCATATTGGCGAGCCTGGGCCACTTGGCCGCGAGCGGCGCATAGCGCGGCAGATATCCGATCAGGCGGTCGTGCAACGAAAGGCGGCGCTTTGCCACGCGCGCCGCCTGCACCTCGATCTTCATGCGCGCCATGTCGACGCCGGTCGGACATTCGCGCCGGCACGCCTTGCAGGAGACGCAGAGCTTCAAGGTTTCCGCCATTTCGTCCGAGGTCAGCGCGTCCGCTCCGAGCTGACCGGTGATCGCGAGGCGGAGCGTGTTGGCGCGGCCGCGCGTGACGTCGCGCTCGTCGCGGGTGACGCGATAGCTCGGGCACATGACGCCGCCGGTCAGCGCGCGGCAGGCGCCGTTGTTGTTGCACATCTCCGCCGCCCCCTGGAAACCGTCGCCGGCGCCGGAATAGGCAGACCAGTCGAGATGGGTGCGGATGTTTTCGGCCCGATAATCAGGCCCGTAGCGGAGGAGACGGCGATCGTCGAATTTCGGCGCCCGCACGATCTTGCCGGGATTGTAGAAGCCTTTGGGGTCGAACCGATCCTTGACCTCTTCGAACGCGCGCACGAGGCGCGCGCCGAACATCTTCTCGTGGAATTCCGAACGCACGATGCCGTCGCCATGCTCGCCAGAGTGCGAGCCCTTATAGGCGAGCACCATCTCGAAGGCCTCTTCGGCGATGGCGCGCATTGCTTTTACGTCGTGCTCGAGACGCAGGTTGAGCACCGGCCGCACGTGCAGGCAGCCGACCGACGCGTGCGCATACCAGGTGCCGCGGGTGCCGTGCTTGGCGAAAATATCGGTGAGCCTCGAGGTGTATTCGGCGAGATGCTCGAGCGGAACCGCGCAATCCTCGACGAAGGACACGGGTTTGCCCTCCTCCTTCATCGACATCATGATGTTGAGACCGGCGGTCCGCATCTCGGTGATCGCGGTCTGCAGCTTGGGATCGAAGACCTCGATCACGCCGCCCCATTTCGCGCCCGTCTTGTCCCAGCCAAAGCCAAGCGCGCCCATCAAATCCTTGAGCTCCATCAGGCGGCGGAGGTTGAAGTATGGGTCTCCCTCGGCAAATTCCACGAAAAGCACGGCTTCGGGATCGCCGCGCACGACCCACTCGATCGTCGGCCGGAACATCGCGATCTCGCGCGCCAGGCCGAGCATGGTGCGATCGACGAGCTCGACCGCCATCGGCGCAAGCTTGATAAGGTGCTGCGCGGCGTCCATCGCCTCGAAGAAACTGCCGAAATGACAGGCACCCAGCGCGCGGCGCCCGAGCACCGGCGAAAGCTTCAGCTCGATGCGGGTCGAAAACGCGAGCGTGCCTTCGGAGCCGACGAGAATATGCGCGAGGTTGACATCGTTGTTAGGCGCGAGATTGAACTCGTCACGGCCGGGAAGAAGCGAGTCGAGATTGTAGCCGCCGACCCGCCGCTGGACCTGCGGGAAGCGCGTTTCGATCTCGTCAGCCTCGCGCGCGGCGATCTGCAAGAGATCACGCGCCAGCGGCAGCAACGGCGAGGTGGGCGGGACATCCGATAGATCCGGCGCAACGGGGCCGAAATGTGCCGCCCTTCCGTCGGCCAGCACCGCATCGATCGACAGCACGTTCTCGCGGGTATTGCCGTAACGCAGCGAGCGGGTGCCGCAGGAATTGTTGCCCACCATGCCGCCGATCGTGGCGCGCGAGGAGGTCGAGATGTCGACCGGAAACCACAGCCCGTGCGGCTTGAGCCGGCGATTGAGTTCGTCGAGCACGATGCCGGGCTCGACCACGCAGCGCCGGCCGGGGACGTCGAGCTCGATCAGGTGGTCGAGATATTTCGAGCAATCGACGACGAGCGAAGCATTGACCGCTTGGCCCGCCTGCGAGGTGCCCGCCCCCCGCGCCAGCACGCTCACCCCCTCCTCGCGCGCAATCGTCAGCGCGTGCTCAGCCTCCTTCGCCGAGCGCGGTGCGATCACACCGATCGGCATGATCTGATAGTGGGACGCGTCGGTCGCGTAGCGGCCGCGCGTGAAGGCGTCGAACTCCACCTCGCCGAGGAGATGCGCCTTGAGCCGCCGCTCGAGCCCCGGTACGACCGTTTGGGCCATTCCACTTACTCGCTGCCGGAGATTAGCTCTCCCGTCGCAAGAGACTTGACTGAGTCTCGCATTCGTCCTTGATGACGGCAAGCTGCGGCCGGGCCGGGCCGTCGCAAAACCGCGCCGGCAAGGGATCACCCGATGTCTAAGAACTCGTCACGCCCCGTAGGCCGCCATTTCCTGCACATCCCTGGGCCGACGCCGTTGCCCGACCGCGTGCTGCGGGCGATGGACACGCCGATCATCGATCACCGCGGGCCGGAATTCGCCAAGCTCGCCAAAAACTGTCTCGACGGCGTCAAGATGATCTTCAAGACCGCCAATCCGGTGATCATCTACACCGCCACCGGCACCGGCGCGTGGGAAGCGGCCCTCGTCAATACGCTCTCTCCCGGCGACCGCGTGCTGATGGTGGAGACCGGGCAGTTCGCCACGCTGTGGAAGAGCATGGCGGAGAAGCTCGGGCTGCGGCCGGAATTCATCAAGACCGATTGGCGTATCGGCGCCGATCCGTCGGTGATCGAGGACCGCCTGCGCCAGGACAAGAATAAGGAGATCAAGGCGGTCTGCGTGCTGCACAACGAGACCTCGACCGGGTGCTTGTCGCCGATCGCGGAGATTCGCAAGGCGATCGACGCCGCTGGCCACCCCGCGCTGTTTTTCGTCGACACCATCTCCTCGCTCGCTTCCACCGACTATCGGCATGACGAATGGGGCGTCGACGTCACCGTAGGCGGTGCGCAGAAGGGATTGATGCTGCCGCCCGGGATGTCGTTCAACGCGGTGAGTGACAAGGCGTTCGCGGCCGCGAAGAACTCGCAGCTGACGAAGTCGTTCTGGGCCTGGGACGACATGCTCGCCATGAACAAGATCGGCTTCTTCCCTTACACCCCGGCGACGCAGATGCTGCATGGGCTGTCCGAGAGCATCGCCATGCTGCACGAGGAAGGGCTCGATAACGTGTTCGCGCGCCATCACCGCCTGGCCGAGGCGACGCGGCGCGCGGTGCGCGCCTGGGGCCTCGAGATCATGTGCCGCGACGCGAAATATTATTCGCCGACAGTCACGGCAGTGCTGCTGCCGGAGGGCCACGACGCCGACGCGTTCCGCCATTTCGCGCTCGACACCTTCAACATTTCCTATGGCTCGAGCTTCGGCCGCTACGCGGGAAAATACTTCCGCATCGGCCATCTCGGCGACGTGAACGAAGGCATGATCGCCGGCGCGCTCGCCATCACCGAGATGGCGCTGGCGCTCGCCGGCATCCCGCACAAAAAAGGCGGCGTCCAAGCCGCGCTCGATTATCTCATTGCCGCGCAGGCAGGCCCGGCGCGAGCGGCGGCGGAGTGAAACAGCGCGGCCGTGACTCGCGCCGCATTTGCCGCGCGCTGATTACACTGCAAACGAAACGCTCTAAGCGATGAAACGGCTGTGGTTCACCTCGCGCTCGCAGTGCTCGCGCTGGATGCGGGCAGCGCCGCGGCGCAGACTTATCCGAGCCGACCGATCCGCATCGTCGTCCCGTTCGTCGCCGGCGGGGTCGTCGACGCGCTCGCCCGCATGATGGGGGCCAAGCTCTCCGAAACTTTGGGCCAGCCGGTCATCGTGGAGAATCGCCCGGGAGCGGCCGGCAATGTTGCGGCCGATGCGGTCGCGAAGTCGCCGCCCGACGGTTACACCATCCTGCAGAACACCAATGGCCAGGCGATCAGCCCATCCATTTATCGCTCGCTGCCCTTCGACGTGGTGCGCGACTTTGTCCCCGTGACGCAACTCGTCGCCTCTCAGCTCGTGCTGGTGGCAAGCCCGAAGCTATCAGCAAGCTCGGTGGCGGAGCTGATCGCGCTGGCGAAGGCCAAGCCCGGCGCTCTCAACTACGGCATGACCGGCGTTGGCAATCCGCTGCATCTGACTATGGAGATGTTCAAGACCGCCGCCGGCATCGAGATGCAGCCGATTCCGTATAAAGGCGACGCGGGAATTTTCCCCGCTCTCATCACCAGCGAGATCCAGGTGGCGATTGCGCCGATGGCGACCGCCCTGCCGCATGTCGCGGCCGGGACGCTGCGCGCGCTGGCAGTCGCCGGCGCCAAGCGCTCGCCGGCACTGCCCGACGTGCCCACGGTCGCCGAGAGCGGGCTTGCCGGTTTCGAATCCTCGAGCTGGCAAGGCTGGTTCGTGCCGGCCCACACGCCGCCCGACATCGTCAACATCATCCAGCAACGCGCCAATGCGGCCTTGGCCGCGCCCGACGTGCTCGAGCGTCTGCGTCTCACCGGCAACGAGGCCGTCGGCAGCACGCCCGCCGAGTTCGAGCAGCGCTTCAAGGCCGACCTCGCGAAATTTGCCAAGATCGTCAAGGAAGCCCATATTCCGTTGCAGGATTGAATTCTGACGGAGGCCGTCCATGGACATTCAAGGTCTCGGCTATGTCGGCATTCGCGCCAAATCGCTCGAGGATTGGACGAACTTCGGCACCCGTTTTTTAGGGATGCAGCTGGTCGACCGGAGCGGCAAGAGCCTCGCGCTGCGCATGGATGACCGCAAGCAGCGCGTGGTCGTCGACGAAGACGGCGGCGAAGGCGTCGCGTTCTTCGGCTGGGAGGTGGCCGACGCCACCGCGCTCGATGGCTTTGCAGCGAGACTAGAAAAGGCCGGAATCGCAGTGGCCCGCGGCTCGCGCGCGCTTGCGGACGAACGCCGCGTCAAGGATCTGCTCGTGCTCGCCGACCCGCTGGGCAACCGGCTCGAAATTTTCCACGGCGCCGAGATCACGAGCGAGCCGTTCAAGCCCGGCCGCTCGATCTCCGGCTTCCGCACCGGACCGCTCGGCATGGGTCACGCCGTGCTGCACGTCAAGGACATCAACGACGCGGTGCCGTTCTATCGCGACGTGCTCGGCTTCCGGCTGTCCGACTATATGACGCGGCCGTTCAACGCCTATTTCTTCCATGCAAATCCGCGCCACCACTCGATCGCCTTCATCGAGACCGGCCGCAGCGCCACTCATCACTTGATGGTGGAGCTCTACAGCCTCGACGACGTCGGCCAATGCTACGATCTGGCGCTGGGCGAGGAAGGCCGCATCGGCGTCACGCTGGGCCGGCATATCAACGACGAGGTGACGTCGTTCTACTCGAACTCCCCGTCGGGGTTCATGGTGGAGTACGGCTGGGGCGGACGCGTGATCGACATCGAGGGTTGGCAACCGCAAGAGGTCACTTGGGGCCCGAGCATGTGGGGCCATGACCGTCTGTGGATGACGCCGGAAAAGCGCGCCGAGGCGCGCGCGATCCGCGTCGCGGCCGCCGACAGCGGTCTGCGCAAGCCGGTCAACGTGATCGAGGGCAATTACAAGCTCGCGCCCGGCGTCTGCCCGTGGTGGGACGGCATTCTGCGCGGCGAAGCGGCGGAATGAGCCCGACCTCCGCGTCGTACGATCGGCGCGGCTTACTCTATTCCAGGCGGCTCAATCGGGTCGCCTATCTCAAGCCGCGAGCTTCACGTATTCGAAATCGCCGGGCTTGTTGTCGATGCCGACGCGCGGCGGCGCGATCCAGCTCGCGAATTTGCCGGGCTCAATGACCTGGCGCATCAGGCTTTGGATGAAGTCGCCGTCATCCTTGGACGGCAGCCACTTGTCCTTTTGCCCGTTCCACGCCGCGTCATCGACCAGCTCTCCGCTCGGCGACGCCTTGATGTCCCTGAACTCGCCGATCTGCCGGTGGAACGCCACATGCGGCAGCTCAAATCGGAAGTTCACGCCGACCCGCTCGATGATCTTGTTCCAGCGGTCGAGGCCGCGCTGGCAGTCGGCGGTGTAGTCGTCGCGTAGCCGCATGTTGATGGCGGTGAGCGCGGGTTCGTCCACGCGCTTGATCTCGCCGTCGACGAGCTTGAGCACGGGATAGGTCGAGCTTTCGAGCCTGTGGTCGTCCTCGATCTTGGTCTCCTGGAAGCGGCCCTTGAGGCTCGCATTGAACACGTTCGCCGCGTTGGTGGAGACCTCCGAGCCAAACAGGTCGAGCGACAACGAATAGTGCAGGTTGAGCTTCTTCTGAATGGTCGGCAGATCGATGACGCCGAGATCGCGGACCTTGTTGATCTCGGATGGGTCTTCGATGCCCGCCGTCTTGATCGCTTCGCAAGTGCGCTGGATGGTGCGCCCGATCCCGGTCTCGCCCACGAACATGTGGTGCGCTTCTTCCGTCAGCATGAAGCGACAGGTGCGCGAGAGCGGATCGAAGCCGGATTGCGCCAGGCTTTCGAGCTGCATCTTGCCGTCACGGTCGGTGAAGAAGGTGAACATGTGGAACGAGAGCCAGTCCGGCGTCGCTTCGTTGAAGGCGCCGAGCATGCGCGGCTTGTCGGCGTCGCCAGAGCGGCGCTGCAGCAGCTGCTCGGCCTCCTCGCGACCATCGCGACCGAAATATTTCTGCAGGATGTACACCATGGCCCACAGATGCCGCCCCTCCTCGACATTGACCTGAAAGACGTTGCGCATGTCGTAGAGCGAGGGTGCGGTCTTGCCGAGATGGCGCTGCTGCTCGACGGAGGCGGGCTCGGTGTCGCCCTGAATGACGACAAGCCGCCGAAGCATGGCGCGATATTCGCCCGGCACCTCCTGCCAGGCGGGCTCGCCGTAATGCCGGCCGAAGGGAATCTTGCGGCTCTCCTCCTGCGGCGCCAGCAGGATGCCCCAGCGGTACTGCGGCATCTTGATGTAATCGAACTTGGCCCAGCCCTTGGGATCGACTGAGACCGCGGTGCGCAGATAGACGAGCGCCTCCTGAAAACCGGCCGGTCCCATGGTCATCCACCAGTCGATGTAGCCGGGATGCCAGCGCTCGAGCGCGCGCAACACCTGTCGGTCCTCGGTGAGATTGACGTTGTTCGGGATCTGGGTCGAGTAATCGACGTTGACGATGTCGCTCATTACTGCCTCCTCAAACTCTCCGCGTATCGAATGCCGGCTTCTGGCCGGTGCCGTAGCGCTTGAGTGCGCCGTCCTCGCCGACGGCGTTGGGTCGCTGGAAGATCCAGTTCTGCCAGGCGGTGAGCCGGGCGAAGATTTTCGATTCCATTGTCTCCGGGCCGCCGAAGCGCAAATTCGCCTCGAGGCCGGTCAGGCCGTCGGGAGAAAAGCTCGCGCGTTCCTCGAGGAACACGCGAATTTCGTCTTCCCAATCGATGTCGTCGAGCGCGAAGGTAACGAGACCGAGCTTCTCCGCCGCTTGCGCATCGAGCATCTCGCCCACTACGCGTTTGGCGCCCTCGAGCGCGGCAGGCTCGGCAAGGAAACGGCTCGCCAGTCGGGAAATCCCGTTCGACATCGGGTAAGCGCCGAAATTGACCTCGGCCAGCGCAAGCGTCGCGGGCGGCTTGTTGTCGCCGTCGCGCTGCCCGATGAGCATATAGGAGCGGTCGCTGGCGAAGACGAGCTCGGCCAGCGTGCCAGCAAAACACGAACCCGGCTCGACCAGCGTGACGAGAGAGCGCGAGGTGAGATCGATGCGCTTGAGCGTGCGCTTCCAAAAGCCTCTGATTTCGCGCGCGAGCCAATGATCCTTGTTGGCCTCGAGGAACCGGTCGTAGGCGAGCACCTGCGCCGGATCGCCCGAGGATTTGAACACGATCGCAGCGATGTCGAACTCGTTGGCGCGGATATCGAGGATAGCATCGTCGAGCTCGCGCGCGAGCCGTAGCGGCCAAAACTGCGCCCCCGACTCGACCATGGCCTCGGCGGAAGCCGGCGGCGGCGCGTCCGGCCCGCGCAATGTGATGGTCGCGCGCCGCGCAGTCCGCTCGAACTCGACGGATAGCGTGCTGTACTCGACCGCGTCCGCGGAGCGCTCGCGCTTGAGCGGCGTAAGCACGATGCCCTTGCTGGTGCCCGGCCGTCGCGACTTCGCCGCGAACTCCCGTGCGCGCTTGGTCACTGCCTCTTCGAGCTTGGAGGCCGGCACCACCTCATCGACGAGCCGCCAATCCACGGCGCGCTTGCCCTTGATGCCCTCCTCGGTGGTGCAGAACACGTCGGCGCGGTCGCGACGCACCTTGCGTTTGTCGGTGACGCGGGTGAGCCCGCCGGTGCCGGGCAGCACGGCCAGCAGCGGCAGTTCCGGCAGCGAGACCGCCGAGGAGCCATCGTCGATCAGCATGATGTGGTCGGCCGCGAGCGCCAGCTCGTAACCGCCGCCGGCGGCGGTGCCGTTGATCACGCATATGGTGGAAAGCCCCGAGGTTTCGCTCGCGTCCTCGATGCCGTTGCGCGTCTCGTTGGTGAACTTGCAGAAGTTGACCTTGTGGGCGTGGGTGGCGCCGGCGAGCATGCGAATGTTGGCGCCGGCGCAGAAGACCCGCGGCTTTCCCGAGCGCAGCAGGATGACCTTCACTTGCGGGTGCTCGAACCGCAGACGCTCGATGGCATCCGCCAACTCGATATCGACCCCGAGGTCGTAGGAATTGAGCTTGAGCTCGTAACCCTCGAATAGCGTGCCTTTCTCATCGACATCCATCAGCAAGGTGGCGACTTCGCCGTCGACACTGAGCTTCCAATGGCGGTACTTCGATGGGTCGGTCTGGAAATCGATCCGGCTCTTGCCGTTGTTCAATTTGCGTTCCGCGTCGGCCATGGATGTCCTCGCAACTTGGTTCAGCGGGCCGAAGTCTCACGTCGGCGATTGCGGCTGCCTCTCTCGGCCGAAATCGCCCGCGCGCGATCCCGGGCGCTCATGTCGCCTTCGTGATGCTCGCGCAGCAGCCGATTGACGAATTCCGACGTCGCACGCAGCGTCGCTTCCGGCGATTCGCGGGGCGGGGCATGCCGCGTGTTCGGCAACAGCGCGACGTCGACCGGGCAATAGCATTCCTGCTGCGCCACCTCGATCTGTCGCAGCGTGCCGTATTGGTCGTCCTCGCCCTGCACGATCAGGATCGGGACGCGGATATGCGCGAGCTCGTCGCTGAGATCCCATTTGCGAAATTCGGGATCGAGCCAGGGGCCGCACCAGCTGTGAAATGCGTTGTCAGGATCGGCGTGCCAGCGCGCGAGCTTGGCGCGCAGAGGGCCCGTCTCGAACGCCGCCTTGGTGCGCGCGATCTCGGCGAGGCCCATCTCTTCGGTGAAGAAGTGCGGCGCCATCAGCACGAGCCCGCGTACGCGGTGGTCCTGGATGCTGCCGGCGTAGATCGCCGCGATCGACGCGCCGTCGCTGTGTCCGATGAGAAGTCCGCGGCGGAAGCCGATTGCGTCGAGCACGCGAGGAAGCACGTCCCGCGCCTCCTCGTGCATGAAGGAAACCGAGCGCGGCAATTTTCCCGGCGATGAATGGCCATAGCCGGCGCGCGAATAGACGAAAACGCCGGTGCCGGTCGCTGCGGCGAGTTCCTGCGGGAAGCCGCCCCAGCCGGCGACGCATCCGAGCCCCTCGTGCAGCAACACGAGGGTCGGCGCCGAATCTGGGCGCGGGCCGACCATGCGGTATTCGAGCCGCATCTGGCCGAGCTCGACAAATCCCTGGTCGGCGAGAGTCATTGCGCTCCTCTGCCCGTGCAACTCGCAACGACGCCTGTGAGTTTCGCCAAGCTCTGCTCCACCGTGTCGCCGGAGGTGTCGAGCTCGGCCTGCGCGCGCGCATAGTCGGCGCGCCGCGCATCGAGAATGGCCACGAGATCGGCCATGGCTTCCCGGTTCTGCGCCATGGGACGGAAATCGCCCTGCGCCATCACGCGCCGCATATGCTCATCGGGGCGCGCCTTGATCCACACGGCGTGGGTGCGGCGCAGGAGCAGCGAAAAGGTTTCAGCATTCGCGACGATGCCGCCGGCGGTGGCGATTACGGCCGCCTCGTGCTTCTCGATGACGCGCTCGAGGCAGGCGCGCTCATGGCGGCGGAAGGTGGCGAGCCCTCCCATCTCGATGAGATCGGGAATGGGCGCGCCGTAGTCCTCCTCGACCAAGCGGTCGAGCTCGATGAAAGGACAGCCGAGCGCACCGGCGAGACGGCGGCCCAAGGTCGATTTACCGGCGCCGCGCAGGCCGATGAGCGCGATGCGCCGGCCCCGATCGACCGCCGCATCCTGGCCCGCGCGGCGTTCGATCAGCTCGGTGAGCGCGGGAAGTTCCGCAACCGGTACCCGCCCGAGAACATCGAGAATGTGGGCCATCGCGGCGGTGCGGCCGTTGCTGCGCGGGAGCAATTCGATGATCGGCACATCGAGCGCGCGCGCAATGGAGGCGAGGATGATCACCGACGGATTGCCTTGCCCGCCTTCGATCTGCGCGAGATAGCGCTCGGACGCGCCGGACGCCTGCGCGAGTTGGCGGCGCGTCATGCCGCGCTTGGCGCGCGAGAGCCGCACCAGCCGCCCGACGGCAGCGACGAACGCGCGGTGGTCATCGCGTTGCGGCGCCGCCGCCGCACGCTTCTCGGTCACCTTCGCTTTGGTTGCAGGCACAGCGGACGCCCTGCAGCAGGAATTATAGTTCATGCACTATAGTGCATGTCGAGCGACGGCGTCAATCCGCCCCGAACCGTTGCGACAGTCGTCCTGAAAAGCGCGCGGCCGCCCCGTCAGCGCAGTGCGCCGCCGCCGATTACCTTGTGACAATGCGCTCCGCGCGTAGCTTGAAGCGCTGGATCTTGCCCGTCGCCGTCTTCGGCAGCTCCGTGCGAAATTCGATCCAGCGCGGATATTTGTAGGGCGCCAGCGCCGTCTTGACGTGCTCCTGCAGTGCCCGCGCCAACTCCTCGCAGGTCTTATCCGGCGACTTGAGCACGACGAAGGCCTTGGGCTTGATCAGCTCGTCCTCGTCCGGCCAGGCGACCACCGCGGCTTCGAGCACATCGGGATGGGTGCAGAGCGCACCTTCGACCTCGAACGGCGAAACATAGATGCCGCCGACCTTGAGCATGTCGTCGCGCCGTCCGCAGTAGACGTAATAGCCGTCCTCGTCCTGCACATATTTGTCGCCGGAGCGCGTCCATTCGCCGAGGAATGTATCGCGCGATCTCTCGCGATCGTTCCAATACATCAGCGCGCTGGTGGGGCCGCGCACCTGCAGCTCGCCCATTTCGCCTTTGCGCGTGATCACGTTGCCGTCGTCATCGAGCAGGCGGATGTCGTAGCCCGCCACCGGTCTTCCGGTGGTGCCGTATTTCACCTCGCCCGGATAGTTCGACAGGAAGATGTGCAACATCTCGGTCGAGCCGATGCCGTCCAGCACGTCGACGCCATAGCGCTCCTTCCAACGCCGGCCGACGTCGGGCGGCAAGGCCTCGCCCGCCGACACGCAGCAGCGCAGCTTCAACTCCGCGCGCGTTGGCGCCGCGGAACTGGCGAGGAAGGCGGCGTAGAAGGTCGGCACCGCATAGAACACCGTCACCGGATGCCGGCGCAGGATGGCAGCCACGCCGTCCGGCGTGGGACGGTCCGGCGAGAGAATGGTGGTCGCGCCGACCGCCATCGGAAAGGTCAACGCGTTGCCGAGCCCATAGGCGAAAAACAACTTGGCGACCGAGTAGCAGACATCACGTTCCTCGAGGCCCAGCACGCCGATGCCGTAAAGATCGGCGGTGAGGCGCAAATTGGCATGCACGTGTACCGCACCCTTGGGCCTGCCGGTCGAGCCCGAGGTGTAGAGCCAAAAGCACATGTCGTCGCGTGTCGTCGGCGCGGTATAGGGCTCCGCCTGCGCGCTTGCGAGCAGGTCCTCGAAACGTCGATGCCCGCTCGCATTTTCGCCGGCGACGATGACGTGCAGCAGATCCGCGCTCGATCCGATCAGGTTTGCGAATTTCGGCAACAGCGCCTCGGACACGACGAGGACTTTGGCGCGGCTGTCCGCGAGCATGAAGCGGTAATCCCCCTCGGTCATCAACGTATTGACCGAAATAGGCACCACGCCCGCCTTGATGGCGCCGAGGAAGGCCGTGGGCCAGTCGATCGTGTCGAGTAGCGCGAGCAGGATGCGCTCCTCGCGGCGGATTCCGAGCGAGCGCAACACATGGCCGAAGCGGTCGACCCGATCCGCGAGTTGGCCGTAGCTCCACGTTCCGCGCGGGTCGATGAAAGCCGTCTTGTTGGCCCGCCCGGCCTTGAGGTTGCGCTCGATGATATCGGCGGCGAAGTTGTAGCTACGCGGAATCGTCTCAGCCGCAACGCGCGTATCCACCGACGCCGTAAGCTTGGCGGCAGCATCGAGCATGGGGCATTTCCTCAACGTCTACGTCGGCGACGAACGGCTTCTTTTCGGGCGAATTATGCAAGCCGCCGGTGAGTGCCGCAACGAAAAGCTTGCTATAATCGCGTCAGGACGGCGCGGTGCATTGCCGCGAACATATAAAGCGTGCAGGAGGCTCCCATGGACGAGACGGTCCGCAAGATCAGCGCCGACGACATCAACCCGCGTTACAACTGGGCTCGCGCCCTGCCCGCGCTCGGCACGATGGGGGTCGATTTCGAGGAACGCGTCGATTACCGCCGGCTGCACCGTTATCGGCTGAGCCGCGTCAAGCAGGCGCTGGAGAAATCCGACCTCGGCGCGCTGCTGGTCTTCGACGTCAACAACATCCGCTACGTGACCTCGACCAAGATCGGCGAGTGGGAACGCGACAAGCTGTGCCGGTGGGCGCTGCTCGCCCGCGACCAGGAGCCCATCCTATGGGACTTCGGTTCGGCTGCCGTGCACCACAAGCTCTACACGCCGTGGCTCAAGCCCGAGAACTGCAAGGCCGGCCTCATCGGCCTGCGCGGCACCGTCAATCCGGCATTCGGCCTCATGGAGCGCCACGCCAAGGAGATCGCGTCGCTTCTCAAAGAAGCCGGCGTGAACAAGATGCCGGTCGGCGTCGATATCATCGAGCCGCCGATGCTGTTCGAGCTGGAGAAGGCGGGACTCAAGATCAAGGACGGGCAGCAGGTGATGCTCGAGGCGCGCGAGCTCAAGAACATCGACGAGATCGCGCTGCTCAACCGTGCCGCCGCCATGGTCGACGGCGCCTATCATCTCATCAATGAAGAGCTCAAGCCTGGCGTGCGCGAGAACGACATCGTCGCCAAGGTCAACGAATTCCTCTACCGCCACGGCTCGGACGACGTGGAGGCGATCAACGCGATCTCGGGCGAGCGCTGCAATCCGCACCCGCACAATTTCACCGACCGCATGCTGCGCCCGGGTGACCAGGCGTTCTTCGACATTCTGCAGGCGTTCATGGGCTATCGCACTTGTTATTACCGCACCTTCAATGTCGGGCGGGCGACGCCGGTGCAGCACGACGCCTACAAGAAGGCGCGCGACTGGCTCGACAGCGCGATCGCTCTGATCAAGCCGGGCGTGACCACCGACCAGATCTGCAAGGTATGGCCCAAGGCGCAGGAGTTCGGCTTCCCCGACGAGATGTCGGCGTTCGGCTTGCAATTCGGGCATGGCCTCGGGCTCGCGCTGCACGAGCGGCCGATCATCTCGCGCGTGGTCTCGCTCGATCATCCGACCGAGATCAAGGAAGGCATGGTGTTTGCGCTGGAGACCTATTGCCCGGCGACCGATGGCTATTCCGCCGCCCGCATCGAAGAGGAGGTCGTGGTGACGGACAAGGGCTGCCGCGTGATCACGCTATTCCCGGCGGAAGAGTTGCCCATCAGCCATCGCTATTGAAGACGCGGTCACCCACGTCGCGCTCGTGACGATTCCGGGGGATCACCGCCGCAGGCGTAGCGGCGCTTGCCACGATCATTGAATTGACAGTAGATACCGGCGCACAGAATCACATGGAGGGTCGATAATGGACATTCGTAGCGCCCAACCGAAGCTTAGGCCGATCATGGCCGCCGCGCTCCCCACCGCGCTTTTGGGCCTCGCGCTCACATTCGCGTCGTCGCCCGCGGTCGCGCAGCAGTGGAGCCCGGAGCAACGCGCGGCCTGCGAACCCGATGCGATGCGGCTATGCCAGCAATACGTTCCCGACATCGGCCGGGTCAGGGCGTGCATGATCCACTATCGCCGCTACCTGAGCCCCGCCTGCCGCGCCGTCTTCGATGGCGGGAGGAGGAAGGGAAGACGCTCCTAACCGGACGATAGCGACATCCAAACCTTCGCAGCGCCCACACCGCGTGGGCGCTGCGTTATTTCGTCAGCGGGTGCGTCATATCCTCGGGCCGCACCCACGTGTTGAACTGCTCGGATGTGAGATAGCCGAGCTTGAGCGCGGCATCCCTGATGCTGAGATCCTTGCGATAGGCCGGCAGCGAAATCTGCGCGGCCTTTTTCATAGCCCATGCACGGGTTGAGCGCGGTCACCAGCATGAGCGAGTTGTCGAGGTGCTGCTTGATGCGCTTGACGTTCGGCTCGATGCCGCGCGCGCAACGTTCTTTGAATGAGCGGATGGCTTCCGCCAGCAGTTGTGCAGATTCGAGCAAACTGAAAGCTGGTGTAGCCCGTGTCGCCATGACGCTCGCCGGCGGCATGACGCGGGATGGGTGCGGCCCTACGATGCTGTTAACATCGCTCGGCGCCCGATCAAGAGCGCGCATCGAGTATGGGAGGACGTCATGGCGAAGAAGCAAGCCGACACCGTCTACAAGATCGTCGAAGTCGTCGGGGTTAGCGAGAAGTCGTGGGAGGAAGCGGGCCGCACGGCGGTGGAAACGGCAGCCGGCACGTTGCGGGACCTCCGCGTGGCCGAAGTCACGCAGATGGACATGAAGG
>Ga0306926_10002256_pt1 | contig 19626 bp, 20 predicted proteins | sample flu12Cox44000178_FD_203759 | JGI IMG/M metagenome (GOLD analysis project Ga0306926, IMG submission 203759) | Lab enrichment of tropical soil microbial communities from Luquillo Experimental Forest, Puerto Rico - flux8day.12C.oxic.44.000.178 (v2)... | ecosystem: Environmental > Terrestrial >... | reverse complement strand
GCGGTAAAAATCATGTCGTGCATCATGCGCGGCATACCACGTCCGCCAAGACGCATCAGGCCGGCATGGGCAAGGGTGCCAAGCATTCGTAATCCCGTTTGCCTGCGATCCGGAATTAGCACCAGATGCGGTGCGAACCGAGGCCCGGATCGTACGCACCGGCTTGCGGCTACCCAAAGGCGGACACCTCCGGGTCCCGCAAGTCGGATTTTTCAGCACGATCCCCAGGGCGTGAAGTCGAGCGTTCGGAAAGATCGGGCTTAAGAGTAGTCGTCCCGCAACAACTCGCGGAACAAAAATCGCGGGATAGGGGAGGCCGGCTCAGTGGCCGGCCTCCGTATCTTTGACTTCGCTGTCCGCTTCGGAGTTCGCAGAAGGCGCTGCCTCGGCGTATGGCAGGTTATTCGCTTACCGCGCGCAATCGCATCACAATGACACTAACGACCGACCCCGGGTATCCGCGACGATGGCGCCAGCGTTGGTTTGTGCACGGGTGCGGCGGGAGGCAGCGGCGGTGGTGGTGGTGGAACCCGTTTGAGGATTTCAAGGTCGTTGGCCTGCAGCGTTGTGATCTGGCGCGCCATCTGGTCTTGCGTAGTGGCGAGTTGTTCGACGCTTTGCTGAAGCGTCGTTAGGCTGCGCATGATTTGTTGCACCTGCTCGGGGTCGCCAGGTGGGATGGCGGGCGCTTTCGGTCCGGCTGCTTCGGGTGCGGTTTGTGCAACCGATATCACCTGTATCGCTTGCGCCGTCCCTGCCACGGCCGGCCGGACAGGAGAAGTATCCGGCTCGGATTTCGTCCAGCCAAGCTCTTGGATCCAACCCGCGATCGTCTCTTTCGATTGGGGTGACCAGCCGAGTTCCGGTGCCCGCGTCGCGATTATCTGCTTGGTTGTCTCGCCGTACGATTGCCAAACCAGGGTGCCGGCAACAGCAATACAAATCACGGCCAGATAACGAAACAGCGTTCGCAAAGTGCGTTTTTTGATCTGGTTCTCTATTTTTTTCCCCTGAGCGTCCAGCGCCAACAGACGATAATAAATCGTCGATCGTTCCGAGGTTTCGTAATCGAGGTGATGGCTGATCCGCAAAAGAAGACTGCGTAAATCTTCGACGGGTCGCCGATCATCGCTTGCACGACCGGGCTCCGAAAGCGAGGCGTGCTCGTCCAATTTAAGACCGAAATCAGCGGGAGCACTGGTTGACCCCGGCGCTTCTATCTTCGCAGGCATTTCGTCAGCAGGGTTCATCGGCTTTCTTCCGTCAGTCGTTTATCTGAAGGGGCGTCACGATTTTCTTGCTCGGCGGGGCAGCCGCAGGCGCGGTGTCGAGCGGCCGCTGGATCGACGCGCTCGATACGGTGGCCGGCTCCGTTGGCCGTGGCCGCGGCAATGGCGGCGAAGACGCCGTGCGGTGGTGATCAGTGCTTTTGCCGCCGCCGGTGACGCGACTCAGCCAATTGCCGAAATCGTGCGCCATTTCGGACAGTGGTGATGGCCTTTCAGACGCCGTCGCTTGCGGCGTCTGTGCATGGACAGCCGCAACGCTCAACAGCAGAAGCGTGGTCGCCGCTATTGCTTTCAACCGCACGACGGGTCCCCGTCCGCCAGCGTGCACTCATGCATGCCGTCATGAGCTTAACCGGAATTGGGGCGGTGCTTAGGCGTAGTCCGGGCAAAACTGAAATAAGTCAGGTTCCCGCCTGTCATAGCGCCGTCTGCCACTCGACTGGAACGTGTTCATAGCCGGTCGCGGTTTTGATCAAATGGCCGCAGGCGGGGAAGGGGAAGTGATAGCCGGTGACCAGCATGCGGTCGGCGGCGGCGCGATCGAAAAGCTTTTTGCGGGTTGCGACCGCGGCGGTTCCGTCGATGTCGAAGCTGGCCTGCCAATCCGGATGGCGCGCGAATACCGCTGGATGCTGGGCGGTGTCGCTCAAAACCAGCAGTGATTGATCGCCGGAATGAACCGCAAACACGGTATGGCCGGGCGTGTGACCCGCTGCGGGAATAGTGACGATACCGGGCACGACTTCCTTGCCGGGCTCGAACTGCGTCACCTGTTTGGCGATGTCGGCGAAAATCCGCCGCTGATTGAGAAACACGACTTTCAGATCCGCAGCCGCGGTGTTGAGATTACCCTCGTCCATCCAGTAGGCCCATTCGGGCGCCGGCACCATGATCTCGGCACGCGGAAAGATCAGTGCGTTGTCCTTGTCCTTGATGCCGTTGATGTGGTCGGGATGAAAATGCGAAATGACGATCGTGTCGACCTCTTTTGGGTCGATTCCTGCGGCGGCAAGATTGTCACGCAACACGCCAGCTGACGGTGCGATCTGGCCGCCGGTGCCGGTATCGAGGAGCACAAGTCGCTTGCCGGTATTGACGATCAGCGTGGTGAATGGCGTGGCGAGCTTGTCGTGCGGCATGAAAGCGGCGTCGAGCGCGTGCTCGACCTCCGCGAACGGCGCATTGACGATGAATTTGTCGTCGATCGGACGATACCAGATGCCGTCGTAGAGCGCGGTGAGCTCGTAAGATCCAATCTTGTAGCGGTAGATTCCCGGCGTCGCGGCGTTGCGGACCGGCGCTTGGGCCCGAGCCGCTCCGGCCGAGCCGGCCAACGTCGCCGCCGCGACTGTTCCGAGAAGGTTACGCCTCGTCATTTCCGACATTTCGAAGTCCTTATACTCGGCGGCCGCCCCGATGCGCACTGCATAATAACCAAATCGCTGCGCCGATATTCCGTATGCTTGCGGCCAAAGCGCGCGGCGGGCTCTCGACGCGTCGAGCAACGCAACGATGTCGGCTGTCAAAGCGAGCCGAGGGCGTTTCGCAGCGGCGCGCTCGAAATCATCAACAGGCCAGTGAATGGTCGGCTTAGTTCCAAAATCAGGAAGATCGCGCATGCGGCTGATAAGGCAAACAGCGAAAGGCAGGTGAACACCGTCACGTTCAGCGGCGAAAACAGGCTGAAGCTTGCAAATATGATAACGAGCCAAAACGCCAGGATTCCCAGAAAGGGCGCTGGCACAAGGCTGTCGGACTCGACAAACAGCAAAAGACGCGTTTGCGCGATATCATTACTCAGCTGCGCGGCTCGCGATTGCAGCGCGCGCTGTAGATCGCTCTGCGGCGACAATCCTTGGATTTCGAGATAGACCCGTTCCGCCTGGGCGTTGGTTTCGTACGGTCCTCTGACGCTTGTCTGCTTCTCGCGCCAAAGCTGGTCGGCAAAGGGACCGACTGCGCCGCGCATCTGTTCGCGGATGGGGCGGGCCTCCGGACCATATTGGGCCAGGATGTTGTCGAGCAGGATCAAATCGGCAGTAATCTGCTTGATCTGAGTATTCTGCGTATCGAACGAACCTTTTGCCGCTGCAATGAGCAGGCCGAGAACCAGTGCGGCGATTGTCGCGATCAGCCCGACGCCGAGCCTCACCGTGTCTTGAGCGTCTTCACTGAGGTGGTGCTTCGGTAAAGTCCGGCGCAGCATCGAGCCGAGGAAAATACCGCTCAGCGTCAATACGAATATGATTCCCGACAGAGCCGAGGGGGTCATGGGTTGATCGACCGCTTATGGACGGCGCAACTCGATCTCGCAGTCCGCATCTTAATCTTCTCGTTGTGCGTTAGCCGGCGCGACTTCGAGTTTTTGGCGCGGCTCGAAGAAAAGACGAAACAGCACGTGTCCGCCGACGACGTCGACAAGCGAGCGAAAAGCAAAGAAAGGAATCAAGATCAGCAGCAGGATGATCGACGTCGCGATCGCCTGATGAAGTGTGCCACCGCCAATTTCGGCGAAGGACGCGGCGAACGAGCGATGGTGCAAATAGCCGACGAGCAGCTCCTCCACTACGGTCAGTACGATGAGCAAAGCGAGAAAGACAAATGACCTGTGCAACGTGGGCCAGATGAGAGCTTGTTTCTTGTACCGATCGCCAAGATGAAATGCGTATCCGATGCTCAGAAACTTGGCGCAAATCAAAGCCTTGACTGCGGCGAAGCCGAAGGGAGCAAATTCGACCCCGTGCGCTTGAAGGATCGCAGCTTTCAGATAGGCGAGGGCGGTGAAGCAGACGTAGAAATAGGCAGCGATAATCAGGAATTCTTTCAGCTCGTGGACCACTCTTTTGCGGATCGATACTTTTACCGCACTGTCATTCATGTATCGCTCCACCGCTGCGCGCTTTGTCTGGTGTGGGGGAGACCGACTTTGTTGCCGTGTTGTGGCTCAGGCGATTTTGCTTTCTGCCACGGACGCCATTTCATCGGCTGGATCTCGATTGCTGTTTGTAGCTCGGTATTGATCCACTCACCGGTGTTCGTTCGCCGGCAGGGAAACGCAAGTACGATGGCGGATGCGCCATCACGCACTATCAGTTCAAGATCGTGGTTGCTGGGCGCCGTCGACATCGGGTGCCACAACGACAAATGCTGGCGCAAGAGATAAGTGTGAAACATACGATCCGCGGCCTCGATCATTTCCACGACGTGCGGCGGGGAGCCAGTTTGATCGTCATCGGCGTTCATAGAAAGCGATAATGCGTATCGCGGGGCTTCTTCACTTGATTTGGATCAAAGATTGCAGCGCAAATCCGCCCGCAATTGCAGATATTTGCCGCAAAACGGGCCCGGCGTGAGACCGATTAGTGGATCAAAATTGTCAAGGTAAACGAGGCGCCCTAAAGATGGTCAGGTTGCCTGCCCTGGTGTTCGCGATCCCGGCGGGGCCGCGATTACCGCGCTCCATCAAAGTTGTTTCAAAGCTCCGGCAATCGTCCATAAAGGTTTCATCGTTTGCAAAGGGGAAACCCATGGACGAGCAGGCTCGGATTTGTGCAGGCGCGATGAGCGCACCCGAACGTTCAACATCGAGGATCGGCGACAGAGGTCGTCGCATCGCCATAGCCGAGGAGGAAGGACGATTCCAAGCTGACCGCTCGACTTTTGCCGCTCGCCGGCAGCATCCTCTGGTGAAATCCATCGAAGCGAAGCGGGGAAAAGCCTCCCAAATGTGGGTGGCGGAACACGACTGAAATTACGTCCAGCGCGCTGGCGCGAGCTGGATGGAGGACGCCGGGTAGACCGAGTTGGATCACTCAGGCTTGATGCCGGCGAATCTGATCACCTTGCCCCACTTCTCGGTCTCGTTCATGATCAAATTCCCGAAATCGGCAGCTGATCCCGGAAGCAGCGATGCGCCAAGGTCAACGAACCGCGTCTTCGCAGCCGGATCGGTCAGCATCGCATTGATCGCTCTGTTGAGCGTCTCGACGACTTCGGGGGGAGCTCCTTTCGGTGCGACGAGGCCATACCACGCGCTCGCCTCGTAGCCGGGCACAAAATCAGCCACCCTGGGTAAATCGGGCACCACCTCGGAACGTGCGGCGGTGGTGACTGCGAGGGGCCGCAGCTTCCCGGCTCGAATAAACTCCAGCGACGTGGGTAAATTGTCGAACATCAGTTGCACGCGCCCGCTCATCAAATCGACCAGTGCCGGCCCGCCGCCGCGATAGGGCACGTGGACGATGTCGACCCCGGCCATCATCTTGAAGAGTTCGCCGGCGACATGAAGGGTCGAGCCGATCCCGGAAGAGGCGAAGTTCAGCTTGCCGGGATTGGCCTTGGCGTAGCTGATCAGTTCGGGGATCGAATGCACCGGCACCGACAGGTTGACGTCGACGACATCGGGAAAACGAATGATTCCCGCGATTGGCGTAATATCGCGCATGAAGTCGAAATTGAGTTGCGCGAACAGGGCGACATTGGTCGCGTTCGCCGGTGCGGCGAGCAACAGCGTATAACCGTCCGGCGCCGCGCGGATGACGGACTCGGTCGCGATATTTGTCGCCGCGCCCGGCCGGCTTTCGACGATGACTTGCTGACCCAATCGTTCCGACAGCCATTGGCTCGTCAAGCGCGCCGTCATGTCGGCCGATCCGCCAGGCGGATAGCCGATGATCAAATGCACTGGTCGGGACGGATAATCGGATGCCGAGGCGCGCCGCGCTGCGTTGGGAACCGTCGCGGTGGCCGCTGCAGCACGCAAGAACTTTCGGCGAGAGAGCTTCACGAAGGTTTGCCGCTGCGGTGAATGGAAGGGGGTCTTTGCCGGCGAAGCCACATTTGCGGATCGACGGCCAACATACACGAACCACGCGGACCCCGACAACGTGGCGTGATCGCCCGCCCGATGTGCTAGAGTATGTCCTTCGGGTTTGGGCGGAACTGATGAACCGACGGCATTTCGTTACGCTTTTGGGCGCCGCGAGCGCGTTACCGGTTTGCGCGCGCGCGCAACAGCCGGCAATGCCGGCGGCCGTGGCACCGACCGCGGCGAAGCCTGACAATCCGGCCAACGCACTCGATCCACTGTTGCAGCAGGCGCAAGCTCTCGGCGCTCCGATGGCAGCCGTAGCCCGCGCCATTGCGATCTCGCACCAGTCTATTTTTCCGAGGAAAGACGCACTCGCGGTCTTCGATATCTCACAGCCCTCGGCAAACAAAAGATTCTATCTTTTGGATTTCAAATCGGGTGAGGCGAGCGCGCATTATGCGGCGCATGGCAGAACCAACGGACCAAATGCAAGAGCTGTCAAATTCAAGGGTTTCCAAAAAGACCTGGACATGGTGCCGCTCGGCCCGCTCAAGACCGCGCATTCCGAAGTCATGGATCATTACAGGACAATCGTCGACCGGTATGACGGCACCGTCTATCCAAACATGATTGTTGTCGTGCTCGAGGGTGTCACTTCCTACAACAGCTACATCAACCACACGCCGCCGTTTAAGTGGATCCTGCATCCGAACTGGTACACGACCGCGGGTTTTCGCGCGAAGAACAACGGCATGCTGGGCCGCAGCAACGGTTGCATCACCGTCGACCCGGTCGAAAACAATCAAATCGTCCGGCGGCTTCAGGACGGGGCGCTGGTCTACGTGACGGTCGGAGATGACCCGATCGAACAATATTTGTAGTTCGGAACCTCTTTCTCACGCGGGGTTTCGAATCCTGCCTGCGGATCGGGTGAGGCGCGGCGGCGCGGGAGAGTTCTTATGCCAACAAGCGGCAGCGGCGGCAGAGCCTACCGTCGCATTGCGACCGAAGAGGCTTGGATAAGCCCTGAACTCCTCGGCCTCTATCAGAAAATGCTCAATGAAGGCTGTGCGGACGATCCCGGCTTTGACAGTCTGTGGCGGCATTACGGGCTCGGCACCAGCGAACGCTGCATTGCGGTACGCGAACGCATGCTGGATATCGGCGAGCGGCGCATCGGCGACATGGACGCTGCCGGAATAGATATGCAGCTTCTTCTTCTCACCACGCCGGGAGTGCAATTGCTCGACGCCGAGACCGCGATCGCGTTGGCGGCAGCAAGCAACGATCAGGTGAGTGAAGCCGTGCGCAAACATCCGGACCGCTTTGCGGCGCTCGCGGCCGTTGCGCCGCAAGCCGCGGCGAAAGAGCTCGAACGTGCAGTCGTTCGGCTCAAGCTTAAAGGCGCCGTCATCAATTCGCATACCCGCGGCGAATATCTTGACGATCGGAAATTCTGGCCGATCTTCGAGGCCGCCGAGACCTTGGACGTTCCGATCTATATTCACCCAAACACTCCGCCGCGCGAAATGATCGAGCCGCTATTGGCGCGCGGTCTTGACGGCGCGATCTACGGATTTGCGGTCGAGTGCGGCATGCATCTATTGACGATCATCACAAGCGGCGTCTTTGACCGATTCCCCAAATTGCAAATGGTGTTTGGTCATCTCGGAGAGGGATTGCCGTTCTGGCAGTTTCGGCTTGATTTCATGCATCGGGCTCAGGTTTCAACCAAGCGCTATGAATGTCTCAAACCACTCAAGCGAAGAGTCAGCGACTACATGCGTGAGAATGTGTACTACACGACCAGCGGTATGGCGTGGGAGCCGGCAATCATGTTCACTCGCTCGGTCGTCGGGGGCGATCGCGTGCTCTACGCGATGGACTATCCCTATCAGTATGTTCCCGAGGAAGTGGCGGCCATGGAACGCATGCGACTGAGCGATACAGACAAGAAGGCCTTTTTCCAGACCAATGCCGAGTCGGTGTTCAGGCTCTAAGCCGTTGAAAATGTTCAGGCGACGCGTGCTGCGCTCGACAGCGACAGTGCTCTGCGCCTCCTGCCTTTTGCTTCCCGCCGGGGATCCGGCGCGATCGTTGACCGGCGGCAAAAATGTGAGCCCGGACGACATCGGCGCTAGAGCGTCGGTGACTTTTTATTATCGCGGCAAGCCGTTCTGCGGCGGCGTCGTTTTTGCCGAGCGTTATATCCTCACGGCGGCTCACTGTTTCACGGACGGCAAAGGCGACATTGTCAAATCGGCGGCGCGGATCGAGGTTCGCTACTGGAGCAGCCAACTATCAAAACGCGACGCGAGAAAGGTTGAGAGGTTTGCGCTCCATGAAAATCTGCTCCAGCAAGAGCGCTTGTCCTATCCATCGGCGCGGCCGGGCGATTTCGTCAACTTCCCGGTCAATCACGAGGACATCGCTGTTGTAAAGGTCAGCTCTGTGCATCCGGCTGGAGCGGTGAGCGCATTCATCCCGGCGATAGACAACGCCTTTACGGCACCGGACGGGACCGGAAATTCAATCTGGTTTTATGTCTATGGCGCCGCGGTCAACGGCTCATACGGCAAACTGCAAAGAGCGCTCATCGGCCGATACTGGCCTTTGGAGCGAGTCGTTCGCGATAAACCGCCGGAGCTTTTTCACGCGATGCGGCAAATGACGATTGTCACGGCGGCATTTAACAAGGACGTGTCCGAATGCCACGGCGATTCCGGCTCGGGTGTTTTCCTGGTCAAATCGGACGGCGCAGAATACGACGAAAATCCCGGCAAGCTGCCCGAGACAATGGAAGTCAACGAAGGACTACCGGTCCTGGTCGGATTGGTATCGCAATACCCGGTTAGCAAACTAAGCGGTAAGCACGCGCCGTGCGGCCGTGACATCGGCGCCAATGCCTATGAAGCCACGCGTGTCGATTACTATCACGACTGGATCTCGGCGAAGATAAAAGAAATGCAGTGAGTGATACGACCTTGTTGCGATCAGTCGTTGGCGCCGTGGATCGCGTCGATCACCGCCGCGGTCACCTCGGCAGTTTTCGCGCTACCGCCGAGGTCGGGAGTGTGAAAGCGCTTGTCGGCGGTGACGCGCTCGACCGCTTTCATCAGCCGGACGCCGGCGGATTTCTCACCCAGATGTTCGAGCATCAGCACCGCCGACCAGAACGTGCCGATCGGGTTGGCGATGCCCTTGCCCATAATGTCGAAGGCGGAGCCGTGAATCGGCTCGAACATCGACGGAAACTTGCGCTCGGGATTGAGATTGGCGGTCGGCGCGATACCGAGCGAGCCGGCCAAGGCAGCGGCGAGATCGGATAGAATGTCGGCGTGCAAGTTGGTCGCCACGACGGTGTCGATCGTCTGCGGCCGCATGACCATGCGCATGGTCATGGCATCGACCAGCATCTTGTCCCAGGTCACATCCTTGAACTCGGAAGCTATCTCGGCTGCGATCTCATCCCACATCACCATGGCGTGGCGTTGCGCGTTTGACTTTGTCACCACGGTGAGGAGCTTGCGCGGCCGTGATTGCGCGAGCTTGAACGCGAACCGCATGATGCGCTCGACGCCGGCCCGGGTGAACATGGCGACGTCGGTTGCCGCCTCTAGTGCCGAGCCTTGGTGCACGCGGCCGCCAACGCCGGCGTATTCGCCTTCGGAGTTCTCGCGCACGATGACCCAGTCCAATTCCTTGTCTTTCACGCCGCGCAGGGGGCTCGTTATGCCGGGAAGAACCCGTGTCGGGCGGACATTGGCGTACTGATCGAATGGCTGGCAGATCGCAAGCCGCAAGCCCCACAGTGTGATGTGGTCGGGAATGTCCGGGTGACCCGCCGAGCCGAACAGGATCGCATCGTGCCTGCGGATCAGGCTGCGGCCGTTTTCCGGCATCATGCGGCCGTGTTTCTTATAGTACTCGCCGCCCCAGCCGAAATGATCGACTTTGAATTGGAAACTGCCCTCGCGTTTGGCCAGCGCCTGCAGCACTTCGATGCCGGCCGACACCACTTCCGTGCCGATCCCGTCGCCGGGAATGGCGGCAATTCCATAGGTCTTCATTGACAATCTCCGTGAGGGCAATGCGCGGCGCTTCTGTCAGGGGTTAGTCGACCATTCCGAGCGCGCGTTCAAGGTCGCTGAACTTCGACCAGCCAGGTATTGCTCGCAAGGCGCGCACCATGGCCCGCGCATCGCAACCGGCATGCGAACCTTGCGGGACATTAAGATCGACCGTCACGCGACGTGCGGCTGTGGCGTTTCCGCTAATGACGACGCCCCAATCGTCGCCGCCGCCTTGCATATAAAAGTGAGGCGTACCGCCTCTCCGAGAGTATTGAGCAACCACGTCATACCAGCATGTCGGCGAAAAGCGCATCTGAAAACGCAGTTGACCACCTTGGCGCTCCGACGCATCGGGCTCCCTGGCCGGGTTGGAAAAGCTGGCGACAAATTGGTCATAGTCTTTGGTTTGCAGGCTATGGCAGATGAGCATGACCATGCGCGTCATGCTTTTGGCGCGCGCGTCGATGGCAGCTTGGCGACCCCAGCGAAACAAATGCCCAGTCCCGTTCAACAAGAAAGCTACCCGGAACTATACAACTTGACGCACGGGAGGCGATGACTGCTTTCGAGCGCCGCCGGGACTCACTCCGGCTGAATCCCTGCACCCGCCATGACCGATCGCCAAAGCTTGGCTTCCGATCGCCCCTTGTCGGCCAATTCCGCGGGCGTTGATCCGCCGCTGAGAATGCCGAACTGTTCGTACCTGTCCTTCACGGCGGGCTCGCTCAGTATGACCGTTGCGTCACGACTCACTTTCTGCAGGAACGACGCGGGGCTGTTCGCAGGCATGTAAAGTACCAAGAGGTAACGTCGAGATCCGGCACGCCGGATTCGGCAATCGTCGGCAATTCGGGCACAGTGGCGAAGCGTTTCCCCGATGTCACCGCGAGACCGCGAACTTGGCCCGCTCTGATCGCGGTCAGGAGCGTGCCGGCGGTGTTGAACATGCAATCCACGCGCGCTGCGATCAAATCGGTCAATGCCGGTCCGCCACCACGATAAGGCACGTGCCGGATCTCGATGCCCGCAAGCCGCGCGAACAGCACGCCCGTGAGATGAGGTGACGTCCCAACCCCAGGGGAGGAGAATGTCACGATTCCCGGATTGGATTTCGCCGCCGCGATCAGATCGCGAACGGATTGCCACGGCGAGGAATTCGGGACCGCGAGGATGTTGGGGTAGGTGCCGACCAAAGTCACGGGTGCGAGATCGGCTTCCGGATCGTACTTGATCGACTTGATCACCAAGCCGTAGAGCGTAATCGCGCCGCCGACCCAGATCATCGTGTAGCCGTCTGGAGTGGCGTGAGCGGCAACTTCGATGGCGAGATGACCGCCAGCGCCGGGCTTGTTTTCCACGATGACTTGTTGCCCCCAGAGCTCAGAAAGCCTGTTGGCGATGATACGCGCGCCGACATCGGATCCGCCGCCGGGCGGGAATCCAACCAGCAGTCGCACCGGGCGCGCCGGATAGGTTTGCGCGCGCGCTGCCTTCGGCAAAGACGCCGATACGGCGGCGCCTGCAGTCACCTGCAGAAATTGTCTTCGGGGAAATTGCATGATGAAACCCCGGACGCTGGTCACATGAGGGCCGCCGCGAAGCTTAGCCTATCCTGCCCGATCGCGGTAAGCGAAGCCGTACTCGGCAGTCCGGGCCTGAAACCTGTTTCGCCGGCCGCAAATCCCTGCTGTAATCCGCTTAACAAAAGTGACGCATCAATCAGTTTGCGATGTGCCACGAGGGAGGATCTCATGAAACACATGGCTGGACCACTGACCGCGTTGGGGTTAGCAGCCGCGATTGTGATCGGGCAGGGCGAGCAGCTGCTGCACGCTCAAAACGCAACCGATCCGAATGCCGCGCCGAATCCCTACCGTATGGAAGAGCTTCGTGTTCAATTGCCCGACGGGCGCAAACTCGGAGCTCCAATCGGAGTGGAAATCGATCACAGCGACGGAAAGACACTCTGGCTTTTCGAGCGTTGCGGTGGCGACACCTGCGTCGGCTCGACCGTCGATCCAGTGATGAAGTTGGACGCCAGCGGAAAGGTGCTCGCGAATTTCGGCGGCGGCTTAGTCAATTGGCCGCATGGTTTTTATGTCGATCGGGCCGGCGACGTGTGGGTCACCGATGGACGTGGCGAAAACGGCAAAGGGCACACCGTCACCAAGTTTTCGCCTGACGGCAAGGTACTAATGACGCTTGGCAAGCCGGGCCAGGCCGGCGATGCGCCGGGCATGTTCGACACATGTGATCACCGCATCGAATGGAGACAACTTTGTCGCCGACGGCCATGGTGTGCAGCAAGGGCATCAGACCAATGACCGGATAGTAAAACTCTCCAAAGACGGCGCCTTCATCATGGCCTGGGGCAAACACGGCTCCGCCCCCGGCGAGTTCGATGTGCCGCACAGCCTGGCGCTCGATTCTGCAGGCCGGCTCTATGTCGGTGATCGGTCCAACAGCCGTGTTCAGATTTTCGATCAAGGTGGAAACTTTATTGCGGAATGGAAGCAGTTCGGCCGGCCGAGAAGCGTCTCCATCGATAAGAACGATACGATCTATGTCGCCGATTCACAGTCCGACGACAAAACCAATCCCGGCTTTAGCCAGGGCATCCGGATTGGAAGCGTCAAGGATGGCAAGGTCACGGCCTTCATTCCGTTGAGGGATCCCGCTATCGGATCTGCGGAGGAACTTGCGGTCGACGATCAGGGCGTCGTGTATGCAGGCTTTACTGCGCAAGGAAAAATGGCAGTGAGAAAGTTTGTGAAAAACTGAAACGACACAATAACGAGAAACTCAAATAGTCCGATTATCCTTCCCGCCAACGCAAACATGGAGGTACCCATGCCGATCGGAGTGATTTTTGAATTTCCAGGCGCGGCGTCACGAGCCAAATACGAGCAAAGCGTCAAGCTGATCTTGCAAGGGCGAAGAAAGAAACTCGCGGATTGGCCGGTCAAGGGAGTGCTCGCCCATATTGCCGGGCCGATGCCGGGCGGCTGGCGCGTGGTCGACGTTTGGCAATCGCGAGCGGCCTTCAACAGATTTGGCAAGAAGCTGAGACCGATTCTGAGCGAGCTCGGATTTGGGGGGGTGAAGCCAAAAATCTTTCAGCTCACCAGATTCATCAAATCGTAGACGGACTCTGGTCGCGCTGACGGACGAAATAGATAGTCAGAGTCACCCAACAAGATGGACGCGGTGAAGGTTCTGATATCCGGCGGGTTCGCTGACGCCTACGAGCAGTTGTTGCTGCAATTCGAGCAGGCGAGCGGCATCAAGGTCACGACCGGATCGGGTTCGTCGCAGGGAGTAGGGCCGCAAACGATTGGTGCCCAGCTCGCCCGCGGCGTTGCGGCGGACGTGGTGATTCTCTCCAGAGAAGGCCTCGGTGAGCTCATCGCGGCGAACAGGATCGCCACCGGAACGGATGTTGATCTTGCGCGCGTACCCCTCGGCGTGGCCGTCCGGGCGGGAACTTCGAAGCCCGACGTGAGCTCGGTCGAGAGCTTCAAACAAGTCATGCTTGCGGCCAAAACCATCGCGGTCCCTGAAAGTACCAGCGGCATCTGGCTTCGGACCGCTCTTTTTCCGCGGCTCGGGATCGCGGAAAAAATCAACGTCGAGGCCAAGCCGCGCGGCTCGGACGCAACCAAGACGGTCGCCGCGGGCGGCGCGACGCTTGCGGTCATGCCGGTCAGTGAGATTTTGCATGCGGCGGGCGTCGATTTCGCGGGCAGCCTGCCGCCGGAGATCCAGTTCGTTCAGGTGTTTTCAGCGGCCGTCGTGGCGGGCTCCGAGCAGATTGAAGCGTCCAGGCGACTGATCGAATTTTTCGCGTCGGCGCGCGCTGCCGAGACAATCAGGAAAAGCGGCATGGAACCGCTGGCAGTCTCAAACTCCCGGTAATCACCAATCATCCGGTCGGGTTCGGCACGGTGACTGCGATGGCAAGCACGCGGTGCTGAGCGAGACGCCGCCAACGGCCCCACCGCTGGCGGCCGCGTTATAGATCGATGGATTGGCCGGTGGCGGGCGACGGTGCTTGGTTGCCGCGGACGCCGCGGTGATTGCAGCGCAAAGAACGATTACAACTGTAAGTGTGATCTTTGGCATCATCAGTGCACCCCAGGGTTTTATCGCGGCTGGCCGCGTCAATCTCTACGACATAAGACCATCGCGTGACTTGATTATTCCCAGGTCGCTGTTCACGCGCCTGCGAGCGAGGCAACTGAAAAATCGTCAAATGACGTGTCGGCGTGCTGACAATGCATTACTGCGCAGCCTGATCTGCATGAATTTGCCGGAACTAAATATTGTCGAACGAGTTGCGTTCGGGTTCTCTATTCAGCACGAAATTCATAAGAAGCTTTGCCGCAACGGGACTTGCCGCATCAGCGATTGTTTGATTGACCGAGCAACTCGGCCAATTGTATTGGATCAGAAGAGCACGGCCTCCCGGCTATGGATCCAGGGTGACTTAGTGGCGGCAAAAGGTTTTTTGATCCAGTACCAGCACAGGTGGACTGGGAAGGGTGGCGGCGCCGATCGAAAAAGCAGCCACGATTGTGAAGCAGGCCCGTCATGATGAATCTGAAGATCAATGGTGAAAGCCGGACCTTCGACGCGCCCGGCGATATGCCGCTACTCTGGGTTCTACGCGATGTGCTCGGGATGACCGGCACCAAGTTCGGTTGCGGCATCGCGCAATGCGGTGCCTGCACGGTTCACATCGACGGCAAGCCGGTGCGATCTTGCCTGTTGCCGGTCGGTGCGATCGGCGACCGCGCTGTCACCACCATCGAGGGCATTGGCGCGACACCAACCGGCGCCAAGGTTCAGAAAGCCTGGTTGGATGTGGAAGTGATTCAGTGCGGCTACTGCCAGTCGGGTCAGATCATGTCGGCGGCGGCTTTGCTCGCCACCACCGCGCATCCTGACGATTCGGACATCGACGCCGCCATGGCCGGAAACATCTGCCGCTGCGGGACCTATGTTCGCATCCGGGAGGCCATCAAGCGCGCCGCGGGTGATGGCCAGACCTAGGAGGGGCCGATGCATTCCTTCAATCTCGCTCGCACGCCATCCCGTCGCACCATGCTGCAAAGCGGACTGGCCGGAGCGTTCGTGCTCTGCTTCCATCTTCCCGCGCGCGCGGTCAACGAGCCGGAGCAGCCACCGGACAGCACGAATGGCAAATTCGCGCCCAACGCTTTCATCCGCATCGATCGTTCCGGGGCGACGACGCTCGTAATGCCACAGGTCGAAATGGGGCAGGGCGTCTATACCGCTGTCCCGATGATTCTCGCCGACGAGCTGGACGCTGATTTCAGCAAGGTCGTGCTGCAGCATGCGCCTCCCAATGAGAAGCTTTATTCCAATCCCACCTTCGGCGTTCAGGTTACCGGCAATTCAAATTCCATTCGCGCTTTTTGGAAGCCGTTGCGCTCGGCGGGCGCCGCAGCGCGGCTGATGCTGGTTCAGGCCGCGGCAGCGCAATGGCAGGTCGATCCGGTGAGTTGCTCGACATCCAACAGTATCGTCAGTCACGCGACCAGTGGACGCACGCTTGCCTATGGCGATTTGGTCGATGCGGCGAGTGCTCTGCCCGTACCGCAAGATCCGCCGCTTAAGGATCCGAAGAACTTCACGCTTATCGGCAAGCCGCTCAAGCGGCTCGACACGCCCAACAAAACCGACGGCAAGGTGATTTACGGCATCGATGCGATGCTGCCGGGAATGAAATTTGCGACGCTCGCCCAGTGTCCTGTGTTCGGCGGCAAGGTTGGCCGTGTCGACGACAGCGCCGCCAAGAAAATTCCCGGCGTGCAGCAGATCGTTGTGCTCGACGATCTTGTCGCCGTCGTCGGCGATCACATGTGGGCTGCCAAAAAGGGACTTGATGCACTTGTTGTCAGCTGGGACGAAGGCGCAAACGCGAAAATCAATACAGCCGACATTTGGGACGATTTGCGCGCGGCCAGCAAAAAAGACGGCGTCGTCGCGAAATCGGTCGGCGATGTCGCCAAAGGACTATCACAAGGCGACAGGTTCGATGCGGAATACGAGCTCCCATTTTTAGCGCACGCGACGATGGAGCCATTGAACTGCGTGGTTCATGTGACCGCTGATGCGTGCGAAGTATGGGTCGGTTCCCAGGTCATAGCGCGTGCACAGCAATACGCGGCGAATGCCGCCGGCCTGCCGCTAGAGAAGGTCACCGCGCACAATCACCTCGTTGGCGGCGGCTTCGGCCGCCGGCTCGAAGCCGACATGGTGGCGACCGCCGTCCGCATTGGCAAACAGGTTGACGGGCCGGTGAAAGTCGTCTGGACCCGCGAAGAGGACATCCAGCACGATATTTATCGTCCGGCCTATCGCGACGTGATTTCCGCAACCTTGTCGGGCGGCAAGATTGCCGCCTGGAAATATCGGGTATCGGGCTCGTCGATCATGGCGCGCTGGGCGCCATCGATATTCATCAATGGTATCGATATTGATGCGGTCGACAGCGCAGTCGACAATCCTTACGACATTCCGAATTTCCAAGTCGAATATGTTCGCGCCGAGCCGCCCGCGGTGCCGACCGGATTCTGGCGCGGCGTCGGGCCGAACAACAATGTCTTTGCAACCGAATGCTTCATGGACGAACTGGCGCGCAAAGCCGGCGTCGATCCGATCGCGTTCCGCATCGGCATGCTCGATAAGACCCCGCGGCTCAAGGCCGTGCTCCGACTGGTTGCGGAGAAATCCGGCTGGGGTCAACCGCTGCCGCCGCGGACCGGTCGCGGCGTCTGCGCGCAGCCGTCGTTCGGCAGCTTCATCGCCACCGTCGTGGAAGCCGAGGTTGACGAACGCGGCGAAGTGCATCTGCGCCGGGTGACGTCCGCGGTTGATACGGGCATTGCCGTTAATCCCGACACTATCGCCGCGCAATTGCAGGGTGGCTTGATCTTTGGCCTGACGGCGGCGTTGTGGGGCGAAATCACCATCGAGCGCGGCCGCGTGCGGCAATCGAACTTCAACGATTATCGCATGCTGCGCATCGACGAAGTCCCCAAGATCGACGTTCACGTCATCAAGAGCGGCGAGGATCCCGGCGGGATCGGCGAGACCGGCACGACTGCCGGTCCGCCAGCGCTGCGCAACGCGATCTATGCCGCGACCGGCGTCGCACTGCGGCGGCTGCCGATCGACCGCAAGGCGCTCGCTCGCGGCAAGGCGTAACATCAATGCGCACGCGGGGTACGATCCTCATAGCCTTCGTTTTGCTGATCATCGCAGCCGTTTTTGCCTGGAAGATCTTCAATCCCGGACCGACGGCGTTTGCGGAAGGATCGACCGTGGCGCTCGCGGATTATCGCGCCGCCAATCCGACGGGCGTCCCCGCTGATCTGGCAAATGCGGATATCGTCAAGCGCGGCGAATATCTGGCGCGTGCCCCCGATTGCCGAGCCTGCCACACGGTATCGCGCGACCGGCCCTATGCCGGCGGACTCCCTCTGCTTCTGCCGTTTGGAACGCTTTACTCGACGAATATTACCCCCGACAAAGAAACTGGCATCGGCAAGTACAGCGATCAGGATTTCCTCAACGCCGTCCAACGCGGACGGGACGCGCTTATATCCGGTAATGCCGTTTCCGTCCTACACGGGGATGACCGACGCCGACGTTCTTGCGATCAAGGCCTATTTGTTCAACCTTCCTGCAGTTCATGCAGAAAATCAGCCGACTACTTTTGGCGTTCCATATAATCAGCGCTGGCTGATGGGCATCTGGTCTACATTTTTCAATGAGGATGAACGCTTTCGACCTAACCCCTCGCAGAGCGCCGAGTGGAATAGGGCGCCTATATCGCCGAGGCGTTGGCGCATTGCGGCGAGTGTCACACCCCGCGCAATCTCGCGCTGGCACTCGACAACAGAAATAAATTTGCCGGCGCGCTGACGGCGGGGTGGTACGCGTTCAATATCAGCTCCGACAAAGGATCCGGCATTGGCGCATGGAGTGACGATGAGCTGCGTGACTATTTGTCGGCGGGCCACGCGTCGGCCCGCGGTACGGCAGCTGGCCCAATGGGCGAGGCCGTCGATCAGAGCCTCAAGGACATAGCGCCCAGCGATATTCGTGCGCTGATCGCCTATCTGCGCAGCGTTCCTGCCGTCGCAACGCCCGACTTGCCAGCCAAGCTTGCACCGCCGGCGCCGAATTCGCCAAAGGAGGGGAACGCTACGGCCGAGGTGGTCGGCAAGCGCGTGTTCGAAGGCGCCTGTGTGCATTGTCACGACTGGAGCGGCGTCAGTCCGGTTTCGCCCTTCGCGACCATTGCAGGCACGCGCGGGGTGAACGACCGCACCGCCACCAATGTCGTGCAGATCGTGATTTCCGGCACGACACGCCACACGCCAGAGGGCGTCATATCGATGCCTGCTTTCGGCAATGCCTATTCGGACGCGGAGATCGCAGCGGTCGCCAATTATGTCACCGCGCGCTTTGGCGCGGAGCCTTCGAAGGTGACTGACAAAGATGTCGCCGAGCTGCGGCGGCAGGCGGCTGATTGACGAATCGGCGAAACGCATCGCCGCTTACTTCGGCGTGGGAGCGCCGCTGTGAATTGATATAATCGTTTCAATTTCCGATTACGGAGAAGCTATCATGTCAGCGCAGCTAACGCCTCCCGACCGTCGCAAGGTCCTTGCTGCCTCCGCAGCCATGGCTGCTTCCCACCTTATCCCGGCCCAGGCGCAAACGCCGTCTTCAAGTGACGCAATCCGCCCGTTCAAAATCAACGTTCCGGAAGCGGAACTCGCCGAATTGCGCAGGCGCATAAGCGCGACGCGGTGGCCTGAACGGGAAACGGTCACCGATGACTCACAAGGCGTGCCGCTGGCGATGATGCAGGAACTCGCGCGTTATTGGGCGACGGATTACGACTGGCGTAAATGCGAGACGAAACTGAATGCTCTTCCGCAGTTTATCACCGAGATCGATGGGCTGGACATTCACTTTATTCACGTTCGTTCGAAACATGAAAATGCCCTGCCGCTGATTGTCACCCACGGATGGCCCGGCTCGGTCATTGAACAACTGAAGATCATCGATCCGTTGACCGATCCGACGGCACATGGCGCAAACGCATCAGATGCCTTTCATCTGATCGTTCCGTCGCTGCCAGGCTACGGATTTTCAGGTAGGCCAACCGCGACCGGGTGGGGTCCCGCGCATATCGCACGCGCGTGGGTCGTGCTCATGAAGCGCCTTGGATACCCGAAATTCGCGTCGCAAGGCGGCGATTGGGGCGGAGCCGTCACGAATGTGATGGGTGAACAGGCGCCTCCGGAATTGTTGGGCATTCACGTCAACTTCCCCGCGACGATTCCACCCGACATTGCCAAGGCGCTTCAATGCGGCGATCCGGCCCCATCCGGTCTCCCGAGCGATGAAAAAC
>Ga0306926_10002251_pt1 | contig 19642 bp, 19 predicted proteins | sample flu12Cox44000178_FD_203759 | JGI IMG/M metagenome (GOLD analysis project Ga0306926, IMG submission 203759) | Lab enrichment of tropical soil microbial communities from Luquillo Experimental Forest, Puerto Rico - flux8day.12C.oxic.44.000.178 (v2)... | ecosystem: Environmental > Terrestrial >... | reverse complement strand
CTCAAACGCAGACTCCTCAGAAGTCAACAACGAGCTGCGAATGGGATCGTCTGTGATCTCGAACCGAAGGCTTCATTGATGATCGCGGGTGGAAGCGATTTGCCCGTTTCTCGTTGTATCTGATCGTTCACGAGTTTCTTGGCTTCGGAAGGATGACCACGAATCCAGTCCGTGAGGTCGACTTGGGCACGAATCCAGTTCTTCACCAGTTCAGGATGCTCATGCAGGAACTTAGTACTGACTACTAGGTTGATCACCACCAACTGCCCGTGAGGCCATAGTTGGCGTTCGTCAAGGAACAGCCGGCCGTTTCCTTCCCGGATGAGCCGAGTAGCCCACGGTTCTGGCGCCCAGGCTGTCTCGAGCTGCTTCTTCACAAACAGGGTCAGTTGGTCAGCATTCGCCATCGGCAGCACCTGTACGTCGCCACCCTTCCCGGTTGGCGTCATGCCGTGAGCCTGCAACCAGGCGCGCAACGCGACGTCCTGAGGATTGCCCAGCTGCGGCGACGCTACTCGTTTGCCATGGAAGTCCTCGGGTTTGTTGACGCCTGAATCGTTCCGCACCACCAGCGAGGCCCCTCCGCTGGCCGCGCCCGCGACCACCGAGTATCGCGATCGTTCCCGTCATGATTTGGGGCCAGCTGGCTTGGAGTTGTCATGAACTAGGATCGGTAGGATCTTGGGCTTCTTGCTCTTCGTCAGCCGTCCTCGCCGTTGTGTTGGTTGCTTATCGGTCACCAGGTCTCGAAAGGTTGTATTTTCGAGGATACGGGCGGCGGCATCGCGAACATCGAGAAAGACCTGATAGAGCGCGCGGTGGTTGTCGTCGGTTTCGATCAGGTTTCGGAGTTGCTCGGCGTCACCGAAAGGAGCAATCGCGCCGTCGATGAGGCGGATGACCTCGGCCAGGCTGATCTGCTCCGGTGGCCTGCGGAGACGATAGCCACCCTTGGCGCCCCGAACGCTCTCCACCATGCGGGCATTCTTCAACTCCAGCAAGATCAACTCGAGAAACTTCTCGGGGAGTTCTTCTTCGTAGGCGATGTCGCGAATGCGGATGGCGCCCTGATCGCAGCGCCTCGCCAGCATGGTCATTGCTTTGAGCGCATACAAGCCCTTTTGCGAAATCTTCATGGAGCGTCCTCGGCGAGCCCGTTTGCTTATAATCCCATAAAGTCAATAAAAATACTAGACAATTTTTGAAAGCGAGGTGCTAAGTGGGGGGTCTACAGGAGTCTGAAACGTGACCTAGAGCACTCTTATTCGGGTTCTTCTTCCCACTGGTACCCGCAGGCCAGGCAACGCCAGCGCTGGACTTGCTCGGTTGGAGTCTCAGGGAACGGAATCGCTGCCGACCACAATGTAATCTGACGCGGGTTTGTACCCGCGATGCGTCGGATCTCCAGCGAATCGCACTCCGGGCAGCATTGCACCATCTCAGAGTCGGACTCTTGGTCGGCCCCAGAGGGCCGGAAGTCGTCGAGCACTTCGAGTGCACGCACGACCTGGTGATCGCGAACCTGCAGCTTAATGCCCCACATCGCCATCCCGATATGCAGGTTCATGGCGTTCTCGTCGCGTACGGAGGCATCGATTCCCGCTGACGAGAGTTTTCCCTGTGCCAGCTTGGCTTCTCCGATGTTCAGGAAGGTTGCGATGGTGACCAGATCTTCGGGCATTACCTATGAACGCTAGCCTAGGACTAGCCTACGCTACCCGTCAATTCCTCCAGACGTGCGCGCCTGCTGTGCTGCCCGATCGCATCCACGATCTGTAACGCAACTGCCAGCGCACTGCGACCCTGTTCGAGCGAAACCTCCGGCGTAGTGCGATGCCGTACGGCCGTGAGGAAACTTATGAGTTCAGAGCCTAGCGGCTCTTGCTGGTCAACCCTGGGCTTAAAAGGCGTAATGCCAGGAAACGCGCTACTGACGACGTTGGCAGGATTGAACGGGTCGAAGTGGCGGCTCGCCCCAGCCTCAGCATCGACTCTCAGCACCAGCACATCCTGGCGGGAAAAATCGAGTGACACGTACTGCCGCGGCTGAAAGAAACGTAGTTTGCGCACGCGTTCCGTGCTCACCCGGCTGGCAGTGAAGTTCGCCACACACCCGGATTCGAATTCCAGGCGAACATTGGCGATGTCGACCTTCTGCGACAGGATCGGCAGGCCGACAGCACGAACCTCCTTCACCGGCGACTTGGTCATGGTCAGCACGATGTCGATGTCGTGGATCATGAGATCAAGCACCACATCGACGTCAAGCGAGCGCGGCGTAAACAGGCTGAGCCGGTGTACTTCGAAGAACATGGGTTTGGTCAACAGCGGAAGGGTGGCGCGAACCGCAGGATTAAAGCGCTCGAGGTGTCCAACCTGAACGATGCGATTATGCCGTCGCGCAACACTCAGCAGCTCGTCGGCTTCGGCAAGCGTGCTGGCAACAGGTTTCTCGATGAGGACATCAACCCCGGCTTCCATCAGCTCGCGAGCGACCGCGAGGTGGACAACCGTCGGAACCGCGACGGAGACAGCGTCAATCCCTGCGGCCAACAATTCACCGACCGAGCCGAATGCCTGTGTAGCGAACTCGGCAGCGACCGAGTTGGCACGAGCTTTGTCGGCATCGACGACGCCTACGAACTTCACCTTCAACGATGGATCGCCCTCGAGGTCGCGATAGACACGGGCGTGGTTCCGACCAAACGCGCCGCATCCTGCGACACCTACGCGTAAAGGGCGGTCAGTGTCGGGCATGTTGAGATTGTCGCCTATGGACTTGCTGAGACGCAAAACCGCGATTACCCGCTCTGTCCGGGAATACGGCTGACGGGTTTTTCGGCCACAATGCAGATACCGGCGTCGTTGGCGGCAGCAATCACAGCAGACTTGTCGAACATGAGACACCGTCCCGCGTCGAGCGCGAGACACGTCGCGCCTGCTTGTTTCATAGTCTCGATCGTGGGGATACCCACGACAGGTACGTCGAAGCGCATGTCCTGATTCGGCTTGGCGACCTTAATCACGGTGAGGGCACGGCTGAATGTCGACGGTTCCTTGCCCAGTGAGGGAGACTTCATCAGCTCGCCGGCGCGCAGGATGGTCGCGTCGGTACCTTCCATCGCTTCGACGGCCACACACGCCGCCTCGGCGATAACCACCGTTTGGCCTATGTCAAAGCGAGATAAATGCTGCGCCACGGCTCGTCCATAGGTGATGTTTGTTTGCTCGGCGTCAGACGGACCGCGGCTGGTCAGCACACCTTCATCGGCCAGCATCGGCTCCAGCAAGGTAGTGGAACTCATCAGGGTGATGCCTTCCGACTCCAGCACCCCTGCGATGGCGCCGATGAGCGAATCGGTATTCCGTGTGGTGACACTCAGAAGTACCTTGGCCAGCCGCCAGTCAGGTTTGATACTGCTGAAAATCTGCTTGTGCTTGACTTGTCCCGCCATGATCGCGCGAGAAACGCCTTCGCGCTGAAAGGTCTCGATCAGCTTCGACAACTCTCCCAGTGATAACCAATGCACGGACGCGGCGCCGTGCTGCTCGATGTCCGGAGACGTCTCTTCTTTGATCGCCGCGACGACCACCTGCATTCCCTGTGATTTTGCGGCCTCGAGCACAAGGAAAGGGAACTTGCCGTTGCCGGCGATGAGACCGAGTTTTTGCTGATTTGTCGTGCCCATCGGGTTCATGTTGCCAGCTCGAGCTGCCAGGTGCCAGCTATTTGATCACTCCCCGTTGTGATGTCTCGATGAACCGCACCAGTAAGTCGACATCATTGCTAAACTCGCCTTCAGCTCTAAGCTTCTCCAGCGCCTGCGAGGTGTTGAGCTTGGACGCCAGCAGAATCCGGAATGCGTGATGTAGCCGCTTGATGCGCTCAGGAGAAAAACCGCGCCGCTCGAGACCGACTTTGTTCAGCATGAAGGCGTGGGTGTCGCGCTCCGCGCTGGTCATCGAGTAAGGCAGCACGTCCTGGGTAATTGTCGTGCCGCCGCCGATGTAAGAATGCGCTCCGATGCGCACGTACTGGTGCACCGGGCAGAGCGCGCCTACCACTGCCCACTCTTCCACGGTTACGTGTCCTGCCAGTGTGGCGCCGTTGATGAGCATGGCGTGATCGCCGATTACACTGTCATGCCCAATGTGGGTATACGCCATAATGAGCGTGTCGTTGCCCACACGGGTGACGCCTCCGCCTTTCAGCGTGCCGCGGTTGATGGTGACGTATTCGCGGATCATGTTGCGGTCGCCGATTTCCAGTCGAGTGGGTTCGCCGTTGTAGGTGATGTCTTGAGGCTCGCCGCCGACGACGGCAAAAGAGAAGATCTGGTTATCGGAGCCCAGTTTCGTCGGACCGCCAATAATTACGTGCGCCTGCACCTGGCAGTTCTGGCCCATCTCGACGGCCGCGTCAATCACGCAGTAGGCACCGACTCTGCACGAAGCAGGAATCTTCGTAGACGGATGGACGATGGCCGTCGGATGAATGTTCATAACGGAAACTAGGATTTGTCGGCTCCCGTCGCGGCATCGGCCTTCGTCGCGCGGCGGTCCAACAGGCGGCAACTGATGATCGCTTCGCACGCGACCTTGCCATCGACATACCCTCTGCCCTGCATCCGTCCCGCGTTGCCGCGCCACACCAGCACATCGACTTCGATGCGGAGCTGGTCGCCGGGAACCACCGGCCGGCGGAACTTGGCGCGCTCAATGGCAGTGAACAGCAGCAGCTTGTGCTCGCGGTCGGGAAATTCGGTAAGCAGGAGGACGCCGCCAGCTTGCGCCATGGCTTCGACGACAAGCACGCCGGGCATGATCGGGCCGGCGGGAAAGTGACCGACGAAATAAGGTTCGTTGACGCTGACGTTTTTCACCGCCACAATACGCTTCGTGCGGATGATCTCCGTCACTCGATCGATCAGCAGAAACGGATAGCGGTGCGGCAGGATCTTGAGGATCTCGTAGATGTCGAGTCCCACCGGCTCCACGGCTTCATCGGTCGCAACTTTCTCAGTGTCGCTCATGGCTTGTCTCGTGAAACTCACGATTATACATTTCGTATCGTCGCGGCCTGAGGCGCGGTGTACACTCGGCGGCGGATTTCCAAACCGAATATGAAGCCTGTAGAAACGAACTTACCCAAAGACGACGACAAACAGGTATTGCGTTGGCTGACGCAGCATCAATCCGAAATGATGGAACAAGCGCGGGAGCTGGTGATGCGTGAATCACCCACTCATGACAAGCCGTCATGCGACCTATTGTGCTCGTATCTGGCAGAACAGTTCAGGCCGCTCGGCGGAAAAGTCAAAGTCCACCGCGATACGAAAGCCGGCAACCATCTGCAGGTGGACTTCGCCGGAGCACGTGAACGCAAACCTGTGCTGCTGCTTGGCCACTATGACACGGTCTATGACCTTGGCACTCTTAGTACCATGCCCTGGCGCGAGGCTGACGGTAAGCTGTGCGGACCGGGCATTTTCGACATGAAAGGCGGGATTGTACAGATCATGTTCGCGCTTCGCGCACTTCGCCAGGTGAAGGGCGGACTTCCACGTCCGGTGACAGTGTGGCTGGTTTCGGATGAAGAAACCGGCAGCGATAGCTCGCGCGCTGTCACCGAAAAGCTGGCATCGCAATGCGCCGCGGCTTTGGTCTGCGAGCCGTCAGGACCCGGCGGAGCGCTGAAGACCGCGCGCAAGGGCGTGGGTGGATTCGTGATTCGGGTAACCGGGCGCGCCGCACACTCGGGTCTCGACTTCGAGAAGGGACAGAGCGCCATTCAGGAACTGGCGCATCAGATCCACGCGATCTCGCGGCTGACTGACCTGAGGCGCGGAATCACACTGAATGTTGGAGTGATTCGCGGCGGCACGCGGATTAATGTCGTGGCCGGGGAGGCGATGGCCGAAGTCGATCTCCGTATCGCCCACAAGTCTGACGGCCCCGGCATTGTGCGCGAGGTCAAATCGCTACGGCCGGTTAACCCCCATTGCAAACTGCACATTGAGGGGGGAGTAAATCGTCCTCCGTTGGAACGTACGAAAGCCGTAGCTGCGCTGTTTCAGACCGCGCAGAAAGTCGCGCAGGAGCTGGGATTGCCGCTACAGGAGATTGCGGTCGGAGGTGGGTCAGACGGCAACTTCACTGCTGGAATCGGAGTTCCTACGCTCGACGGTCTTGGGGCGGTCGGCGATGGAGCGCATGCCTCGCACGAGTATGTTGTGGCGGCGGAATTGCCACGGCGGGCAGCGCTGCTGGCGGGGCTGATGGAGGCCGTCTAAGTTTAATGCGCAAAGCCAAGGCGGGTTGCCTGTTAGGCTGGGCGTGGCGAAAAGAGACTCTTTGACGCGTTCCCGCTAAAAGCCTAAAATCAAAAGCATAAGCCCGCTTTCCGACTGTGCCTAACCGCAGATTGACCGGGCTGTTTGACCGGAGGAACTATGTTTGGTGGAAAGATCGGTCTGCCCGAGCTGGCGGTCATCGTGTTTATCGCCCTGCTCATTTTCGGCCCCAAAAAGTTGGGCGAACTGGGTAAGGGACTGGGCGAAGGCATCCGCAATTTCAAGTCGTCGATGAACGAAGGGGCCGCGGGCACCACGAGCTCGACCTCGACTGACGAAAAGAAGTAGCTGGCAAAGTTCACGCGGAGTTTCTTTTTAGGGAGACTCCGCGTTTGTGTCTCTCAGAAATTCCGGTCAGTGACGGATGCCTGTCTTTGCTTCGAGTCCGTTCAGCATTCGATACACTCGCGACACTGGCAGGCCAACCACGTTGAAGTAGCATCCATCGATGCGCTCGACCCAGCGTGATGCGATGCCCTGAATCGCGTAGGCGCCAGCTTTGTCCATAGGCTCAAGGGTTCGAATGTAAGCGTCGATTTCGTTGTCAGAGAGCACGCTGAAACGTACCTCTGTCACCTCGGCTTCCGTTTGTTCGTGACCCGGCGCAACCAGACATACTCCTGTGATGACTTGGTGCGTGCGCCCCGAGAGCAGGTGCAACATCCGTGCTGCGTCTGCTTTCTGCCGCGGCTTTTCCAGCAGGTGCTCGCCGACGACGACCACGGTGTCGGCTCCTAGTACCATATTGTCGAAGTTGTGGACAAAGACAGCTCGCGCCTTGTCGCGCGCCAATCGCTGCGCGTACTCCAGCGGCGGCTCATGCAGCCGTGGTTCTTCGCGAATACGAGCCGGCTCAACGGTAAATGCGATGCCGGCATTGCGCAGGAGTTCGGCGCGGCGCGGCGAAGCGGATGCCAGGATTAAGGGCATGCAGCGACGATTCTAAGGCCAGTTTCGAGTTTCGAGACATGCAAGAGTGACCACGGATTCACACGGATAAGAACCAAAAGCAACCAAGAGACGGGAAAGGATGGGGCACCCGCTTCATACGATCTATGCGGGGTGAAACTTAACTCTTGAATCGCGGCAACCATCTTGGTACCTGCCGGCAGAATTCCTCGTATTCTCCGTTGAACCGTACTCCTAGATCGCGCTCCTCGTAGAAGACCACAAACAGATGCATGCACACGAATAAAAACGCCCCGTACCACGCGACTCGTCCACTTTGGTAGAACACGGCCTGGCCAACTACGACTGCGAGGACCGACGTGTACATCGGGTTGCGATTGCTGCGATAAAGGCCAGTTACTACCGCTCGCTTCGTTGGAAATATCGGCGCAGGCGTGCCTTGTGCCTTCACGAATAGGGCCGCGCACCAGAAGTAACCGATCGCCCCGAGGATGACCAACAGGCCGCCGATAACCTCCCACAACAGCAATCGGGCAGGGCTGCCATCGACCATTTGCTGTGGAACATATCCAGCGACGACCAACGGCACGAACAGTGTGAACAGTGCTGTCTTGATCGCGCTCGACGTCGTACTCATCGCCGCTGACATGGTACTCTGCGCGCCCGTTGTTGCTGCGTATCCTGATAAAATTGAAGTGTCCCCTGGCACGCCGATGGATCCCTCGCTCATCCGAAATTTCGCCATAATCGCCCATATTGACCATGGGAAAAGCACGCTCGCCGACCGGCTCTTGGAACTGACCGGCGCGCTGACGGCGCGCGAAATGCAGGCCCAGGTGCTGGATGCGATGGACCTCGAGCGCGAGCGCGGCATCACCATCAAGGCCCACTCAGTGCGGATGATGTACCCCGCGAAGGACGGCCAGACGTACCAGCTAAACCTTATCGACACGCCCGGCCACGTAGACTTCAGCTACGAAGTCTCGCGCTCGCTGGCGTCGTGCGAAGGAGCTTTGCTGGTCGTCGATGCATCGCAAGGTGTCGAAGCGCAGACGCTGGCCAACTCCTACATCGCCATCAACAATGGACTCGAGATCATTCCCGTCATCAACAAGATCGACCTGCCCAGCGCCGACATCGAGCGCACCAAGGAAATGATCGAAGGCGCCGTTGGACTCGATGCTTCGCACGCGCTGCCGATCAGCGCCAAAACCGGCCTCGGCGTGCCCGAAGTCCTCGAAACCATCGTACATAAAATTCCGCCCCCGAAGGGGAAAGCAGACCATCGGCTGCAGGCGCTCATCTTCGATTCGTGGTTCGATCCCTATCGCGGAGTCGTCGTGCTCGCACGTATCGTCGAGGGTACGATCCGCAAGGGGCAGAAGATCTGCCTGATGTCGAATGGCCGCGCTTTCGACGTTGAGAACCTCGGTGTGCTCACGCCCAAGCCGGTCGAAGTCGACGAACTGAGCGCCGGCGAAGTCGGGTTCCTCATTGCCAACATCAAGAATGTTGCCGACACCAAGATCGGCGACACCATCACCGACGATGCGAATCCCGCACTCGAGCCGCTGCCGGGCTTCGAAGAGCTGAAGCCGATGGTGTTCGCCGGGCTCTACACCGTCGACGCGCACGAGCACACGCTGCTGCGTGAAGCGCTCGAAAAACTGCGCCTCAACGACGCGTCATTTTTTTTCGAGCCAGAAAGTTCTGCGGCACTGGGATTTGGCTTTCGCTGCGGCTTCCTCGGTCTGCTTCACATGGAGATCATTCAGGAGCGCCTGGAGCGGGAGTATAACCTCGATCTCATCACCACGGCTCCGGGCGTCCGTTACAAGATCACGCTGACCGACGGCACCGTGGTGGAAGTCGATAACCCGTCGCGCTGGCCTGACCCTACGCTCATCGAAAAGATTGAAGAGCCGATCATCACCGCCACGATCCTGACCAATGAAGAGTTTGTGGGAGGCATACTGAAGCTGGTGGAAGAGAAGCGTGGCAAGCAGAAGGCCTTCGAGTACGTCAGTTCCACGCGCGTCATGCTGACCTATGAATTGCCCCTCAACGAGATCGTTCTCGATTTCTACGACAAGCTGAAGTCGGTTTCGCGCGGCTACGCGTCGCTCGACTATCATCTCGCGGGCATGTGGGAGTCGCCCATGCTCAAACTCGATATTCTGGTCGCGGGCGACCCGGTTGACGCACTCTCGATCGTCGTCCACAAGGACTTCGCCTATGAACGCGGGCGCGCGTTGGTGTCAAAGATGAGGCAGCTCATTCCACGGCAGATGTTCGAAGTCCCCATTCAGGCAGCAATCGGCGCCAAGGTTATCGCTCGCGAAACCGTGGCCGCCATGCGCAAGAACGTCCTGGCCAAGTGCTACGGCGGCGACATTACGCGCAAGCGCAAGCTGCTGGAAAAGCAGAAGGAAGGCAAGAAGCGGATGAAACGGATCGGTCGCGTCGACATTCCTCAAGAGGCCTTCCTGGCGGTTCTTCGAGTAGGCGAAGACTAAGTTTAGTAGAGCCGTTTGAGTCCAATCGCTGTCGTTGGCTTGAAATTCCAATTCTTGGACAACCGTCCCGGATTGCGATAAGTCGGCGTTTCGGATGGCCCCCGGCATCTATTGAAAGCTAAGGTTTATTGCACGGTTCTGCGTAAGCTGTTCCAATCAAAGTACTTACAGGCAAGATCCTACAAACAAAGAAGTTACAGCTAGAATACTGAGGTACCCTGCCCTCATGTAATGGCAAAGAGCCGAGATTACAGGAGAAGGCACTGGGTGCGATAGCGCGCTGGGCACACGGTGATTTGATCAAAGAAACGCTGACGGAGCTCCTCATTGGTGGCTATCCTGTGCAAAACGGTTTGTTTGGTGGTCGAGGTTCGCGACAGGCGCGCGATCGTTTCAGCCGTGGGCTAAGCCTTTGATTTAGAAAGTTTTTAATTGTCATCACTCTTGTTGCCAACTGGTTAAATCACTGACGATGCACGGGCTAGCCCAAGCGAAAGGGTTGGGATGCACAGGGTTTTCCACAGACTGTAGCGGATCGCCGCTCTGGGGCTCGTTTGTCTGCAATTGGTGGCGTCCGTTCCAGCACACACCGGGTCAGCGTAGTTTCATAACCGACTTTTTCGCTCAGGCTGGACACTGAAGGCCGACACCACCCATCGAATTTCAGTCCCAGCAACAAAAAGACCACCTACGGAAGGTGGTCTTAAATAGCTTCTGCCGACTCGAGGCTATTGCTGCGGCTTGGGAGTCGTGCTGGCAGTTGAGGGTTTGGCAGGTGTTGTAGTCGCGGTCGCCGCCGGCTTGGTCGCCGGAGCTGTCGTGCTGGTAGGACGCGGCGTCGTCGAGGCAGCAGGCTTGGCTGGAGCAGGCACGCCCGACTGGACGTTGTAAGCATCCACCACGGCCTTCGTGATGTCAACGGCCTGGGTCGCGACCACCACCGGTCCCTGCGGCCATGGCGAGGATGCGTCGAGCAGCAGACCGTAGCCGTTATCGGACACATACTTGGTGATCACCGGCGCCATCTTCTGCAGGATCCGCTGCGCGATCTCATTCTGCTGCTGCTGAAATTCGTTCTGGGCGTCTTCGGCCGAGCGCTGCAGAGACTTGGTCTTGTTCTCGATCGACTTTACCAGGGACTCGTGCGCTTCGGGGTTCATCTTGTCGCCCTGCGTGCTGAGCTGCTTTTTCAGATCCTCAATGTCGGTGTTTTGTTTCTGCAATTCGAGCCGGCGCGGTTCAAACTTCTTTGCCAGAGCGTCGAAATCCCTTTGGCCCTCGTTGCTGCCGGCGATGGCACCCTGCATGTCGATGACCCCGACTCTGACTCCAGATTGGTTAATGGTAGCCGTCGCAGGCGTGGAAGTAGCCGGTGCAGGCGTGGCGGCGCTACTTGCCTGGGCCAGCACGGCCACGGCGGAAAGAACGAGCAGAACTATGCTTACGAACGTGCGCTTCATCTGTTTTGCTGTAACTCCTTGGACTGCTCCGGGAATTCCTCGGGTGTTCCAGTCGCACGCGATGTCTTGATCGGTGCCGTTCCGGATGGCGGGGGATGCGGTCTCCTTGCAGGCGCGGCCTGCGCACGAACCCCTGCCTGAAGATTCGGCGGTGCGGATGCCTTTATTATAGGGAACCGCTGTCGCCACCGTCAAATAACCCTGTTTTATAAACCCGGGGCGGACGTTCGGGTTGCTAGCGTTAACGCTAAAGCGCTCGACTGCCCATTCGGTTGGTGGGACATAGCGACTCTTGAGCAATCCTAGAACGTGGTTGCGACCGTAAAGCGAAAGGTTTTGCGCGGTTCCCGCAACAAATAGGCCGGATCGTAAAGCGCTTTGACGTTCGCAAAGGTGTAATCTCCCGCGGCTCCCGCTGGGAACATCGAGCGCGTAATCGGCGATATAGGCTGTACAGTCTCATCCAGACGCAGCGGGTTGTATGCGTAGTAAACGCGGAATGGCGCATTCACAATCGGCAAGACGACCTGCAGTTCAAGCCCCGTCGACATGCGCGGCTGATAGTTCGTTCCTGGTATTGGCGCAAGGTTTCCCGACACCGGGCTCCGCACAGTCCCGGCGCAGCTGAAATCGAGATTCAGATAGGGACACCCGTAGCTGGTTGCGTTCAGCGTGACGACCTGAGTAGTTGCGATGCGGAGCTGGGCGTCGTTGGTGATGAAATTCATGCCAGTATCGACAAAGGGAGCAAGAGTCACCGGTCCCACAATCGGTACGCGATACTCGAGGTTCGCCACCCAGCTCGTATCGCCGCCGGGGAAGATGACTTGATTGACCGGAATGGTGACGTTGTATGTGCCGCGCCGCGGATTTGTAGGATCGAGCGGCACGGTGGTACCGTCGGGGTTCTGTAGCGGGATGGTAACGGCGGACGGGAAAACCACTACCGGAGAGACCGAGCGGATATCAAACCCGCGCAGGTCCTGGTCGCCGCCCATGTAGAAGCGGTCGAAGGGCGGAGCCACATCGCCGGCGTAGCCGCTGATCCACGATCCCTGTAGACGGAATCCCAGCGTGTTGCGGCCTTTATTCACCGGCCTGAATTTCTTCCACTCGGCCACAGGCCTGAAGTAGTGAGTGTTCCCGCCCAGGCCCGCGACTTCGGTCGCCAAATAGAAGCTCTGGCCGGAGTGGGGACGCTGAGGGTTGTCGATCCTGTTGTAGGAGAAGTTGGGAACAATCTTGCTGGTTTGAATGCCCGTGAGAGCACTCGGACCTGACAAGCCACGAAACGCCAGGCTCTGGAAGTAGAGGGTCGAGGCGGCACTAAAGGTCTGCAATGTGGTGTTATCGAACGAGTAGGTAATGCCGACGCGCTTGAAGGACCGTTTAATTGGATAGCTCAGCGAGGTGGAGAAGCCGGTACTGGTTTGCGTGTAATTCTGCAACAGCGCCTGATAGCTGGCGGGCAGGTTGATCGACTGTCCTGCCTGCACCGCTAGCTGCTGCTGCTGGTTGTAGTTGTAGCTGCTGTGGTAGACGCTCCAGCTGAACTGCAGCGGCCGGTCGAACAGGTACGGCTGTGTGAACGACAGTGTTTCGTTGGTCTGATATTGGCCCACGTTCACCGCGATAGTAAGGGATTCGCCCTTGCCGAAGAGATTGTTTGTCGTGTAATTGACGCCGATAAATCCGCCTGACAGGCCGCTCACGCCACCCGTCAGTCCGATGCTGTTCTTGCCCTTCTCATGCACCTTCAGCAGGATGTCGACGGTTGCATCCTGGGTGTTCTGCGAGATGGTGGAATCTTGCTCGGGCTTAAGCGGCTCGAAGTACTGCAACTGGTTCAGGCGCAGCAAACTCAGCTCCCACAGGTTGCCGTTGTAAACCTGACCTTCTTCCAGCGCCAGTTCACGGCGAATGACCTTGTCACGGGTCGTGGTGTTGCCCTGGAATTCAATGCGCCGCACGAAGAACTGCTTGCCTTCATCGAGATCGATCTTCAGCGTGATCTCGTGGGTTTCGTCATTGGCATCGGTGTTGGGCACGGGAGCGAAGTTGATGTACCCGAGCGCGCCGTACGCCTTGCGCAGGTTCTCGAGGCCCTTGCGGATGGCCTCGGTGTCGAAGATGTCACCGTCTTTGATCTTGAACTGCGCGCGCAGAGGACGGGTGTCGGCAATCGCCTTGTAGCCGCTGAAGGTGATCTCCTTCAACTTGTAGCGATCGCCTTCCTCTACTGGCATTTTGATGTCGACGGCCTTGCCGGGCTGTTTCGAAAATGGCCAGTACCACGGCGGTTTAGTGTCGTGAATCTGCGTCTTTGGGTCACCGACGAGCGCTTTGAAGTAACCCTTGGTTTGATAGAAGTAGCGGACCCGCTCGGCGTCTTCGTTCAGCTTGGTTGAGTCGTAGGTGCGGGCGAAGAGATTCTCCAGGAAGATGGAGTGCGGGATTCCGATGGGCTTGAGGTTCTTCATCGCGCTCTGCAGTTGGCGCGACTTGAGCGCCTTGTTGCCCTCGAAAGTGATCTTGCCAACCTTGACCTTGGGTCCTTCCTTGATTACGAAGGTGAGGCCGACGGCGGCCGGCGGAATCGGCCGCACTTCTGACTTGACGGTTGCAAACTGCCGGCCGTGGGCAGCGAGCAGTTCCTTGATGACCACTTCGGCACGCTTTACTTTGGTCGGATCGTACTGGCTTTCCTGGGTGAGTCCGACCTTGCGTTCCTTGAACTTATCGAGCACATCGCTCTGTGAAACCGAACTGAGGCCGACGTACTTGATCTCGCGGATGGTTGGTTTTTCTTTCACGTAGACGTGAATGATCCAACCCTTGGTGGTCTGTTCACGCTCAATGCGCAGGTCGTCGAAGTAACCGGTATTCCACAGAGAGTTGAAGTCCCTTTCGAGGGCCTGCTGGTCGTAAACGTCGCCCGCCCGGGTAAACATTCGGGCGCGAATGGTGTCGGCAGGGATGCGCCGGTTGCCGTGGATGATGATGTCCACGACCACCTCTTGCTGCGCCCACGCCGGGGCTGCAATGCAGATGATTGCGAATAGGAAACTTAGTGCCGTGGCACAGAAGCGCCACCTGCGGTGAAAGCTCTTCGCAGGGTTTACCTGGCTTTGGGAAGAAATAGGAACAACCTCAAACCGTGTTTAGATGAAAGCGCAATTATACGGTACGGGCACTCTCGTCATAAAGCGAACGGCGCCCGCGGCTTCGGGTCGATGAAGAACCTAACCCCTTTAAGCGCTAGAAGTTTCGGGAACTCGCTCCACTTCTACCAGAGTCGAGTAGAAGGTCGCACCACCGCCGAGGTCGGCCAAGCGCGCGGAGGTGAGAACGTTGATATTTATGCCGCCGTCGGATAACTTTGCCCATCCCAACTTCGCCCCCACGACACCGGCTGTAACAGCGCCGTTCACGTGCGCGGTGAGAAAGATTTCGCCTCGTTCATTGAAGACACGCACCCGATCTCCGTCGCGAATGCCTCGCTGTTCGGCATCGCCCTGGCTGATCTCCAATTCGTGCTGGCGTTCCATCTTCTGGAGGACGGGCAAGTTCACGAACGTAGAATTCAGGAAGTTGTCGGCTTTGCGCGCCAGCAATTCGAGCGGATATTTTTTGGCCATCAGAGTGTGACGAGACTCATCCGGCGGCACAAAGTCTGCGACTGGATCCATCCCCTGCGCGATCAGGTCTGGATCGTAGAGTCTGGCCTTGCCGTTTGGAGTCGGGAATCCGTTCGCGAATGGCAGCCATGGCTTGTCACTCTCATCGCCATGGACGTTCAATCGCACCTGGGGCTCGCGCTCCAGCCGTTCGCGGGTAATTCCTCGGAGCTCTGGGGCTCCCGATGCCAGGGCGCTGTCGATCATCTCGTCAACCGTTTCGCGGAAGCAGGAATCGTCGAACCTCATGCGGAGAGCCAGTTCGCGAAACAGTTCAACGTTCGACTTCGACTCGCCAAGCGGATCGATGGCCTGCTGCGATATCTGCAGGAAGATGTGCCCATATGACTTAACCAAATCTTTCTGTTCGAAGAATGTGGTTGCCGGAAGCAGGACGTCAGCGTAGTCCGTAGTGTCGGTAAAGAACTGCTCGTGTACCACGGTGAAGAGGTCGTCGCGCTTCAAGCCGCGCACGACGAGATTGTGCTCGGGACAAACTGCCGCGGGATTCGAGTTGTAAACCAGCAGCGCCTTCACGGGAGGATCGTTTACCTCCGTGAGCGCCTTACCCAACTCCACCATGTTGATGCTGCGCGTTACGCGGCGCAGCGGACTCTTGAGCATCAGGTCGGTGCGCTCGAGTGCCGTGGAGTTCAAGCCGTAACCGTCGCTTAACGAGAGCTGCAAACCTCCTCCAAGTTCCTTGAATGAGCCAGTGATGACCGGCAGCATGCAGACCGCACGCACCGCCGCTCCGCCGTTTTGCGTGCGCTGAATGCCGTAATTCAGGCGGATCGCCGCCGGCCGCGTCGTCGCGTACTGGTGCGCGAGCTTCTCGATGTCACTGGCTGCGATACCTGTCCACTGTGAGACCTGTTTAGGTGTGTACTTCCATAGTCGATTCCGCAGCTCCTCAAAGCCGTCGGCGTAGCGCGAGATGTAATCTTCATCCTGCAGGCCGTCTCGAAGGATGACGTGCATGAGCCCCATCGCCAGCGCAACATCGGTGCTCGGATTGATCGGAACATGCCAGTCTGCCACTCGCGCTGTGCGCGTGCGGTAAGGATCGATCACCACCAGCTTCGCGCCGCTGCGGCGTGCTTCCTCCACAAACGGCCACAAGTGAATGTTGTTGCCGTGGATGTTCGCTCCCCACGCGATGATGTATTTGGAGTCGCGGAACTGCTCGGGCTCGGTGCCGACCCTGCGCCCGTAGATCGAGACGATGGCGTCCCCGCCGGTCGTGGCGCAGATGGTGCGCAGGAGTTGGGACGCACCCAGGCGATGGAAGAAGCGCATGTCCATCGACCCGCCGTTCAGCACACCCAGATTGCCACCGTAGGAGTAGGGCAGTACTGACTCGGAGCCGAACTCCGAGCTAAGTTTCTTCAGCTTTGCGACAACTTCGTTGAGCGCTTCGTCCCACGAGATTCGCTGGAATGCCTCGGCTCCGCCCACACCTTTCGGAGCGACCCGTAGCATGGGATAAAGCACCCGGTCGGGTGAATAGAGACGGTCAAGATATTTCGCAACTTTGGCGCAGAGAAATCCCTGCGTAATAGGATGTGCAGGGTCGCCCTGAATTCTGGTCGCGCGTCCATCTTCGACGGTAATCAGTGTCGCACAGGCGTCGGGACAATCGTGAGGACACGCAGCATGTACGACACGTTTCGTCATTCCAAGCCTTGCGCAATTATCCCACGCAGAGGGCCGGATTGCCTCGCAGTTCGGAATGTCAACCAATAGCAAACGCCGTAGGGACGAACCCCCGGAAAATTGGGCCGAACTGCAGGTTTTGCGGTTGACCCTTTGCGTCCGGCCTATCGCCACACACCTCTAAGCGGAGTATCATTTTCACAATACCTTGCCGACTCGAGCGCAAAGGAGAAGGCACAATGGGCCGTAAACTGTTTGTTTTGCTCGCCGTTTCAATCCTCGCAGCATCTGTTCCGGCTGAATCGAAGACCCGCGGACCCGCTACACCTGAGGAGCGGGCGCGCGCCCTGAGTTACGTGCAAAGCCTCGAACAAAATCCTCTCGCCAAAGATAGCCTTGACAAACGCATCTGGCTAACGGAGTGGATCGTTCAGATTCCGGACTTCACCGTGAATGTCTGCTGCAAGGCGCTTGATACGCTCGACAAGATCAATGCGACGTATTCCAACCAGTTGCGCATGCAGGCCATCTATTCACAGGCTGCGTTCATTCTGCAGCACCCCAAGGTGACCAGCGAGGCCGAACGGCAGGCGGCCGGCCTGGCCGGAACCCTGCGCGCCTACAGGGCGATCCAGCGTTTCGATCCCACGGCGAAGTATCCGGTGCTCGATAACCTGATCTCGCTCGAGAAACATGGCAAGCTGCTGCAGTACGTCGAAGCCCAGTCGACTTGCAAAGAAACTAAGCTTTAGTTCCGAGCTACCTAAGAAAAGAGCGCGAATTTCGCGCTCTTTTCTTTTGCCCGCAGTACAATCGTCGCGACTACGAGGATGGCCACCATGCAATACGCCTTCACCGCCATCGCCGACCCGGATATTCCACGCGCAGTCGAGCCCATCTTCCAGCACCTGCTCGATACCTATGCCAGCGAGACGAACAAGGTAATTTCTGTCTGGCGCGGTTTCGATCCTGCGGATCTTAGCTTTCGTCCGCACCCTAAGTCGTCGACTGTCGCCGACATCCTGAAGCACCAACTGCTCTCGGAGCGCCGATTCTTTGGAGAATTTGTTGGGACGCCGGAGCCGGAGCCAGCAGAAGTGCTGCCGGCGACACTGGATCTAGACTCCTGCGTCATGCGCATGGTGGAACTCGCCAGGCCGCGACTGATGTTTTTCTCCAATCAATCGTCACAGTGGTGGCTGGAGGAAGTAGCTTTCTTCGACTCCAAACACCAGCGTATCTGGGTGTTTTGGCGCCGCGTGTTGCACACCTGCCATCACCGCACCCAGCTCAGCGTGTATTTACGGCTCCTGAACAAGCCTGTGCCGTCGGTGTATGGGCCAACCACAGACGTGACCTGGGAAGGCGCCGACCCAACGACGTCAGTCGCGGCGGCGGGAAGGAAATGAAACTGGGCTGTACCCAGGACGCGAATTTGGCCCCTGTGCGGCCTGTGCAGGATTCAAGACACCTCAGCCCGTGGCTTGTGCCACTGTCTACCAGTACATCGCCGTCGCTACGCGACTCGTCTACTCGACACCCATGGTTTGCCGGCAGCCGGCGGCTCAGCATCTCGGTTTCGCTTTTAAGGTGTCACCGTAGCTTGGCAAATAAGATCTGATCCAGAATCGAGGTATTCTTGATGGCGCTCTTCCGCATCAATCCTTCGCGTAGGAAGCCAGATTTCTCCAGTACCCGGATCGACGCCGCGTTGTGCGCAAATGACATCGCGAAGACCCGCGTCAGCTTGTAATTGTCGAATGCCCAGTCGGACACGGCTGTGACTGCACGAGTCGCGATTCCGCGTCCCCAAAAATCTTCGCTGAGCCAGTAGCCCATCTCCGCGCTGATGCGCGCGATGTCGCGGCCTAATAGGAATCCCACGCCCCCGACTGCTTGGCCACCGTATTCGATCGCGAACGAACTCTCTGGGTCCTGTGCCTGGGCATATTCGAGGAAGTCAATTCCATCGCGTCGGGTGTAGGGGTGCGGAAACTGATCGCGCAGATTGGCGGCGATCTTTGGATTGTTGGCATGGTGCACCAGCGACTTCAGGTCGTCCCGGCGCCAGGAGCGCACCTTCACATCGCCCAAGTCGAGCAGCATCACACCATGCTATCGCTCTTGCAAAACAAAACGAAGCGACAGGCGCCACTCCCTCTGATCTCAGCTAGCTAAGCTAGCTAGTGGACCAACTGTTACACCGACATTACTTCCTTCTCCTTGCCCTTGGCCATCTCTTCCATCTTCTTGATTTCGTCATCGGTGAGCTTCTGCAGGTTTTCCATTGCGCCGCGCTCTTCATCTTCGGTGATCTTCTTGTCCTTCATCGCCTTTTTGATCGCATCGTTTCCGTCGCGCCGGATATTGCGCACCGCCGTGCGATGCTCTTCCAGCACCTTGTTCAGGTGCTTGACCATATCCTTGCGGCGTTCTTCCGTCAGCGCTGGAACCGGTACACGCACCAGCTTGCCGTCGTTCATCGGATTCAGCCCCAGATCGCCGCTGCGAATCGCCTTCTCGATCGCCCCGATCTGGCTTACGTCCCACGGTTGCACGGTGATCAACTGCGGCTCGGGAGCGCTGACGTTGGCGAGCTGGTTCAGCGGCATCTGCGAGCCGTAAGCATCCACCATGACTCCGTCGAGCATGTGTACCGAGGCGCGGCCGGTGCGCGTTGCCGTCATCTCTTTGCGGAAGTCTTCGACCGCCTTGTCCATGCGCACCTTGAGCTGCGCAAAACTGTCTTTGAGTGCGGGAATCGCCGCCATGGAAACCTGTGCCATGTGTATTCCACCTTCTTCTTGTGCGATTTTGGATGATGTCGCAAACGGACGATTATAACGCGTCAAAATCACCACCGAGGCACAGAGGTCACGGAGATTCTCAATTCAAGGCCTCCGTGTCTGTGGGATGAAAGAGCTCTTGACGGCGAGAGTCGAACGGGCCAGCGTTTAGTCCGCCCCCTGATACACCAGCGACCCCACCGGCTCGCCCATCACTACGCGTTTGATATTGCCGTGTTTGTTGAGATCGAACACGATGATGGGCAGCTTGTTCTCCTGACACAT
>Ga0306926_10002245_pt1 | contig 19654 bp, 23 predicted proteins | sample flu12Cox44000178_FD_203759 | JGI IMG/M metagenome (GOLD analysis project Ga0306926, IMG submission 203759) | Lab enrichment of tropical soil microbial communities from Luquillo Experimental Forest, Puerto Rico - flux8day.12C.oxic.44.000.178 (v2)... | ecosystem: Environmental > Terrestrial >... | reverse complement strand
GGCGAAGCGCTACGTGCGCGCGCAGGGCGCGCCGATCGTGGTGAAGGCCGATGGGCTCGCCGCCGGCAAGGGCGTCGTGATCGCAACCACGCTGGCCGAGGCCGACGCCGCGATCGACATGATGTTCAGCGGCGGCTTGGGCGCGGCCGGCGCGCAAGTGGTGGTGGAGGAATTGCTTGAGGGCGAGGAGGCCTCCTTCTTCGCGCTCTGCGACGGCGAGACCGCGATCGCGCTCGCCTCGGCGCAGGACCACAAACGCGTGTTCGACGGCGATCGGGGCCCCAACACGGGCGGCATGGGCGCCTATTCACCGGCGCCGGTGATGACCCCCGACATGGCGCGGCGCGCCATGGACGAGATCGTGCTTCCCACCGTGCGCGCCATGCAGGCTGGCGGCGCGCCCTACAAGGGCGCGCTCTATGCCGGCCTGATAATCACCGCCGAGGGGCCGAAGCTGATCGAATACAACGTGCGCTTCGGCGATCCCGAATGCCAGGTGCTGATGCTGCGCCTGATGTCCGACCTCGTGCCCGCGCTGCTCGCCTGTAGCGACGGAATGCTCAAGAATTTCGATCTGCGCTGGTACCCGGACGCGGCGTTGACCGTGGTGATGGCGGCCAAGGGCTATCCCGGCGCCACCGCCAAGGGCTCGGTGATCGAGGGGCTAAAGGCCGCGGCCGAGATCGAGGGCGTCGAAATCTTCCACGCCGGCACCAAGGCGGACGGCGGCCGCATCCTCGCCAACGGCGGGCGCGTGCTCGACGTCTGCGCGCTGGGCAAGACCGTGGGCGAGGCGCAGGCGCGCGCGTATCAGGCGGTCGATCGGATTCGTTGGCCGGAGGGGTTCTGCCGCCGGGATATCGGCTTTCGGGCGGTGGAACGGGAGAAGGCGCGTCTATGAAACTCTAGCTTCCCTGTCTCCGGCCGTATATATTTTTCGGGTCGGGTGTATATATGGAGGCGGGGTTTGGATGTGTTGATCAAACGGCCGACCGCCGTGGCCAAAATTCGCAAGCTGGCGAAACGGACCGGCGAAACGCTCACCGATGCGGTCGAACGGGCGGTCGAGGATCGCCTTGCCAGGGTTCGGCCGCGCGAACGCAAAAAGGGCCGAATCGACCGGAAGAGGCTCGCCGAGCTGTTGAAATATTTCGATTCCCTTCCGGTCGACGATCACCGCTCGCATGAGGAGATCGTCGGCTACGACGAGCACGGAGTGCCGAAGTGATCGTCATCGATACTTCGGCGCTGTTCGCAATTGCCGCCAACGAATCCGAGCGCTCCGCGTTCGTCGATTTGCTCGACGCCGAAAAGGGACTGATCTCTGCGGTCACATACGTTGAATCGGTCATGGTGCTCACCGGACGCTCGCGACGATTAGCGATCGCGCGGGTAGACGACCTGATGCGAACGTTCGGCCTGGAAATCGTGCCGGTCGACCGGAAACTGGCAACCGCAGCCGTGAGCGCGTTCGATCGCTACGGTAAAGGCCGCCACCCCGCGCGCCTCAATCTTTCCGACTGCTTTGCTTATGGCCTCGCCAAGAGCCGTGGCCTGCCGCTGTTATTCAAGGGCAACGATTTCTTGAAAACAGACATCACGCCGGCCTGGCGAGGCTGAACAGGTCTTGCGCAGGGGTTTCTCATGCCCGACCTTGCCGACCTCTATCCTGGCTTTGCCTCGCACTGGATCGACACGTCGGCTGGCCGCATCTTCACGCGCGGCGGCGGGAAGGGGCCGCCGCTGCTGCTCCTTCACGGCTATCCCCAGACCAACGTGATGTGGCACCGCGTGGCCCCGGCGCTGGCGGTGCATTTCAGCCTGATCATTCCAGATTTGCCTGGTTACGGCTGGTCCGACGCGCCGCCATCCGATGCCACGCACGCGCCCTATACCAAGCGCGCCATGGCCGCCGCCATGATCGAGGCGATGGAGGCGCTCGGTCACGCGCGCTTTCGCCTCGCCGGGCACGACCGCGGCGGCCGCGTCGCCTATCGGCTCGCGCTCGACCACCCCGGGCGGCTCGAGCAGCTCGCCGTGCTCGACATCGTGCCGACCTGGGCCATGTGGCACCGCATGGACGCCCGCCTCGCCACGCGCGCCTGGCACTGGATGTTCCTCGCGCTGCCGGCGCCATTCCCGGAGACCATGATCGGCAAGGAGGCGCGCTACTTTTTCGACACCCGCGCCGCGGCTGGAACCAAGATCAAGAATCTCTCGGCCTTCGATCCGCGCGCGCTCGCCCATTACCACGCCTTCTTCGACGATCCGGTGCGCATCCACGCGACCTGCGAGGACTATCGCGCCGGCCGCACCACCGATCTCGCCCACGACGAGGAAACGCGCGCGTCAGGCCAGAAGATCACCTGTCCGCTGCTCGCGATCTGGGGCGCCGCCGGCGGCATCCCGGCCGAGACCGAGGGTCCGCTCGCGACCTGGCGCGAATGGGCGATCAACGTGCGCGGCTTTGCCCTCGACTGCGGGCATTATCTCGCCGAGGAGGCGCCGGACGCGACGGCGAAGGCGCTGCTCGAGTTCTTCACCTCGGACCGGTAACCGTCCATTCGTCGCGCGCCGAAGCAAGGCGGACGGAGAGGGCCATGCGGCTTTGACGGCATCGGTCGGGCAGGGGCAGCGCTATTTCGGCGGCTCCCTGGGCGCACCCGGCGCCGCTGCAGGCGCGGGCGCACTCGGCGCGGCGCTGCCGGATGAGGTCGAGGCGGCGTCCCATTGGCAGGCTTCCGCCAGGCGCGAACGGATCTTCGAAACGTTGCCGAGGCTGAACGATGCGTCGTTCGGCGCGTCGTGGTTATCGTACATTCGCACGAAGACTTTGCCATTATCCGCAAGCGCGCGAATGAAGGGGATCGGAGTAGGGTCGAGTGCGAGATAGCAGCTCGGATGGGAACGCCAGGGCCTCTCCACGGCTTGCGCTTGGTCGATGCGATAGACGACGCGCACATCGGCTCCGCATTTGATGAATCCCGTCATGCTGACCGCGACCTCGGTCCTGCGATCCTTGCAGCGCAGCAGCAGATGCGACCTGTTGTCGGTCGATGCCAGCGCCGCCGAGACCAGTGGGCTGTCGTCGAGCGGGGATTTCTCGTCGGTGACGACCCACGCCGTATCGCCGCCCGGTCGGCTCTGGCCCGGCCTCTCGCGCGCGTTCGCAGAGGGTCGATCGAGGCGGTCGTAGCATTTGAGCCGCTTGCCATCGTCCTTGATCTGACGGCAGGGATTGGACGCGTCTTGCGCCTGCGCCCCGGCGGCGAAGACGACAAAAGCGCAAGCGATGATCAGGGTGGTGCGCATGCGCCCATGAGAGCCGATCGGGTCTCGCCATGCAAGGCAGGCGAGAGCCGGGAGCCATTATGGCTGAAGCGACGTCCGGTCTTTTCGCCTATCGCACGTAATCCGGCAGTCCCCGGTGCGGCGAATGACTGGTTTTGACACGAAGCGTCAGATTGCGCGTAGATACGTGATGGGTCGCTTTTGGAGCGAAGCAGACATGCAGCGTCATGTGGTTTCGACCGCCTCCGTCAACGAAGGCTGCGCGAAGCCCTGAAGACACGCCGCGGAACCTCATGCCGTCGATCGATCGCCAAGCCGCGTTTTCCGGGACCAAGGACGTCGCCGGCGCGCTCGCCATCGATGCCGCGCGGCTCGAAGCCTATCTCGCCGCGCGGCTGCCCGATTTCGCCGGCCCGCTCAGCATGCGGCAATTCAAGGGCGGCCAGTCCAACCCCACTTACCTTCTGGAGACACCCGTGCGCCGCTACGTGCTGCGGCGCAAGCCGCCGGGCAAGCTGCTCCCGTCCGCGCACGCGGTCGACCGCGAGTTCCGCGTGATCAGCGCGCTCCACGCGCAAGGCTTTCCCGTGGCCGCGCCGCTGCTCTATTGCGACGATGCCGGCATCGCTGGCACGCCGTTCTATCTCATGGGCCACGTCGAGGGTCGCGTCATCTGGGAGCCGCACATGCCGGACGCGCAGCCCGCCGAGCGCGCGGCCGTCTACGACGCGATGAACGCGACGCTCGCGCGGCTGCATTCGTTCGATCCCCCCGCTCTCGGGCTTGGCGACTTCGGCCGCGGCGACAACTACGTCGCGCGCCAGGTCGAACGCTGGTCGAAGCAGTATCGCGCCTCCGAGACCGGTGCGATCGCGGAGATGGAACGGCTGATCGGCTGGCTGCCGTCGCATCTGCCGCCGGGAGCGCCCGTGCGCACCGTTCACGGCGATTACCGCCTCGACAACATCATTCTTGCGCCCTCCGAGCCTACGGTCCGCGCCGTCCTCGACTGGGAGCTTTCCACCTTGGGCGATCCGCTCGCCGACCTCGCCTATCATCTCATGCAGTGGGACATGCCGCCGTCGGAGAGCGGCGCCGGCGTCGGCACGCTCGTCGGCCACGATCTCGGCCGCCTCGGCATCCCCACGCGCGCGGCCTATGTGGACGCCTACGTGGTGCGCACCGGGCTCGACCCGCGGCCGCATCTGCCGGTCTATCTCGCCTACAATTTCTTCCGCCTGGCGGCGATCTTCCAGGGCATCGTCGGCCGCGTGCGCGACGGCACGGCAACGAGCGAGAGCGCCGCCGCCATGGCTCCGCTGGTGCGCCCGCTCGCGGTCAAGGCCTGGGAGTTTGCGCGCGAGGCGGGCGCGCGATGACGAAGAGCTTCGCCCTTGCGCTCGGCGGCGGCGGCGCGCGCGGGCTCGCGCATATCGCGGTGCTCGAAGCGCTCGACGACATGGGCCAAAGGCCCGCCGCCATCGCCGGCACCTCGATCGGCGCGTTGATCGGCGCCGCCTACGCGGCGGGGATGTCGGGCCGGGACATCCGCCGCTTCGTCATCGCGCTCGCCCACGACCGCGCCGAGGTGTTCCGCCGCCTGATCGCGACGCGCGCGGGCACGTTCGCCAATCTCTTCAACTTGGGCTTCGGCAGCGCCACCTTGGTCGACGCGGAAAAATTCTGCCAGCAGTTCCTGCCGGACCAGGTGCCGGACGATTTCGGCGAGCTCGAAATTCCCCTGACCATCATCGCCACCGACCTCTATCGGCGCCAGCAGGCGGCGTTCTCGTCCGGCGCGCTCAAGCCGGCGCTTGCCGCCTCGATCGCGCTGCCGACGGTGATGCGGCCGGTCGTCGTCGCCGACCGTGTGCTGATCGACGGCGGTGCGACCAATCCCCTGCCGTTCGAGGAGCTGCGCGGGCGCGCCGACGTCGTGGTCGCGGTGGATATTTCCGGCGCGCCGACCGACGAGCGGCGCGACATCCCCAATCCCTGGGAGTGCCTGCTCGCCACCGTGTTGGTCATGGGCAACGTCATCACCGCCGAGAAAATCAAGCACGGCGCGCCCGACCTCGTGGTGCGGCCGAGGGTCGGCGCCTTCCGCGCGCTCGATTTCCTGCAGGCGAGCGCGATCCTGCGGGCCTCGGAGCCGGTCAAGGCCGAGCTGAAGGAGAAACTGGCGGCGTTGCTCGAGGGCTAACAATGCTTCGTCATGCGCGGGCAGAAGCGCGTCAAAGACGCGCGTGAACGCGCTTATGACCCGCGCATCCATCTTCTTCGCAAGAAGTTTTTACCAAGGTGATGGATTGCCGGGTCAAGGCCGGCAATGACGGCGGGGTGATCGAGTACTCACCGCACGTCGCAGCGCTTGGAATCTTCGAGCGTGGCGGGGCTCAGGTTGATCCAATTGGCGGCGGCGAAATAGCAGACCGCCACCGACTTGTCCTTCTGCAGCGTCACCAGGACGATTTCCCGGTTCTCGGTCGCCTCCCCGCGCGCGAAGGTCACGTTCTTGATCTCGTAGCCCTTGCCCATGATGGTCTTGAACGACTGCTGCTCCTGCGCGAGGGCATTCCCGGCTTGCGCAACGAACATCGCAGCGGCGAGCGCGCATAGTTTGTTCACGAGAGCCTCCTCGATTCGGTATTACGAGCGACCGTTGTACTCGATTCGTCATGCCCGGGCAGAAGCGCGTCGCAGAGGTCAGCGCCGGGCCGCGAAAAAGTTGCGCAACACCGCCGCGGCTTCGCTCTCCCCGATGCCGCCATAGACTTCGGGCCGGTGCAGGCAGGTGGGTGAAGAAAAATAGCGCACGCCGTTCTCGACCGCGCCGCCCTTGGGATCGGCGGCGCCGTAATAGATGCGTCGGATGCGGGCGAACGAGATCGCCGCCGCGCACATCGCGCAGGGCTCGAGCGTCACGTAGAGATCGCAGTCGACGAGCCGCTCGGTGCCCAACGCCTCCGCCGCGCGGCGGATCGCCACCATCTCGGCATGCGCGGTCGGATCGCGATCGGCAAGCGTGCGATTGCCGGCCTGCGCGATCAAATCGCCGTCGCACACGATCACGCAGCCGATCGGCACCTCGCCGGCGTCCGCGGCCGCGTGCGCCTCGTCGAGCGCGAGTTCCATGAAGGTGTGCGTCGGCATCTCAGGTGTCAGGTGTCAGTAATCAGTAATCAGAAAATGCAGAACCAGCCACTGATTACTGACCACTGATTACTGATCCCTGGTCTGACTACTGATTACTGTTCCCTGATCTGCTATCACGCCGCGACGTGAGCAGCGAGCCCAACGATGAGGCAGAGAAGCGGGCAAAACGAGCGTCCGGTGTCCGGCGAGCGCATCGCCAAGGCGATCGCGCGGGCGGGGCTGTGCTCGCGCCGGCAAGCCGAAGCGTGGATCGCCGCCGGGCGGGTTGCGGTCAACGGCGAGGTCATCGCCTCGCCCGCCCGCAATGTCACGCCCGACGACCGCATCGCGGTCGATGGGGAGCCGCTGCCCGTGCGCGAGCGCACGCGGCTCTTCCTTTACCACAAGCCGCGCGGCCTGTTGACGACGCACGCCGATCCCGGCGGCCGTCCGACCATCTTCGCCGCCTTGCCTGCGGGGCTGCCGCGGCTCATCAGCGTCGGCCGTCTCGACCTCAACACCGAGGGCCTGTTGCTGCTCACCAACGACGGCTCGCTCGCGCGCACGCTCGAGCTGCCGGCGACCGGTTGGCTGCGCCGCTATCGCGTGCGCGCGCACGGCCGCGTCGGGCAGGATCAGCTCGAGGCGCTGCGCGCCGGCATCACCATCGACGGCATCCGTTATGGTGCGATCGAGGCCACGCTCGATCGCCCGCAGGGCAGCAACGTGTGGCTCACCTTCGCGATCCGGGAGGGCAAGAACCGCGAGGTGAAGAACGTGCTCGGTCACCTCGGGCTTGAGGTCAACCGCCTGATCCGCGTGTCGTTCGGTCCGTTCCAGCTCGCCGACCTCGCGCCCGGCGAGATTGCGGAGGTGAAGACGCGGACCTTGCGCGAGCAGCTCGGCGCGCGCGTCATCGCCATGGCGGGTGCGGATTTCTCCGCCCCGATCGGGGCGCGCGCGGCGCCGGCCGCGCCGCCTCGCCCGCCCGTGCGAGACGATGCGAAACGCAAGCGTCGCCGCGTCGATCCCGAGCGCATCGGTCAGCCCGAGCTGGCGCGGCGGGAAAAACGGCGCGGCCGCCGGCGCGCGCGCAGCGAGCGGCGCTGATGCGCATCGTCGGCGGACGCTTGCGCGGCCGCGCGCTCGCCGCGCCCAAGTCGCAGGCGATCCGGCCGACCGCCGACCGGCTGCGCGAGGCGCTGTTCAACATCCTCGTCCACGCCTATGACGATGCGGTCAGCGGCGCGCGCGTGCTCGATCTCTTTGCCGGCACCGGCGCGCTCGGGCTCGAGGCGCTCTCGCGCGGCGCGGCCTTTGCGCTGTTCATCGACGACGGCGCCGAGGCGCGCGCGTTGTTGCGCGAGAACGTCGCGGCGCTGGGCCTGGGCGGCGTCACTCGCATTTTCCGGCGCGATGCGCGCAAGCTCGGCATGGCGCATCCGGTCGAGCCGTTCTCGCTCGTCTTTGTCGATCCGCCCTACGGCCGCGGCCTGGCCGAGCAGGCGCTCGCCTCGGCCCGCGCCGGCGGCTGGCTCGCGCCAGACGCGCTCATCGTCGTCGAGGAGGCGGCCAGTGCCGCCTTCGCCGCGCCCGCGGGCTTCGACGAGCTCGAACGGCGCCGCTACGACGACACCGCCCTCATCGTGCTTCGCCACCGCGGGTGAGGCGGGGACGACAATAATGGGCTTCGCTCTCAATCTTCGCTCGCGCCGCTCGCCTTGATGGGGCCGGCCCAGCGCGCGATTTCGCTGACGACGAACTTGGCGAGATACTCCGGCGTCCTGCGCTCCGCCGCCGGGATGGTCACGCCGATGCTCTTGAATCGCTCGCGCAGCGCCCGTGTTTCCACCGCATCGTTGACGGCCTTGGCAAGGCGCCGCACGATCTCGTCCGGCGTTCCCTTGGGAAACGAGAGCGAACCCCAGCTGCCGCAGTCGAGGCCGGCAAGGCCCAGCTCCTGCGCGGTCGCGAGCTGTTCGAGGCCGGGCGCGCGCTCGAGCCCGAGCGTGGCGATCGCCTTGACCGTGCCGCCTTGAATCTGCGGCAGCGCGGTCGAAATCTGCTCGGCGACGAAGTCGATGCGTCCGCCCACCAAATCCTGCATCGCCGGCGCCGAGCCGCGATAGGGCACGTGCGTGATCTTGGTGCCCATGGCGGCGTCGAGCAGCACGGCGCACACGTGCATGCCCGAGCCGGCCCCGGCCGAGCCGTATTGCATCTTCGCCTGGTTGGCTTTGGCGTAAGCGACGAATTCGGCGAGCGTCGTGACCGGCAGATCCTTGCGCGTGATCAGCACCCGCGCCGAGTCCGAGAACAGCGCGACGTGCTCGAAGTCGGTCACGGCGTTGTAGAGCGGCCGCTTGTAGAGGGTCTGGTTGATGGCGAGCACGGCGCTGCCGGAGAGCAGCACGGTGTAGCCGTCGGGCGGCGCCTTGGCGACGCGGCTCGAGCCGGTCATGCCGCCGGCGCCGGCGACGTTCTCGACCACCACCTGCTGGCCGAGGATGTCGCTCAGTCGCGCCGCGAGAATGCGCCCGAGCGTATCGACCGGGCCGCCGGCGGCGTAGGGCACGACCATGGTCACCGCGCGCGTTGGCCAGTCCTGCGCGCCCGCGCTCGCGAGCGGCGCCAGCAACAACGCGATCGCGGCGGCGCCAGCAATGACTCTCGACATGCGTTCCTCCCGACGCTCAGCGAACGAACATAAGAAATCCAGGCTGGTCGCCGACGACCGTGATGTGTCCTTTGCAGGGCGAGGTGTCCTCCAATCGAAACACGCTGCCGGGAGCGAGCCGCCGCGTCTCGCCGTCGGTCGTTGTGATGGAGAAGGTCCCTTGCAGAACGATGCCGAATTGCGTTGCGGGCGTCGGATGGTTGAGACGGTTTTCGAGGTCCTGCACGCCCCAGCCCGCGTCGAATCCTCCGAAGAACGCGCGCGAGGCCGCAAAGTCGCTTCCGATGTGGATCGGCGGCGCCGGCGGCGCGAAGTTCGTCTTGCGCAGCTCGGTCGTCACCTCCTGAAAGTGCGTATTTCCGTCGGGCGCGCAATAGAGCCGCGCGTAGGTGAAATGCGACGGATCGCGGCTGTTCTCGCCGCGCGACGCGCTGGCATACCCCGACAAAGCCATGAGAGCGAAAACGAACGCGAACGTCTTGGTCTTCCAGCGCATCGGCTGACTCCTTTGCTTCGGCCGGCGTTTACATCGAGCCCGTCAAGCCTCTTATACGACGGGCCCGATGCCCGCGAGTCGTCCATGATTCAAGGCTGCTGGTTGGCGGCCAAACCCGATGCCGCTCCGGCAGGAACAGCGCTCGCGGCGATTTCAATCGGCGCTGATGCCGGCGGCGTGGATCGGCTTCGCCCAGCGCTCGATCTCGGCCGGCAGATAGTTGGCGAGATATTCGGGCGTGCGGCGCTCGGGCGCCACGATTTCGAGGCCGAGCTCCTCGAGCCGCCTGCGGATGGCCGGGTCGTCGAGGGTGTCGCTCATCGCCTTGTTGAGCTTGCGCACGATCGGCTCGGGGGTGCCCTTCGGGAAGAAGAAGGCGTTCCAGACGCTGGCTTCGACGCCCGGCAAGCCTTGCTCGCCGGTGGTCGCCACGTCGGGAATGATCGGCACGCGCTTTTCCGCCATCACGGCGATGGCCTTGACGGCGCCCTGCTTGGCTTGCGCGGCGCCGTTCTGGATGGTGGAGCACAAATAGTCGATGCGGCCGCCGATCAGGTCCTGCGTCACCGGCCCCTCGCCGCGATAGGGAACGTGCGTGGGGTTCACGCCGATGGCGAGGTTGAGCAGCACGCAGGGAAGATGCGTCCCGGAGCCGACGCCGGCCGAGCCGAACTGGGCCGTTTTTTCGTTCGCCTTCAGGTAGGCGATGAATTGCGGAAGGTTGTCCGCCGGCAGATCCTTGCGCGCGACCAAGATGCGCGGCGATTCCGACACCAGTCCGACCGGCTCGAACTCGGTTGCGGCATTGTAGAGCGGCTTCTTGTAGAGGCTTTGGTTGAAGGCGTGCGTGCCGGTATTGCCGATGAGCAGCGTGTAGCCGTCGGGCGCCGCCTTGGCGACCCGCGCGCCGCCGGCCATGCCGGCGGCGGCGCCCACATTCTCGATCACGATCGATTGCCCCAGCAGCTCGCCCATGCGCTGCGCCTGGATGCGCGCGCTGACATCGATACCGCCGCCGGCCGCGAACGGAACGATGAGCGTGATCGGCCGCGTGGGCCACTCCTGCGCGGCGGCGTGACCGCCGAGCGCGATCACGGTTGCCGCGGCGGCGATCACCCTGCGCATGCTCGTCTCCTCTTCGCACCGGACATTCGCGCCCGGCGTCGACGGGATCAAGGCCGTCGTTGTCGCGGTCGCACCATCTTCACGGCGATCACGATCCCGCAATGCGGCGGTCTCCGACCAGGGTGTCATGTGCTATCTTTTCGGTGGGTGACGCAGGACGCGGCCAGGCGCCCACCTCGACGCGGGAAGGTCTGGGCGCAAGGACGCTTGAACCTGAACAAGTCGGAGTCGGTCGATGCCCCGCCCACCGCTGCCGCCGTTCACAGCCGAGACCGCCGCGCAGAAGGCGCGCCTCGCCGAAGATGCCTGGAACACGCGCGATCCCGCCCGCGTCGCCCTCGCCTATACCGTCGACAGCGTCTGGCGCAACCGCGCCGAGTTCATTCACGGCCGCGAGGCGATTGAGGCGTTTCTCACGCGCAAATGGAATCGCGAGCTCGATTATCGGCTGATCAAGGAAGTGTGGACGTTTCGCGACAACCGGATCGCCGTGCGCTTTGCATATGAATGGCACGACGATTCCGGCAGCTGGTTTCGCAGCTACGGCAACGAGAACTGGGAGTTCGACGCGGACGGCCTGATGCGGCGGCGCATCGCCAGCATCAACGACCTGCCGATCAAGGATGGCGAGCGCAAATATCACTGGCCCCTCGGCCGCCGTCCCGACGATCACCCATCGCTCAGCGACCTAGGCCTTTAAGGGAAGAGCAATGAGGCGTCGCGAGTTCATCACGCTTGTCGGCGGCGCATCTGCGGCGTCGCCGCTTGGAGCGCGGGCGCGGCAGGCGGCGGTCCGACCCGGTCGGGAGGGCATGGCGAAGGGCGTATCCGCATAAGCCGCATGACGAAAATGGAGGAGCAGCTATGACGAGAAATGAACGCGTTTCCGCCACCTTGTGCGGCGTCGCATTGCTGCTTTCGGCGGGTCTCGTGAATGCAATGGATATCGACGCAAGCTCATTCCGCTGTATCACGAAGATGACCCCGATCCGTCAATTCTACGTGGACAACCTGCAAAGCCATCTTGACGCGACGCTGGCCGCCGCCAATTCGCCCACGGGCGCCGTGTATCCACCGGGATCCGTCATTCAATTGATTCCAGGCGAGGCCATGGTCAAGCGGGACAAGGGCTTCAACGCTGCAACGCATGATTGGGAGTTCTTCGAGCTCGACGTCTCGAAGGATGGAACAAAAATTCGCAAACGAGGGACCGTCGATGTTGTCAATCGATTTGGCGGTAACTGTTTTGGCTGCCACGTTCCGGCTGCCGCGCAGTGGGACCTCGTGTGCGAAACCGATCACGGTTGCGCGCCGCTCCCGGTTACGCGTGCGATGATCGGCGCTCTGCAAAGAACGGATCCCCGCTGCGGCGACCACCCAATCAGCCCGGAGGACGCCGAAGCGATCAAGCAACTGGAACAACTGCTGAAGGCACCGGGGTGAAATGCGGGCGAAAGCAAGTCCGCTTTCGCAGGAGCTGAGGACGTGCACGGGCACGTGCAGTAGTGTGGCGGCGGCCAGCGGACCCCCGGTGCCAGCGGGCGGCATTCTGTGGCGCGCTTAGGCGGAGAGAGGCAACACGACCATGGCGAAGACCTACCGCGACGTGGCGATCGAGCAAATGATAGCGACCGTCGAAGAAGCGATGAGTCGCGTTATTGACTGGTGGGGAGAACTGCCGCCGCCGATGAATGAGGCGATTGAGAATTTTCGCGTCCAACTCGGGGCGGCCATCGATTCCGTCGAATTTGTAAAACGGGCGCTCGACAGGCCCGCGCCCGAAACGCCCCACAGAGAAGGCCGCTGACGCGCCCGGAATTTTCTCCCGCCGATTCAGGAGATTTCAGGACCGGCCCAAGGACGGGGAGCGATTGCGACGTCGCGCGCTCGCGGGCGCGGTCACGACGGCCACGAACGATCCGAATTCGGCAGCATGCAAGCGTCACGACGGCCAAACCAGCGATAGCGGTTGCGCGCGATCAAGTCATAGATCGCGTCGCGGATCGGCCGCGGGATGAAGTGGAAGACCCATATCCACTGCCAGTGCGGAAGCTCGCGCGCGATGCGTAGCGCGGCTTCGGATTTAACATAGGCCTGGCCGCTGGCAACGAGTGCGAAGGACCCCGGGCGATCAGGATCGATGCCGAGCTGCGTGGCGAGCGGACGACCCTCGGCCAGCTGGATCGGAACGTAGCGAAAGTAGCGGCGGCGATCGCGTCGGCTGACGAAGCGGCAACCGCGCGAGCACAGGACGCACACGCCGTCGAACAGGATCAGGCCGTGCGGCGAGTTGATGCCGCCGGGACTTTCCGGATCGACGACGATGGCCTGCTCCGCCGGCATGGCAATAGTAAAACGCCCGCGGGACGACCGGCGCAACGGTTACGATCGCGCGCACGAGAGCGCAACGAGGAGCGTACGGGGCTTCCCTCCCGTGCTCCTCGATCGGTGGCGGCGGCCCGTTCGTCAGTAACGCGCGCCGTAGTAGCCGAAATACGTCCGGTCTCCGTAGCCGTAGTACGGCGGATAGCTATAGGCATAGCCGTAGTACGCCGGATAACCGTAGCCGTAAGCGGGACCATACCCGTAGCCGTAAGACGGATACGCATAGTAGGGCCGTGCCAATGCGCTTCCGACGATCGCGCCTACGGCGAAACCGCCAAGCGCCGGGCCCCACCAGCCCCCCCTCCAGCGCGCATCCGCCGTGGTGGGCGTGGCAACTGCCGCGGCCACGATCGTCGCCGCGGCGAGAGCGGTAAGAAGTTTCCTCATGGGGTTCACCTCGATGGGTTCACCTCGATCTGACAACCGCGGTGTTAAAACGCGAGCTTTCTCGAAATGTTCCACAAGACGTCGCCATCAAACGTTCGTGGGCTGATTGATGTTGTTTGTTGCATGGCATCCGGACGCAATCGACCTATCCGAGAGATAGGCGGCGGCGGACCTTCGCAGCGCAAAAGTGTTGTTCACGCAGGTGCGGTCTGGTTTAGTTCGGCCCACGTCGTAACCAACAGGAGAGTCCCACGAATGCACCATGCCGATACCAGTTGCGACTGCGGCGCGGCGGTTTCCGCGCTGGCGATACGGTGGCGCTGTCCCGAATGCGGCAAGACCGCAATCATGAAGGTGTCGACCTTCGCTGCGGTTTGCGACGGTGACACGATGAGAAAGGTCGAGCCCGACGCCGTTTCACGTCAGGGCACCCCACGCTCATAGCCGGTCCTGAAACCGTCTGGGGTGACGCGGACCTGGCCTAAATGATGATGCTGCGTCTGCTTATGACCTGTGTAGACCTCGGAGGTGCGGCCACCGGCTGAGCGATCGGCTCTCCTGTTCTCAGCATGGACCTTGCGGGAACTAAATTTGTCACGCTCCAAAAAGGCGTTCGACCGCAGCCGCCATTCGGAACAACCTGCGATCGTGGCCGTTGCGCGCGACGAGCATCAGTCCAACCGGCAGCCCGCCCGCGCGCGGCAGCGGGAGTGAAATTGCACAGAGATCGAAAAAATTGACGATCGCAGGATTGCGAAGGACCAGCAGATTTTTGGCTGTCAGGCTTTCGCTGCTTGAGACTTCCGCGATCGTCGGAGCGACGATCGACGTCGTCGGCAGCACTAGCACGTCGAGATCGGAGAGGCGGGCGTCCATCGCGCGCACCTGGGCCGTCCGATCGCGGAGCATCGCCATATAGTCGGCGGCGGACAACGCGCGCCCCAGTTCGATCCGCGAGCGAACGAAGGGATCATAGTCCGCTGCACGCGTTGTCAGTCGTTCGCGATGGATCACATAGGACTCGGCGACCGAAAACGTCGCCTTGGAATTGACGCGCACCATGTCATCGAGGAGCGGAAGTGGCTCCTCGGAAAGGCGCGCGCCGGATCGGCCGAGTGCTTTGGTCGCATCGGAAAACTGTGCCGCAACCGTCTGATCGAGGTCCCGGAGCGGGAGCCCCTGCGGGATGCCGAGCCGCAATCCCTGGAGCGGCGCCGGTTCGAGCGTCCACGGATCATCGCCGGCCATGATCGCATCGGCGGCGGCGCACGCCGCGACGCTCTTCGCGATCGGCCCAACCGAATCGAGTGTGTGAGACAGCGGGAACGCGCCTTCGGTCGGCACCCGCGATTTGGTCGGCTTGTATCCGACCACGCCGCAAAACGCGGCGGGAATGCGGGTCGAACCGCCAGTGTCGGTGCCAATTGCAATCTCGCACATGCCATCCGCGACGGCGACCGCTGCGCCCGACGACGAGCCGCCGGGAACGCGCGTGCGGTCCGCCGGATTGCCGGGCGTGCCGTAATGCGGATTGAGGCCGATGCCGGAAAAAGCGAATTCGACCATGTTGGTCTTGGCGACGATCACCGCGCCGCCGGCGCGAAGCCGACGCACAACCGGCGCGTCGATCGCGGCGGGTGGCGCATCAACGAGCACCTTGGACCCCGCGCGGGTCGGTTCGCCGGCAACATCGAACAAGTCCTTGATGCTGACAATCGCCCCGTCGAGCGGGCCGAGAGTTATGCCGGCACGCGCTCTCGCGTCGGCCGCGTCGGCGGCGTCGCGGGCGGCCTGCGAATAGACGGTAAGACAGGTGCGGGCACCCTCGCCCTTCGGGTCGGCGATGCGAGCGAGAGCCTCTTCTAGCCGTTCACGCGCGGAGCGTGGCGGCGGCAGCCCGATCTTGGACGCTTGCTCTTGCGCCCGCACAACGTATGGCGAAGCAAAAAGCGCGGTAGCCGCGCCCGCAAAGTGCAGGAATTGGCGACGGGCGATCTGCATTTTTTCCTCCCTCGTGACGCGGCGCACACTCACACATTTCGTCGTTAATGACGGCCGACGGCACGGCCGCTGCCGCTAAAGATCAGGACCTCGGCACCTCCGGCAGCTCTGCAATGAAGCTAAACCACTTTCCGTGCAGGGCGAAAGGGACATGGCAGGTCTTGGCACCAAGCTGCCAGTTCTCAAATCGCTGTTTCTCGGTCGCTAGGTGCTAAGCGGACATTGAGCACGCCGCGCTCACAACGCGCGATGGCGCGCCCTGCGTCCCCTTGATTGCGAAGTTCGCGCGTGCGTGCGCCGCAAGGACTTGCGAACTTCGGCATCGGGAGACTAGCGCAGAGACATCAATGCGCCGGCCGCGGCGCTGAGGATCACCACCAGCCACGGCGGCGTCTGCCACATGAACAGCAGCAGAAATGCCGCCACCGCCAGCGCAAAGTCCGCGGCATTGGTGATGCCCACGGTCCATACCGGCTGGTAGAGCGCGGCGAGCAGCAAGCCCACCACCGCGGCATTGACGCCGCGAAGCGAAGCTTGCGCCAGCGGCCGCCGCCGCAGCTCTTCCCAGAACGGCAGCGCGCCGATGACGAGGAAAAACGACGGCAGGAAAATCGCGACGAGGCAGATCGACGCCCCGATCCAGCCGTTCGGCGGCGGCCCCATCACCGTGCCGAGATAGGCGGCGAACGTGAACAGCGGTCCCGGCACGGCCTGCGCGGCGCCGTAGCCGGCGAGAAAGGCGTCGTTGCTCACCCAGCCGGGCGGAACCACCGACGCCTGCAGCAGCGGCAGCACGACGTGTCCGCCGCCGAACACCAGCGAACCCGCGCGATAGAACGCATCGAATTCCCTGAGCGCCTGCGACGGGATCGCCGCTGCCAGCAGCGGCAAGCCGATCAGGAGTACGAAGAACGCCACGAGCAGCAGCGCGCCGAGCGTGCGGCTCACGTTGAGCGGCAAGGCGGCCGGCGCGGTCGCTTCGCCACCGCCGCGCAGGAGGAGCGCGCCCACGATGCCGCCGAGCGCGATCGCGCCGATCTGCCCCCACGACGACGGCGCGCCGAGCGCGATGATGGCGGCGGCGACCGCGAGCGTGGCGCGCGCGCGATCGGGCGCGAGCGTACGCGCCATGCCGAGCACCGCCTGGGCGACGACCGCGACCGCCGCGACCTTGAGGCCGTGCGACCAGCCGGACCCGGCCGCGTCGCCGAGCGCGCCGATGCCGTAGCCGAAGGCCACCATGGCGACGGCCGACGGCAGCGTGAATCCGATCCAGGCTGCGAAAGCTCCGGCATAGCCGCCCCGCAGCAGGCCGACGGCGAGACCCACCTGGCTCGAGGCCGGCCCAGGCAAGAACTGGCAGAGCGCGACCAGATCGGCGTAGCTCTTGTCGTCGAGCCAGCGCCGCCGGTGCACGAACTCCTCGCGGAAATAGCCGAGATGCGCGACCGGTCCGCCGAAGGAGGTCAGTCCCAGCCGCAGGAACGCGGCGAGAACTTCACGCCAGTTTCCGCTCGCCCGCGCGTCAGCGGCAGTGGTTTCCTCGCGCGTCGCCATCGGCGCTATCGCCGGCCGAACAGCCGCTCGATGTCGGTGAGCTTGAGCTCCACGTAGGTCGGCCGGCCGTGGTTGCATTGGCCGGAATTGGGCGTTGCCTCCATCTCACGCAAGAGTCCATTCATCTCTTCCGGCTTCAAGCGCCGGCCCGCGCGCACCGAGCCGTAGCAGGCCATGGTGGCGGCGACGTGCATGAGGCGCCGCTCGAGCGGCAGCGCCTCGTCCCATTCCGCCATGTGCTCGGCGAGGTTGCGCACGAGCGCCTGCGCGTCGATCGCGCCGAGGAGCGAGGGGGTCTCGCGCACCGCGACCGCGCCCGGTCCGAACGGCTCGATGGCGAGCCCATAGCGGGCGAGCTCGTCGGCGCGCGCGTTGAGCCGTTCGACGTCGGCCGGGTCGAGCTCGACGATCTCCGGGATCAGCAGGATCTGGCGCGCGATGCCGGTCGACGCGAGCGCTGCCTTCAAGCGCTCGTAGACGATGCGCTCGTGGGCGGCGTGCTGGTCGACGATGACGATGCCCTCGCGCGTCTGCGCCACGATATAGGTCTCGTGCACCTGCGCGCGGGCGGCGCCGAGCGGCCGGTCGATGAGATCGGGGTCGGCCGTATCGATGCGGGCATCGACGCGCGCATCGGCGGCGGGGCCGCCGACGTCGAACGCCGCCTGCGCCGCCTCGGCCAAGCCCGCCCCATGGCCGCGCGCCGCGAGCGCAACGCCGCGCGCATCGATCGGCCGCGCCGGCGAGTGCCGCCAGTCCCAAGTGCCGCGCCGCGGCAGCGTGGCTGGGCGGAACGCGGCGACGGTGGCGCTGCCGCCGGTGGTGGCGGCGCGTTGGCCCTCGCGCGCGAGCGCCTCCTGCAGCGCGCGGATGAGCACGCCGCGCACGAGACCGCCATCGCGGAAGCGCACCTCGGCCTTGGCCGGATGCACGTTGACGTCGACCTCGCGCGGATCGAGCGTGACGAACAGCGCCGCGATCGGATGGCGGTCGCGCGGCAGATAATCGGCATAGGCGGCGCGCACCACGCCGATCAGGAGCTTATCGCGCACCGGGCGGCCGTTGACGAAGAGATATTGGCCGAGCGAATTGGCGCGCGTGAGCGTGGGCAGCGCGGCGAAGCCCTCGATCGCGAGGCGCGCGTCGCCGAAGCGCACCTCGACCGCGTTGGCGCGGAACTCGCCCCCGAGAATGTCGGATAGCCGCGCCAGACGGCCGCTCGCGCCGGGCAGCGCCGCGGCCCAGGTCACCGGCGCGCGCTCCTCGCCCGCGAGCGTGAAGGCGACGTCGGGCCGGCTCATCGCCAACCGGCGCACCACCTCGCGGATCGCCTCACCCTCGCTGCGGTCGCTCTTCAAGAATTTGAGCCGCGCCGGCGTCGCGTAGAAGAGGTCGCGCACTTCGACGCGCGTGCCTTCGCCGAGCGGGCCGGGTTTGACCTGCGCCTTGCGGCCGGCGTCGACCGTGATCGCCCAGCCGTGCGGCTCGCCGGCGTGCCGCGTAGTGATGTTAAGACGCGCCACCGCGCCGATCGAGGGCAGCGCCTCGCCGCGGAAGCCCAAGGTGCGGATGTCCAAGAGATCGTCGTTGGGCAGCTTGGAGGTGGCGTGGCGTTCCACCGCCAGCGCGAGGTCGTCATGCGTCATGCCGGTGCCGTCGTCGCTGACGCGGATCAACCGGCGGCCGCCGCCGTCGGTTACGACCTCGATGCGCGTCGCGCCGGCATCGAGGGCGTTTTCCACGAGTTCCTTGACGACACTCGCCGGACGCTCCACCACCTCGCCCGCCGCGATGCGGTTGACGATGCCTTCGGAGAGCTGGCGTACGGGCATCCTCTGTCCTGGCGGCGAATCGGGGGATGGCGGAAATCGAGTTTACACTGCCGCCGCGCCCCGCGAGATGCGAAAAAGCTCCGTGGGTAACGGGCCCCTTCTTGCTTTATAGTCCTCCGCGGCTGAGGGGTTCCTTCGCCTGCCGAGGAGGCAATCATGCGCGCGATCGGTCTTAGTTCAATCACCCTCGCGACCATGGTGCTGACGGCGACCGATGTCCGCGGCGCCAACAATAACTGGTGCGCGACCTATACCAAGCCTGAGAACGAAAACTGTACCTTTGCGACGTTCGAGCAATGCCAAGCTACGGTGTGGGGAGTTGGCGGATGGTGTCGGCCCAATCCGTTTCCTAATACGGCGTTCGGGACCGGTACGACCTGGTCCAATCCAGCGCGACAGTCTCGCGGTCGCCGTTAGCACAGCCGACGTCCAGCCAGTTTTCTGAGGGCTCGCGATTCCCCGCCAGCGCTCCACCGGCGTTACGTCACCATAGCCAAGCGTCGTGTAGCCAAACCCGCTAGTTGAGCGCGGGTTTTTTCTGCCGTAAACCTTTGATGGCGGAGCGGCGTTTCTTCGATTCCAGCCGCCGCTCGCGCGCGCCCGCCGTCGGCTTGGTCGCGCGGCGGGGAACGGGCATCACCGCGGCGCGCCGGATCAAGTCCACGAGACGTTCGAGGGCATCTTGGCGGTTGCGCGCCTGGGTGCGATGGCGGTGGGCGTCGATCACGAGCACGCCCTCGCGGGTGAGCCTGCTGCCGGCGAGGCGTT
>Ga0306926_10002244_pt1 | contig 19660 bp, 15 predicted proteins | sample flu12Cox44000178_FD_203759 | JGI IMG/M metagenome (GOLD analysis project Ga0306926, IMG submission 203759) | Lab enrichment of tropical soil microbial communities from Luquillo Experimental Forest, Puerto Rico - flux8day.12C.oxic.44.000.178 (v2)... | ecosystem: Environmental > Terrestrial >... | reverse complement strand
CCGGTCATCCAGCAATCCTTCACACCGGCCGGGGCCGATCCGGTCCAGCGTTATCTCGACGAGGTGATCCTGCACGGCACGCCGGACAAAGTCGGCGACGAGATCCTGCGCCTGCGCGAGGAGATCGCGCTCGACTATCTGATGTGCGCGCCGCTCAGCCATCAATCCTTCATGCTGATGACAGAAAAAGTGCTGCCCCGCATCGCTTGAGTTCTTGGCAAAAGCGGTGGTCGGCGGGTGAGCGGCGGCGGCGCGAAGACCCGCCGCGCATCGACCCCCGCCGGCGCCGATTTTCCCTGCCGACCGGGAAACGCAGGGAAAATTTTCGATTCCGCCCCAAAATCCTCCCGGTTGGACCGAAATTTTGGCGTGACATCAAACCGTTGCGCCATTTTCCCTGACCCCCCGGCAAGGAAGACATTTTCCCTGCCGCGAGGCCTAGCAGGGAAACCGCAAGGAAACGCGACAGCCGCGCCGCGACGGCCCCGGCAACGTGCGCAACCAACCGGACGGCAAGGGCGAAAATCAACGTGAGCATGATGCAACGATAACATACGTTGTGGCAATTTTGTGGAGGGCGAAATACGCGGCAGGCAGCTGAGGTCGGGGTCAAGGATTGGTAGTGCCTCAGTTTGAATTGTAACAGGCGCAGGAGGAGAGAGGCGTCCAAAATATCCTTAATCCTCGGGGCGCCTGTTGACCTGCGGGCCATCGTTCGCAAATATCGGGCGATGATTTCGTCGTTCTGAGGCAAGTGATGAATGGCGCCGAGGGCGATCTCTTCCTGATGGCGAATCTGAGACCGGCGGAAACTGGATTGCCGATGGTCGTGTGGGTATCGGAACGGGGATATGCCCAGCACGCCGTTCGCGTCAAAGTTAGCACGAAGCGCGGGCCGCAGATTAGTCCGACAGCGCCCATGGCAACATTCGGTGTCCGTCCAAGCCCTTCGCTGATTGCCGGCTATGTTCCGCCAATCGATCAGCGGGCGGTCGAGCGATGGATCGCGCTGAACGAGGACGTGATTGTCGACTATTGGAACAGCGCGATTAGCACGGCAGAAATGCTGCAGCGCATACAGCCGCTCTCGCCACCGATACCGCCCTGACCTCTAACCCAACAACAGCACGCCTGATCGATGGGCCTCGCGCGCTTCGATCAGCCGAACCACATCATCCAGCGACCAGAGACGGTTTCGATCCCGGCTGCCATCGCTGGCGAGGTCCGCTGGCCTTGACCGAGGCCAAGCTCGAAGCCTACCGCGCGACGCGTGGCGCCGGGCTCAACACGCGCCGGCTCGTGCAGCGCTTGGGCTGGCACCCCTCGTATATGACGCGCTCGTCCGCCGGCCGTCATGCCTCGCGCCTCGACCAGATCGAGGCGCCAGGTCTTTGCTCAGGCAATGGCAGACCTGCCAGCGATCCTTTTGACCAGCGAGCTTTCTGGGGGAATTTTCCTCCGCCGCTCGGTGTAAGGCCGCCAAACTCTCGCCGGTATACTTTCGGCGGCCCTTGCCAGTGAGCGGGTGGGGGTTGCTAGAGGGCCGGGCGAGCCGAGCGAACTGGCATTGCGCTAAATGGAAGTGCACGTTTTGCTTGCCGATCGCCACGACGAAGTGGCCCGGCGCCGAGAGAGCCTGCAGGTAGCCAGGATCGTCGTCGATCCACCAAGAGACCCGTCCTTTTGGATCGCCGGATTTGCTGATCGCCTCCAGCAGGGCGCGGTTGTTCTCATCGTGGCGAGTGCGGCCGCGCGCACTCGCCCACGCAAGGTAAACGGAATGCACCGGCGTCTCCGGCGGCGCGAGCGGCCCGCCGCCGGCGCTGCGTGTAGGGCGAACGCCCTTCTTGTCGTATTTGGCATGATCTTTGAGCCGCGCGGTCAGCTGCGCTTCGAGGTCGAGGGCCTCCTGCCTCGTCATACCCTCGGCGAGCGTCAGGCACTCGGTGCGGGCGTGGTCGCGATGATCGCTGCCGCGGACCCGCTTTTCGGGCGCCCCGGAGCAATAGCCGATCGTAAACCCCGCGACCTCGCGCCCACCGATGTGCGCCCGCACCCGCTCGACGATTTCCGAAAAGTCGTGCATCTGCGGCGCCACTTTTTCTTTACGTGTTCTCATGATCCTCCAACCGCTTTTTTACGGTCTCCCACCCTCGCTCTCTCAACTCAGCTGCCGCTTTACGCGACGCCTCGAACGCTTCCGTAAGCCGCTTGGCCTGCTCTGATAAGAGCTGGTCCAAACGGCCGGCCCACAACGCCGCGTCCACAAGCCCCGCGAGGGTGTCGGCGCCAAACGGGGAAAACGGGGCGTCCAAACGGAAGCCTTCGCAAAGCGAGCCGATCGGCCAGCCCGAGTCCGGATGAGGAATTGACCTATCGTACCGGTGGTAGAGTGTTTCTCCTGGCTGGAACTTGAACCAGTTTCTGCACACTGCGCCGTCTATCGGTAAGAAAAGTATATCGCGACGCGGCCAATGGCTCTCGAATGCATGGCGCTCGATATCGCCAGTGGTGAAAGGTGCGGGAATGTTTGGCAAGGTCCTGACGTTGATTTCGTGGTTGTCGACCGTGATTTTTTTCCTTGCCCCCAATCGAAGAAGGCGCCTTCCGCGAAGATGCATAGGTCGATCCGGAGCGCCGGGGTTGCCGATCGCTCTTTTCCGGTCGGTACGATGCAGAAGCTCAGCACGACGGCGGGCCAACCCTCCGCCGGTTTTCTTCTCCCTCGGACCGATACTGGAAAGGAGCTACCAACCTTCCAAGCGCCGAAAATCACCATGGGATATGCCGGCAAATCGCCGCGCAACTCGGAGTCGTACACCCAGGTGAATTGCCGAAGCTCTATCGGCCAGCCAAGGAACCATTTCGGCGGTATTCCATCAACGTCCTTGTTGTCCGAGGTAAATTTGATTTTGATTTTCTTGCGGCCGGTCATGTGCACCACGGAGGGCGCGACGCCGGCGTGTTCGACCGTCCGAAAGAACGCTGAGAGGCCATAATTCTCTGAAATCGCGTCTGCGACGAAGCGCAGGCTGGACGCCAGCTCCTCGAACCCGTCGTCTGGTTCGTCGCTAGATGTCGACCCAAAGTCGACTTGTCCGAAAACTTCAAGGAAAAGATCGCCGACATCAACTTTGAGACCAACTTCCTCCATCGCTTTTGCAGCTAACTCGACAATACTCTTGTATGGGTCTGTGTGATTCCTGAGTCTGCCGGAAAGTCTCTGGATTTCCTCGCGAGGTAGATCCCTGGGGATCGCGTAATCCCTCTTGTTTTTGTCGCGTGTCCCAAGGATTTTGCTCGATCCGAGGCCGTGCTCCTTCTTGAGCCGAACAAACAGACCGTTCAAATTTTGCGCGACGCTGATCTGATCCGCCGCCTTCAGCGGCTGATTCTGCTCAAGCTGCTTCTTAAGCCGGCGTTTATCTTCCTCGCGGGCGCCGTGCTCCGCGCGCTCACGCTCCTGCGCCGCTACCTGTTCCTGTGTAGGCCTCTTGCGACCTGGAAAGGGCGTGACGTTGTTATTGCTCATGGTCGAAGCTCTATCGTCACCGCCGTGCCCGCCGCCGGCGCCGCCTTGCGTCGCGGCGGTAATGGCGCCCTCGGCGACCGCAGGGGATGACGACCGTGATCGTATCTCCATCCCCATTTACAACCAACGCGCGCTTTCGCGCCCGGTCTATAAGACCGGCGGCAACCCCCTCGGCGCGAAGCGCGGCCGCCGCTTCGGCCGCAGCTTTGTCCGTTAAGGTGATCGCCACCCGCCTGCCGCCGACGGCCACCACCCGGTCGGCCCAATCCATCAGAATTTGCAGCTCAACCTTGCGTACTCCCCGCTGTTGACAGCGCCTGCTCAGGTGCCGAAACGTCCGGCTCTCTCCCCATCGTGGGTCTTGCATCGCAGCGCCTCCGTATTTTCCGTGCCGCTGAAAATGCAACCTCGGTGGAACATCACCAATACCGCGGGGGCCCTCTGATCGCGAATTTTTACGGTATCGCAACCACCATTGCGCGGTAGATCTCCCGGTATTTGCGGATAAATTATCCGGTAATAGCCGCGGTATGCCGAGAGACGGCCTCGATGGGGCATGATCGGCACCAGCCCTTAAATGGAATTGCAAAGCCAAGGCAAGCTTCGCGAACCTGCCTCTCGAAATGCGGCCGCCACGCGAAACGAAACCCGTCCAAGGACGGCACGTTCGAGCGCCACCTATAGGTCGGGGCTAAGCATACCCGTCCGCGAAATTCTTGGCCCAGCAGAGCGCATTGACCAGCCGCATCTGCTCGATCGTCGAGCACGAGGTCTCGAGAAGCCGCGGCGAGGCGACGATGACCGCAAGGCAGCGCGCCCGCGAGATGGCAACATTCAGCCGGTTGCGTGAGTAAAGGAATTCGATCTGCCGGGGCAAGTCGTCGCCCGAAGACGTGGCCATCGAGATCAGCACGACCGCCGCTTCCTGTCCCTGGAACTTGTCGACCGTGCCGATTTGAGCGCCCGCGGGCAGGCGCGAGCGGAGGAGATTGGCCTGCATGTTGTAGGGGCTGACGACGAGGATGTCTTTGATGCCGATCGGGCGGACCTGCCCCTTTCGATCGGTCCAGCACTGGTCCAATAGGCTCTGGTACAGCTGGCGAACTCGGTCGGCCTCCGCCTCGGATTTCTGCGAGCAGCCCTCGTGCTCGACGGTGATGAACCGCACACCGGTCGGTGCGAGCGCCGGATCGGCGTTCGGGCCGAGGACCAAGCGCTGCCGTTCGTTCTCGGTCTCGGCCGTTAGTCGGCCATCGTAGAACGCGTCGGATATGAAGCGGCACAGACCCGGGTGCATCCGCCGCGTCTTGCTGAGAAAGACGCCGCGCTCGGGCGGGACCGTTGCGAGACCATCCAACAGATGTTCGAGCGCCGAACGGCCGGACCGCCCTGGGTGGCTACCCTTGAGCGGCTGCGAGAGCTGCATCTGGTCGCCGACCAGGATCACATTCCTGGCGCTCACACCCATCGCGACCGTGTTGGCGAGCGAGACCTGGCCCGCCTCGTCGACAAACAGGTAATCGATCTGCTGATCCAATTCCTCTCTTGCGAACAGCCAAGCGGTTCCGGAGATCAGATCGTATCCGCCGTTGGCCGCTTCGCTGTTGTCGGTGGTGTTCTCAATGATCGCGCCGTCTAGGAATTGCTCTTCGTAAGACGACTTCTTGATGCCCCGGAACCGCAGCCCTCGCGCCATTGCCGCAGCCTCGACGGCTTGCAGCAGGTTGTTGATCGCCTTGTGCGAATGCGACGAAACTCCGACCCGTTTGCCACGGGCGAGCATCTCGACGACGGCATGAGAGGCGGTAAACGTTTTTCCGGCGCCCGGAGGGCCCTGAATCAGCAGATGGCTGTGATCCAAACGCCCGATCGCATCGATCGCCCTGGCGACCTCGTCGGGATCGTTGCCGATGCCGGTCAAGCCCTGAAAGCGGGAATAGTCGCGGCGCATGATGCCGGTGATCGCCGCATATCGATCCTCGCCGCTCTCCAGCACGCCGCCGATATAGCGGGCTATCGCCAGTCGCAGAACCTTGTCGCCAAGCGGCCCTTTCGGGATGAGCGAAAACCGGTGCGGCAGCGGCTCTCGATTCCTCCCGCGTCTCAGCGAGATCTCGAATCTGTCTTCGTCGAGATGGACGATCTTGCCCGCCGGGGCAAGCGTGTCCGCGATAAGCGGGCGATCGCCAAGGCTCATCTTGAAATCCTGAGCCGGGAACCGGAACGAGTGGACAATCGACCGCTGCTCGGGGGACGGCGGGCGATCGGGATCAGCGCGCAATCCGCCGATACAGTCGGCGTCGTCGATCAGTTCTTCCTCGGCCATGTCCTGGCGATTGAACATGGCCCACCAGTCGGGCTTGGCCTCGCGCTTATGGAAATCGACAAGGTGACCGGCGAACTCGCGCCACTCGCGATCCGCCTCCGTCACGCCCTCCATTAGCCTTGCGACCAATGCAGCGCTCCGTTCTTCGTCCTCCCTTCGCTTGGCAGCGCGCGCCGGATCGTCGGCGAGCACGCTGGCATCCGCAGCGGTCCCGGTTCCGAACCACAGCACCTCGGGTGGACGCAGCCGCAGCAACCAATCCCGGCACATCAGAAGCGACCGGCAGTCGGTTTCATTGTATGCCGCGATCTGATCGAGCAGAGCATCGTCGCCGGTCTGCTGCCACTGGTCGTAGACGACCATGCTGTCGAGGGCCGTCTTCACCTCGCCCATGCGATCCGCACCGAAGAAGACCTCCACGTTCTTCAGCGAGTAGCCGGGTTCGGAGATCCGGACGCCTTCGTGGACGACCTTGTAGAGATCCACGAGCCTCCGGCGCCGCAGCAGGTCGTCCAATTGGGCTTCTCTCGTCCCGTGGACCATGGCGAGGCGTTTGAGCGCACTCTCCTCGTAATTGGCGTAGTGGTAAACGAAGGCGCCGGGATGCGCCTCCAGCCTCGTCGCAATGAAGTCCATCGCGGCTTCGAAGGCGCGTTTTTCGGCCTCTCGATCATGCGCCCAATACGCGGTAAATCGCGGTTCGCCATCATCGACTGTGATAAAGCCAAAGAGGTATTCGAGGCTGCCGTTCTCGACGAACTTAGCGCCCTCCATATCGAAGAAAATGTCCCCGGCGTCGGAATGCGGGAGGCGGGCGAAACCCTTCCCCGCGACGACGGGCAATGTCTCGACGTAATTGCCGTTGGTATCGCGTTTGGCGGTCTGCAGTGTCGCTTGGTGGCGCAGGCGATCGAGGGTGTCCGGCTGGATTCCCGGAACCCTCGACCCCGCGGGCAATGCCGCCAGCGCGCGGACGGTCGAGATCCCGCCCTCCCACAGGCGCCTGATCTGATGGCGCGTGATATGGGCGACGCGGGTGAGGTGATCGGCCACCGCCCAACCCGCCTCGCAACGGCTCGACCAGCGACAGATGCGACAGTGATTACACCGCTCCGCGGTCGAGATCTCGGGTGGTTGCTGCGCGAATGCCTCCAATCGCCGCTGAGCGATCGAATGGTAGTGAATAAAATCGGCTACCCGCAGCGACACCCTCTCGTTGTTTCCCAACTGCACGTGCATTTGGGCCGGCGTACAGCCCTGCTCGCTGCCGATGAGTCTCGAATAACTCGTGAGTTGGATGACGTGCTCGGGCTTGGCTCTACGGGGCAGTTTGGTGTCGAGCGCTTCGTAACTCCAGAAACCGAGGGTCGACGCCTCGGCTGCCCGTTCCAGAAAGTCTGCGTAGCCAAGCCAGGGCGGCACGACCAGAGCCGCTTGATAGATCACCTCTGCGCCGGCCCGCATCGCCTCTCGGGTCTGTGCGGTTCGCTCGGGAAGGTCGAACCCTTCGCCCGGAACCTCGACGACGCTAACGTCCCGTGCCTTGAGCGAGGCGAGGTATCGCTTCTCGTGCTCGATGCCCTTCTCGAAGATCAGCACCGTCGCGTCAGGAAGCTCTACAGGATCGGTTAAATCCCTCATGTCGAGATAGGTGGCATGTCGACACCCGAGAAAATTCACCAGATCGGTGGCCGACAGCAGCAGACGCCCGTCGAGAATTTGCATCGTTAACCATACAACCGAATAGAGGACGCGTCGTATGGATACTAAACCGATGGCTGTTCTCGATGAAACGATTCATCAAAGCTAACGAGGGCTCTTTTCGCCCGCAGTGTTAGGCGGACGAATTCGCGGCTGACGCTGAACACGAAATCGCCGCGGAACATGTTGTCGCCGAACCGGGTAAGGACGCGCTCGCGCCTTACCGGACTGTAGGCATGACCTCTTCGGCGAGGATGTGCATTTGCTCGAGCGCCAGACTGTTCGGCATGCCGGGCCAATGAACCGAGGCGACGAGGTGGTTGACGCCGAACCGGCGTTCGAGATTGATCAGCTGCTCGGCGACTTCCGCGGCGGAACCGAGCAGAAAACGGTCCTCGACCAGCTCATTGAAATCGTGATCAAAATCATCGCCCGCCGGCATGACCTTGTCCTGGCCCCATTCCCGATAGGCCTTGTATTTGACCTCTAGATAAGGCCGAGCCAAGCGGATCGCTTCTGCGCGCGTGCGCGCGACAAAGACCTCGCGGCGCATTGGCAGTTCGGCCGGCAACGGCTTGCCGCAGTCCTCCAACGCTCGCTTATAGAGATCCATCTGCCGCGCCAGTGTTGTCAGAGTGCTGTGCGGATTGATGTACCAGCAATCGCCGAGCCTCGCCGTGCGTCGGATCGCAGCATCGGCATTGGCGCCGATCCAGACCGGCGGCATCGGCTTTTGCAGCGCCTTGACCGTCGAGTTCGCGTGATCGAGCACGAAATGCGAGCCGGTCATGTCGACGAAGTCCTCGGTCCACAGTCTTCGGATGGCGAGCAGACATTCTTCGAAACGCGCTGCAGCCTGTTTGCGCGACAGGCCGAAGGCTTTGAATTCGACGTCGCGGTAACCAATGCCGCAGCCGAAGACCAGCTTGCCGCCGCACATGATGTCCAGTGTGGCGAGCTGCTCGGCGATGTCGAGCGGCTTGTGGAGCGGCAATAACACGAGCCCGCAGACGAGCCGCAGCCGTGGCGCCACCATGGCCGCCTGCGCCAGAAACGGGATTTGCTGCAGCGATTGCAGCGGATGAGCGCTGTAATGCGAGCCCTTGACGACCGCATCGAAGCCGAGCTCCTCGGCGCGCGCGACGAGATCGAGATCGTCGGCGAGGCGTTCCCGCATGTCATGGCCCTGCGGGTGCTGCCCGCGCACGATCAGGCTGAATTTCATTGGCTCTTCTCCTTAATGGCGCCCGGCGACCATTACCGTTACCCCCGCGAACGTGGGCGATAGTGGGGCGGTATTTACCGACATTGCCGTACTAGGCACTCAACGCTCTGAGCTTGGCGAGGAAGAGTGACGCCGCCAATTTGGGCGGCCAGGGTTCCCACGGGCGCATGCCGTCCGGAGGACAAACCGGATCGGCGGATAGTGGAGCGAGCTCGATTTCCAACTGATCGCGGATCTCGGAGATACTCCACCCAACGACATGAAAGGCCTCGCTCGCAGCCGCGAGGCGGTCTGCATGCTTATGAGCTGCAAAGGCCTCTTGTGTCCACACCGGCAGCCGATAGCGTTGCGCGATCGCCTTCGTGACGGCCGATGCCAGCGAATGATACTCCGCCCCGAGGTACGGCTTGATCGGCGAGATCGGGTCCCAGGAAAGGAGGCCCTCCTCGGCATCGTGGAGTAGCTCGCGCAGCGCTTCCGCATCGGTCAGAGGCCTGATCGCGAACGCTTCCCGAATTGCCAATACGGTCAGGCAATGCTGCGCAACGGACAGCGGCAGGTCCCAGGCGGAATGCCCACCCCACCGGTAGGTTCGCGAAAGCCCCAAAGCAAGATCTTCGTCCTCCCAGTCGGTGGCCATCGGTTGCAGCAAGTTGATCCGGCGCCCCGATTTCAGCAAGACCCAAGCGCGCCGCGGCATCTCACCCACCCTCCCGCAAGGATCTTGATCCAGCTTCGGGGAGCCCTGAGGTTCCCCTCCCACCGTTGTCTTCCAACCGCCGAAGATGCAAGCTCGGCTCCGCGGCACGCAAGGGAGGAGAAGAGGAATGACGATCGAGCCGATGCTGACCGAAGAAATGCCGGCGAGCGCGCTGGTCGCGCGCGTGCTCGAAGAGGCCGGGATCGAGATGGTATTCGGCATTTCGGGCGGCCATACCGGGCGGATCGTCCAGGGTCTCAGCAAATACCAGAACTCGATCCGCACCGTGCTCGTCCGGGAGGAATCGCTGGGCGGCGTCATGGCCGAAATCTATGGGCGGCTGACGCGGCGGCCGGGGGTGCTGCTCGGACAGGGCCCCTGGGTGCTCGGCAATGGCCTGATCGGCACGATCGAGGCGCATCTATCGAGCTCGCCGATGCTGCTGCTGACCGATTTCAGCGATGCGCCGCGCTTCACGTTGCACGCGCCCTACCAGCAGGCGACCGGCGATTGGGGCAGTTGGGACGCGCGCCGCGCGTTCGGCGGCGTCACCAAGCACGTCATGCAGGCGCACGACCCGATCGCCGCAGTGCAGGCGACGCAACTCGCGATCAAGCATGCGATGACCGGTCAGCCGGGGCCGGTCGCGGTGCTTTACGCGCATGATTCGCTGGCCGGCTCGGTGGCGCCCGACTCGCACCCGATGCTCTACCCGACCCGCCATTACCTCCCCTCCCCTCCCCCGCCTGTTGCGGCTCGGAGCGTCGAGGCGGCAGCTACGGCGCTCCGCTCCGCGCAAAAGCCGGTGCTGATCGCCGGCAATGGTGTGCGCATCGCGCAAGCTTACGATCAGCTGCGCCAGCTCGCCGAGACAGCCGGCCTGCCGGTGGCGACAACGGCCGCAGGCAAGGGCTGCTTCGCCGAAACCCATCCGCTGGCGCTCGGCGTGTTCGGCACCTTCGGCACGGCGGCGGCCAATGCCACGATCGCCGAAGCCGATCTCGTTCTCGTCATCGGCTCGAAGCTGTCGCCGAGCGACACGGCGTGGGAGAACCGAGCACTGCTCGACCCGACGCGCCAGACCTTTGTGCAGATCGACATCGAGCCGCGCAACGCCTCGTGGAACTACCCGGCCGAGCATGTGCTGATCGGCGACGCCGCGATCACTCTCGACCAGCTGATCGAGGCGGTGGGCTCGCGCGGGACAGATCGCCGGCAACAGGCCGAGCGGCGCGTCGCCGCCCATCGCGAGCGGCACGGCTATTTTAACGACCGCGCCTATTTCGCCGACGGCCGGCCGATCCTGCCGCAGCGGGCGATCGGCGAACTGATGCGCAATCTCCCCGAGGATGCGATCGTCACCTGCGACGCCGGCGAAAACCGCATTATGATGACGCATTTCTACCAGACCAAGCGGCACGAGGGGTTTCTGCAGGCCGCCGGCTCGGGGCCGATGGGCTTCGGCATCCCTGCGGCGCTGGGCGCCAAGCTCGTGCATCCCGACCGGCCGGTCGTCGCGGTCGTCGGCGACGGCGGCTTCGCAATGACGATGAACGGGCTGATGACGGCGCTCGAGCAGGACATTCCGATCGTTACCGTCGTGTTCAACAACAACGCGCTCGGCTGGGTCTTGCACGGCTCGGGCCCGTTTGCCGCCGAGTTCAGAGATTTCGACCACGCCGCCATCGCGCGCGCGATGGGCTGCCGCGGCACGCGGGTCGAGGATCCAGCGGCATTGGCCCCGGCGCTGCGCGAAGCGCTCGCCGCGCGCGCTCCGACCGTCATCGATGTGCGGACCTCGCTCGAGGTCACCTTTGCCGACATCACCTCGCAACTGGCGAAAGACGCGTCGCCGCGGCGGCGCTAGGGGGAGGAAATGATCTACAGTCGGCAAACCCGGCGGGAATTCCTCGGGACCGCTGCCGCAGTCGCCGCCGCTGTCTCGCTGCGTGCGAGGAACGGGCACGCCGCCGCGGCGCCATTGCATACTCAGATCGACAGGGCGCTGCGCCAAGCGACTGAGCACAAGGACGTGCCGGGCGTCGTCGCGATGGCCGCCAACGACAAGGGGATCATCTACGAGGGCGCGTTCGGGACCCGTGATCTCGCCCGGGGTCCCGACATGACGCTCGACACGATCTTTCGGCTCGCGTCGATGACCAAGGCGGTGACTTCGGTCGCCGCAATGCAGCTCGTCGAGCAGGGCAAATTGCAACTGGAGCAGCCGATCGGCAATGTGCTGCCCGAACTCTCCGCGCCACAGGTGCTGGACGGGTTCGACGATGCCGGAGCGCCGCGGCTGCGGCCGACCAAACGGCCGATCACATTGCATCACCTGCTGACCCACACGGCGGGTTTTGGCTACGAGTTCGACAACGCCGATTTGGTTCGCTATGTGAAGGCTACCAACACCCCTCCAACCTCCACGGGTAAGCTCGCGGCGCTGCGGCTGCCGCTCGCCTTCGACCCGGGTGAGCGCTGGCAATACGGGATCAATATCGACTGGGTCGGCCGCGCCGTCGAGGCGGTCAGCGGGCTGCCGCTCGAGATCTATTTCCGCCAGCACATCTTCGCGCCGCTGGGCATGTCCGACACCGATTACTTGATATCCGACGCGCAGCGGTCGCGGCTTGTCAGTGTGCATCAACGCCACGAGGACGGAACCTTGGAGCCGACCGAGCCAAAGGACCCGCTATGGCGCGAGTTCTGGAGCGGCGGCGGCGGCCTCTACTCGACCGGTCGGGATTATCTCGTGTTTCTGCAGATGCTGATGCATCAGGGCCGCTTCAATGGCGCCCAGCTGCTGCGGCCGCAGACGGTGGCGCTGATGGGGCAAAATCAGATCGGCGACATCAGTGCCGGCCTGTGGAAGACGACCAACCCGCAGCTCACAAACGACTTGAACCTGTTCCCCGGAATTCCGTGCAAGTGGGGTCTCGGGTACATGATCAACACGCTGCCGGGGCCCAATGGCCGCAGCGCCGGCAGCGTCACCTGGGGCGGAATTTTCAACACCTATTACTGGCTCGACCCGCGCAAGCGGATCGCCGGCGTGTTTCTCTCTCAGATCTTGCCGTTTGCCGACGACAAGGCTGTCGCCCTTTACGGCGCCTTCGAGCGCGGCGTCTACGGCGTGTTCAAGACGGCGTGAGCGGACCCACCCTACTGCGCGGCCGCCAGCGGCTCGACGGTTCTGGGCGGCGCGGGCAGCGCCTCCGTCGAAGGGACCGGACGCTGCTCCAAACGGTCGCTGATCACGTCCCAGATCTGCCGCAGGCGCTGAACATGCAGGTCGTCGCGGATGATCGCGACCAACGCGTCGAGTTCGGTCGCGAGATCGAGGGCCAGCTGGCTGCTGCCGCGCACCACCGGCTGGTGTGGTTTGACGGCGGAGACTGCGGCGGACGCATCGGTCTCGCTCGACGACTGCGAGGTGTCGCCGACCAGGGCGGCCATTAGGCGTCTGCGCAACGCGGGACTATCCAACGCCCTCTCCAGGTCGAATATCGTGCGAATGCTGAGTTGCCGCAGACGGAGTGTTCGCCCCGAGCCCACTGCCAGGATCAGCTGCGCCTGCGCCACCCAATCGATGACCTCATAGAGACCGTAGGGGGTTTCGACAAAAATCTGGATCGGGTTGATCGTCGCCAGGTTCTGCACGTCTTCGATCTCGAACTCGCCGAGGCGCAGTTTCATGAACGCATCGATCCCGAGGATCATGTCGAGCGGATATTCTTCCTGCAGGGCTTGGCTATCGGGGCTGACGCGCCGCAGCCGCAGCCACGGGAATTTGGCGATCACCGCGTCGAGGCACAGGGTCGGAAAGAAGCCGACCAAAAACGCGATGATGACCATCGCATGCGGTCCGAGTGCGGCGAGGATTTGGCTCTGCCAGATTGCCGCCGTTGTGAAGACGGCGAGCATCATATGACCGACCGATTGGAAGAACGATATCGGCGCGAGGTCGAAATTGGAAATCCGCCGGATCAAGTATTGGATCGTCCAGATATAGCCGCCGATAAAAGTATAGCTCAGCGCGCCGAGAAACGGGCGATCGACGCCGCCGAGATCGGTCGGAACGCTTATCGGAAACGCAAAGTAGTTCGGTCGCGGCATGACCTCCGGCATGAATGCCATACGAAAGCCGAGCGCGGTGAGGACAATGTAGATCGAGACAGGCAATAAATAATACAGAACGCTGTGCGGGTTGTCGCTCCGATCGCGACTGGGATCGGATTCCGGATCGTATTTGTATTTGACGAGCTCGAAGGACGGGATGATCAATGGCTGCCCGTTGGGCAGACGCGCGAAGCTGAACAGCCGCTCGAGGTCGCGGACAATTTCGCGTCTGAAGGCGCGGATGTTGTTGCGGCCGACGAAGATGCCGAACGGCACGACGCAGCTCAGGACGAGCAATGCCGTCCAGCGCAGCACCTCACCTAAAACATCCATCCCGCTCTCCGTCGGTATCCCGATGCGTCCGGTCGGTCTGGTGAAAACTCCGCGACATTGCCCAACAATCTTAATTTCTTTTGGTTAAAAACGCCATCGGTTGACGCCCTGAAGGTTCATGCAACCAGAAACTGCTCAAATTTGATGCATTCCTGATGCGCGCGATGCCGTCTTGTTGATCATACAGCCTTCCCGGTAGATAGCGCCGGCCGGCTCCGCCCTGACGCATCGGGGAATGTTTTGCTCGATCAACCGACCATCCGGGAACATCCGCCACGTGAACTGACGGCCGCGGCGCGTACCACGCGGCGGCTGGTGATGACAGCAGTCCTGTTGGCGATCTTCATGGTCGCTACCGACAGCTACATCGTCGCCACGGCGATGCCGACAATCGTCGCCGATCTCGGCGGGTTTCGCCTGTTCAGCTGGGTGTTCGCAGCCTATCTCCTCGCCCAGGCGGTGACGATCCCGATCTATGGGCGGCTTGCCGACCTCTACGGCCGCAAGCGGGTGTTCTTCGCCGGAACCGGCATCTTTCTGCTCGGCTCGCTGTTATGCGGATTCGCCTGGGGCATGGTGCCCCTGGTGCTGTTTCGGGCTCTCGAAGGCATCGGCGCCGGCGCCATTCAGCCGATCGCGACGACGATCGTCGGCGACATTTATACCCCGGTCGAGCGCGCGCGGATGCAAGGCTACGTTTCGGGGATGTTCGGGGTGGCCGCGATCATCGGCCCGACGCTCGGCGCCTTTGCCGTCGAGCACATCAGCTGGTCGCTGGTGTTCTGGGTCAATCTGCCGATTGGAGCCGCGGCACTGATCATGTTCGGCCTCTACCTGCACGAACACCGCGAGCCGCGCCGGCACCGCGTCGATTATCTCGGGTCGGCTCTCCTGATGCTCGGCATCGGCGCGCCGATGCTCGCGCTGGTGCTGATCGGCAACATCGGCAGCGTGGCGGTCGCGGGGCTGATGGCCTGCGGCGCGATCGCTATTACGGCGCTGGTGGCGCATGAGAGACAGGCAGTCGAGCCGATGCTGCCGTTGCGCCTCTGGCGCAACCGTGTGGTCGCGGTCGGCTGTCTCGCCGGCTTCTTCAACGGCGCACTGATGATGGCGATTTCGGGCTTTCTGCCGACCTATGTCCAGGGAGCGATGGGCCGCGATGCGATCGCGTCCGGCGTTGTTCTGGCCGCCTCCTCGGTCAGTTGGGCCTTTGCCAGCATGGCTGCGGGCCGCCTGATGATCCGCACCTCGTACCGATTGGCGGCTACCATCGGCGGCGTCTTTCTGGTGGTCGGCGGGCTCGTGCTGATCACGCTGGAACCCACGAGCGGATTGCTTTGGGCCGGAACCGGCGCGTTTTTGCTCGGCGTCGGGATGGGGTTTTGCAATACCGCCTTTATCGTCTCGATCCAGGCCAGTGTCGGCTGGAGCGAGCGGAGCACCGCCACCTCCACGACGATGTTCATGCGTATCGTCGGCAATTCGCTCGGCGCCGCGATCTTTGGCGCGATCCTCAATTTCGGGGTCTACTCGCGGGTGCCCGATGCCGGCGATGCCGTCAACCGCCTGATGTCGCCCGCGGCCCGGCAGAGCCTCGGCGCCGCCGAGATTGCCCGCCTGGCCGACGCGGTCGGTTCCTCGCTGCACGTCGTGTATCTGATCGCCGCGCTGGTTGCGATCGTCAGCCTGATCCTGGCATTAGCGCTGCCGGCGCGCCTCAGCCCGACCCGCCCACTCGCCGAGCGGTCGTGACCACCGGCGCGACACCCTGCTCCCGAATTTTCGCGGGTCTTCTTATTCGCCAGGTTTTCGCAGATTGCCGACCGGATCGTACTGGCGAACCTGTAGCGAGCCGAGAGCATAGTCGATGTCCTCGGCTCGCATTGGGGCCGTGTCGGTCCGGCAGATGCTCGCGTGAAGCATATAGATGTAGCCGCCCGACCATTTTGGTCCGGCCCTTTGAACTGCGGCGCAATTGTGCGGCCCATCGGAGAATTCGATCGACTTGTCTTCGCCGTCACCAACCAGATTGTGCCAATTGGTGCCGCGCCGCGTCACCTGGTTCATGTCGCGAAAATCTTCCTGATCGTATCCGGTGTTCCCGTTGACGTAGCAAAACTGTGATGTTTGATGCCCGATAGCGGTGAGCTTGTAGGGATCGAAGATCAACGTATCCGCCTCGATCGACAAATTGCCGGCGCTATAGGTCACAACGTCGAGCGCCAGGTCACAATTATCGCCACCCTTCGGGTTGACGAGTTGTTGTGTCTGGGCTGGGATCAGCCGATACCCTTGCAGGCATCTGCCCCCTGCGGCGGAAGCGATGCGGGTCGCAGTACACGGGACCTCGCGGAATTTATCCTCTTCGACGCGATAGCGCCCATTGTAAGGGTTTCGCTGGTAGGCCTTTCCGGGATCGCGCAGATAAGGCGGTTCCACCGCCGGAGCGGGCGCGGTGACGGTGACGTTCGGCAGCGACAGCTGCTGGGTCTCTTGCGCACAGGCGCCGGCCGCCGAGAATATGATCGCCATCGCCGCGGCTGCGCCCGTCAGTCCCGAAGTGTCACTCATGAGCGGTTCGCCAACTGCTCGCAAATTGTCAGCCAGACCATATTGGCGCATCTGGCGTGAATCGAGCGCAAGGTCTTCGAAAATCAGCAGCGTAGCCCCATTTCATCCGCAGCTAGAGCTGGAGATATGACATGATCGAACGCAGGCCATTCGCCGCGTTGGGCGGAGCCGATCACGATTGGCTGAGGACCAAACACCATTTTTCGTTCGCCGATTATTATGACCCGAAGCGCATGGGTTGGGGAGCGTTGCGGGTCTGGAACGACGACGAGATCGCGCCCGGGACGGGTTTTCCGCCGCACCCGCATGCCGACATGGAGATCATTACCTATGTGCGGCAGGGCGCGATCACCCATCGGGACAGCCTCGGTAACGAAGGCCGCACCGAGGCGGGCGATGTGCAGGTGATGAGCGCCGGCACCGGGATCCGCCACTCGGAATACAATTTAGAGCCGGAGACCACAAAGATCTTTCAGATCTGGATCCAGCCCTCCAGCCGCGGCGGCAAGCCCGGCTGGGGCGCCAAGCCGTTTCCAAAGCAGGACCGCTCCGGCCGCTTCGTGGCGCTGGCCAGCGGCGCCGAGCAAGACGCTGCGGATGCGCTGACGATCCGGGCCGATGCCCGCGTGCTTGGTGCAACGTTGAAAGCCGGCGAGACGGCAGAGTATCTGTCGGCGGAGGGGCGCCGCGCCTATCTCGTCCCAGTGCTCGGTTCGATCGAGGTCAATGGCGTACATATCGGCGCGCGCGACGGCGCCGCGGTCGAGAACGAGCGGCTGCTGCGGGTCACCGCAATCGACGACGCGGAGATCATTCTGGTCGACGTGACCTGAAAATCGGCGATGTCATACTTAACAAACCCACTAAACGAATAGTGGATCGCGTCACTCGGTGATTTCGATGCGCGCCTCCTCGGGATCGAGGGGTTCAAACCGCTCTTTCAGCACTTCGAACGTGTTTCGGACGATCAGAAGGCTGCCTTGAAGGTCGGCGTTGCGCTTTTCGATTCGCCGCCACGCCTCATCCTCGGGCAGGCTAAGCCGGTTAAAGACGCGCCTGAGCACCAATCGCTAAAATTTTTTCCCGTGTAGCGTCCCGTTCCCGCCGCGTCCAAAAACCGAAGTCTAAGACCACATTGAGACCGAGTTCGAGGCATCTGGGCCAGATTTCTTCCATCTGTTCGTATACTCTCCGACAATAATCTGCGAAGTGCTCGATGGGTGGATCATTGCCATAAAAGCGCACCATCCATTCATCGTGCGAAAAGCGGATCGCCGGGATATTGCGTTCAAGCCGCCGAGCGAAAGTCGTCTTGCCCGCACCAAGGTAGCCATGAATCAAATGAGCAGTAGGCACAAAGCCGCTTCTCCACTTAGCAGACGATGGGGGGCACGGAGGTTTTAGCCGCTCGGCAATCTCTGTGTACTGCATGCCTCCGGGTTGAAAATAATGGCGCGCTTCGCGTCCTTTGCGTTGAGACGTTCCTGGTGGGGTTTTAGCGCGGCTAAAAGTTCGGAATTTTTCCTACCAGCAAAGGTCGGCCAATTTGTCAATGGTGTTGTCATTCTTTGCCCCCATGACTTTTATGCATATACGGTAGAGATAATTGAGCGCGATCGGGTCGACCTTGATCAGCTCGCGCCAACTAATCTTCGTCCCTTCGCACCGCTCACCTCCCGCCCACTTCTCGGCTCTTGAAGCGTGCCGTCACGGTCGCGGGATCACAAACGACCACCGCCACAGCCGCGAGCCTGGGGGCCACGGCACCAATTGGCCTTGCTGTCGCCATGGCTGGCAACGACACGCCGCGGCGGCTGGCGAACGGCCCCTTCTTGATCTCGACCTCGACGCCGGGGGCGATCCGGTCGTTCCGCGCCGGCTCGACGCGGGTGAGTTGCAGACTGCCGATAAACTCCTCGCCGGCGAGCCGGTAGGATTCGAAATAGGGCGAGCCGTTTTTTGTAGAGCAGGAGCCTTCGCACCCCCAGCTGTTCTGGATTGGCGGCCAATGGGTGTCTCTGAACAAGTACACCCAGGTAATATCAAAGCCTTACGGAACCACCTCTACCGTACTGTCAACAATTCCGACGGGCCTTCGAGGGGCCTACGGCCAAGCCCGGCTGGATGGGCATCAGGCGGCCACCGCAGGGGGCCGTCTGATGCGTTGACAGTCTCACGGTTGCTGATGCTCAGAGTCGCCGACGTACACGCCATGTGGGGGGCGCCACATCTGCATCGCCTCGGCCTGAAGGTCACGGTCCACCTGCGCGCGGATCGCTGTCATTGTTTGCTCGTCGAGCCGCAGCCGGAAGTCGTTGCCCTTGGGGAGCGGAGTACCGGCGCTCGCGGTCAGCGGCGTCATGGATAGAGCGGTGAGCGCGACCAGGCCCGCCAGCAGGGCGGCAACCGATTTCGAGCGGATCTTCTCTGGCAACGTAATAGCAGTTTTGTACATTATATCCTCCTTGCGAAGATTGCAGTGGTTGCTGCCACAAACCAAAAAATTGGAATGATTCTAGAAATGCGCCATGAAGGAAATCCCTTGGTCACACTGCGACAAGTTCCCGCTACGTACACACTGCAGCGAGTGACTGCTTAGGGTCCGACGGCGGTCCATGCGGTATCGGGGGGAAATCGGCAGCAGTGGGTGGGAACCGGGCATTCGCACCAGATTTCTGCGCGAGCTAAGTCATTGTTTCGCCAACGCTAGCAAGGAGATGCAAAAAGCTTGAATTCTACAACGCTGGAAAATGGCGCGTAAGGCGGCTTATCGAAACTCAGCACCCGGCTAGTGGCTCGTTTATTTGGTCAATCAGGGTCATCATTCTCGCGCAGCTTTTCAGACAATTTCACACGTTTTCACGTGCGGACGCTTAATCTGTAAACATATAACTCAGTTGCGGAGCAGTTCCGCGACAAAACTCTCAACTATAGCCAAGTGAGTCACCAACTATGTCTCAGCCCTGGTACAAATATCCACGTATAGACGACTACGCCAGCTACCCTGACCCTGATGGGGCGTTCCCGAAACCTGATAGCAATATCCTGGTCCCGGATGGCGTCCCCATCACGGCCCTTGCGTCTGGAGTGGTCTCTGGCATTAACGCGCCTGACGGGTCGCAACCTGGCTTCGGTCAGGTAGTAACTGTC